>Ga0228711_1009358_pt1 | contig 13334 bp, 7 predicted proteins | sample MedpolnodulmetaG_2_FD_177996 | JGI IMG/M metagenome (GOLD analysis project Ga0228711, IMG submission 177996) | Root nodule microbial communities from Medicago polymorpha collected in Santa Monica, California, United States - brown nodules | ecosystem: Host-associated > Plants > Roots > Nodule...
ACGGGCACTCTAGTGCCCAGCCCACCCCATGCCCGCACATTATAAACACTATAATTATAATTTTATGTAATACTAAAATTAGTTAATTAATCCTTAGTATTTGACATTTATTGTAACATGCACTTGTTTTTTATATTTTAGATCCTTTTTATTTGGTTAAATACTACGATGTGCAATAAATTATAAGTTGATTTAAGAGATTTTAGATCATATTTTAAATAAGTTGTAATATTTTTTGTCTTTTTTGTTGTTAAAGTGCGGGTAATGGGTGCGGGTACGGACTCTTAGATGCCCATAGGGTACGGGGACGGGCACATAACATGTTACCCACGAGGGTTTGGGCTCGGGTACGGAGATTTTTTATGAACGCGGGTATTGGGATGGGCCCTATAGTACCCTGCCCAAAGGGTACCCATTGCCATCCCTATCTTGAGCTCATTTTATTTTGGGTCTTCAATTCATACTTCTATTTAATTTTCCAAAACTAAATAACACAACCCACCAGATTAAGGTTAATTTGATACTTGCACGACATTACATTCACACCTTATATCAGTATATGAATTATAATTTTTTTTTTTTTTTGAGAGGATGAATTATAAATTTATACTTTACCCCAAAAAATTTTATGTATATTTTACTATTTTTTGAACCATATCCTTATTTAAACTCATTTGAATACTACAATTAATTAAGGACAACACTTTGTCGTTAGTCATAGGCTTATAGCTACAACCTAGTACCTACTACCACCTAGTGTCACACTCTAATATCAACCTTATTATTATTATCTTAATTCTTAACAAAAAAAAAATACTAAAATTCCTTCTTCTTCCTTTTGAACTCACTTCTACTCTCTCAATACTCAATTTTGTATATACATTTATGTATGTGACTATGTGGGTAATGCCATTTGCTTTTATTGTTGCTTCCTCATGAAGAAACGACAAAGTGAAATAGTTATATCCATCTTTTTTCCTTTGTTTGATTGAAAAGAATCTATCTTTTTTTCTCTATTGGATCTTCTTAGCTTTCTACACCCTCTTTCACCCTCTTGCTCTTGAATGTTCCTATAATATTTTCATATCTTCTATCTTTTTTTGTGCTCAACTTTTTAGTCTCACTTCAAATATTCAACCTTTCTTTAAGAGGGTGGTGTATAATATTCTTGGATTCATCCATCAAAATCAATAGTCTCAAAATTCATTATTTTCATACTCATTAAAATTTTAGCACATCATGATTTTCATAAAGATTCTGTATGATACTAAAAGGTATGACTTTGATAGATTCTCAACTTTATCTTAATAATCACACAAGTAAAAGATTCTTGTTTCTGTTTTCTATGTGACATGTTGATCAAAGTTCTATAATTTCCTCTTTTTTGTGGTTTTTTATGAGTGTTTAAAACCAAACCTTTTGTAGTAGTATTTGTGATTTAAGGTATGGATTTGGAAACCCTTTATTCTCCTTATTTTATGTTGGATACAAATTGGCTTGTTGAGGAGAGTTACCAAACAGAATGGAGTAGAGAAGATAACAAGAAATTTGAAAGTGCTCTTGCTATATATGATAAGGATACACCAGATAGATGGCTTAAGGTTGCTGAGATGATTCCTGGTAAGACTGTTTTTGATGTGATTAAGCAGTATAGGGAATTGGTAGAAGATGTGAGTGAAATTGAAGCTGGAAATGTTCCAATTCCTGGTTATCTTGCTTCTTCTTTCACCTTTGAAGTTGTTGAAAAACAAAACTATGATGGAAACAGAAGAAGGCATGTCACTGTTAGAGGTTCTGATCATGAGAGGAAGAAAGGTGTTCCTTGGACCGAAGAGGAACATAGGTGAGTTTCATCAATCTAGAATCTTCAATTGTCTTTTTGTTTTTGTTCTTTTACTCCTTTCTCTATGGAAGCTTTTTCTTAGATTGTGGAGGAAGAAAATATATGCTACTAGAAAAAAATTGAAGTAAGACGGAAGTTAGAGACAGAAAAAATAAAATTGGTCACTAAATTGGCATCTGTAACACTTAACAATGGAATTAGAGACGAATTTCTCTTTTTTTTCGTCTCAAGATTTCTGTCGCTATTTCAATTTTTCTAGTAGTATTGATATTGAAATTTAGCTAATGAATCATATTCATTGATATACGGCAATAGCAACTCAATTTTTCATTTCATTTCCTAGATTTTAGGTTTTTAATTTCTCATACAATTCCAATGGACTTTTATAATAGCTGATTTGTTAACCTAGTGAAATATTTCGATTTTAGTCGCAGTCACGTTGCAATCTTTGAGATTGCGAAAAATCACAATCATTAGTTTGAATAAGTATATTAAATTTTGAACTTCATGCAAAAGCACAAATCAATTGGCATGTTAAATTGAGTTGGTTTAGGAGTTTGCCTTTACCCCTTTTAAAAGTTACTTGTTATTGAATTTACTCTTTGTGCATGTTTGGAATCACGGCGTACAGACGTTTTCTGATGGGACTTCTAAAGTATGGCAAAGGCGACTGGAGAAACATCTCGCGCAATTTCGTCGTGACAAAGACTCCAACACAAGTAGCAAGTCATGCACAAAAGTACTACATAAGGCAAAAGGTTTCTTCTGGAGGCAAAGATAAAAGAAGACCAAGCATTCATGATATCACAACTGTTACTCTCACAGAAACTTCTTCTCCATCAGATAACAAGTCCTTGGTAGTCAATGTGTCTCCTATGCAGCAGAAAATGGGTTGGAGTAATAGCCACTACAATGATGGATCACCACAAGGGCAGGATCTCTATGACTGCTCTTTCCATGAGGCTTATGCTAAGCTGAAAGTTTCCGGTTTCGCGACAGCTTCTAGAGACTTCAACAAAGGAGCTGTTTTTGGTATTCATGCACTATAATGTTGATGACATGAAGCTACTTGGTTCATGAACATCCTGAACCTTAAAGCAAACTGCAATAATGTCTCAATCCTTAAATCTGAATTTGGAATGGACTTCTTTTGATGTATTTTTTTTTCTCTTTATCTTTTAAGTATGATAGTGATCATGCCTATCTTTTGGAGTACTAATTTGTATCATATGATGTCCCATTCAGACATGCCGAGTCTCGAGCGATATGGCAAACATCACTAATAATTAAATTCTAGTATTATCACATTGAACATGTAATTTGCTTCTAATAATAAGTTCTTATCTAAATTTGGATTCTCTGCAATCACAATTTCAATAGTCGAGAATCACGTGTGGAAATAAAGACCAAATCACCTTACTTTAAAGTTATATCTTAAACTTGATTCAGTGAAGTCAAAAAACGAACGGTCAAATCTTCATTCAAAGAGCGCAAATGCCTAATGAATCAAATGTTGGCCCATAATATTCAAGGCAAGTTCAAAATTGCTGGTTTATTAACATCAACCCCTAGGTTAGGTCCAAGGTATAGAAAATAATAATCTCAATTTAAAACTGGCTTATTAGATAATCCAAAATTGAAAAAAGAAATACTAATAATACATGTAACCATCCATATAACAAAAAAATATATATCTTTAGCAGCCAGGTCATTTGCTCATGTAGCTGACTCATATAAGCACTTCCACTGAAATTTTGAGCAGCATATGTTACAGTTATAAACTTTTTTATGTCATTCAAAATGTTATTAATCATTTGTTTTCTTTGTAAGTGCAATATGGCCAAGTTGACCATATTTGTTTTATGAGAATCACTTTGTTAGTAGAATCTGAGTTTGCATTCCACTTAGTAAGAATCACATGCTTCATTGGGTCAGAAATATTGGCAGATTCACGTAAGCATATGCCAATATGGTTCACACAAGATCACATTTTACTCTTTTATCAATATCTGATTCTCAACCAATCCAATTCTCTCTTTTTTCTTTTGATTTTTTTTTTGTTGCATTCTCCAATCAACTTTTATTTGGTGGCAGCACTGTTGCATCAGCTAGTGTTTTTTCTTTTTACTCTATAGTAGTCTTGTAAAGCATCATGCTTTATTTTGATTCTTTGTTTTACTAGAGAACCCAATAACATATGCAATATCCACAATTTTGTTGGTATGAACTCTATTACTAGAAATAAAAGTGTAAATTTAGCACTTCCTAACTATTCTTTGATATGAAATAGACTATAATAATGTGTATCTAGTCTTCACAAGAATCGGTATCTATGCATCGTCTTTGGCTAATGTTACCAATGTTTCTTCATAATTGAATTTTATCTTCCTATATATTTTTGTTAATGTATTGAAGAGATACCGATTCTTCATTTCCATACTCTCCGACACATTGAAGAGATTCCTAACCAATTACACCTCTTCTAAAAATATTATATTTTGAATCGATTTTATTTTAAAACAATCTACAAAGCTTGGAATTTATGACACTGTGTCAGAATTTCACTTTGTCCAACAAGTTCGGTGGTTCTGCATTGCCACCGTTCCTTTTCTTCTTTTTTGATGTAAAAAATAATATAAAATTAGAATGTGATTTTAAACTATAAATTTGAGGTGTATTGTGTGATTAGGTGGGACCCAATTTAGAGTTTTAGATGAGTAATATGAATATTTAAAAAATGTAGTTGAGTGGTTTAAATAATTGAAAAATGTGAAGTAATAATTATATATTGTATGAGGTCCATTTATACCATCAATATGGGTGGTATGGGGAAAATGATTCTCTGCAGTCAAATAGTGATTGTAGAATGATATCAGCCGTCTGATCGGTTAGCACAATTTTTATTTCACTTCTGATCTTTAAATATTCACAATTCGATTTCAATCGTAAGGCCAACAACACTCTGACTGTGTGACTATATTATCTACCTAACTGCAGGGAATCATGGTCCGTGGTATGGATGTAAATGCTCTTATACGCATCTTTTATTGAGTATGTATTAGAGGACTCCCAACCACCTATTTCTAGTTAGCAAATACCCTTCCACCACCAAGTAGAACTTCCTCTACCCCTACATAGCTCATCTCATACTTATTTACCAACATTCTATACCAAAGACCACTCCTTTATGATCTAATTTTCCACTTCCATTTTTCTAAGAGTACAAGATTAAAAACCCTCAAGTTTCTAACTCACGTCACATCCCCCTCTTCTATAGATCTACAAACTTTTGCGGTAGTTACTTTGTAATCTAATAATTACCTCTAAGTACGTAGTGCCATCTTAAATAAAAGTATTCTTAGTCCTCGCAAATTAAGTTGACACATAATAGTTGGATCTTATACTCACACCTAATGTAATTTGGATTTTTTTCACTTAAAAAATGGTTTCAGTTAAGAATGCTTGTTTTTTTCTTTGACATAAACATGTATATTTTCCTGTATAAATTCTAGGCCGAATGCATTTTGAAAGTCCTTTGAATTTGATGTTTGTACCATATTAATCTTTTACACCTTTTTAATACCAAATTGGCCACTTAAGTAATGTAATGTTCGCATGGTTGCCCTTTTCCATCAAACTTTGTTATTTTTTTTGACCAAATCCAACTCTGTTAAGATAGACTTATGTTGCTATTTTCATGTTGAGTTGGATAGCCACTTCAACAAGTTTGTTTTTTCTAAAAAAAAAAAAAATTTAAAAAAATGATGAAGAAAACTACAGTAAAGGAGAGAAAAAATAGAGAGGAACTTAATCCATCTTGTACAATTATCTTACCTTGTTTCTTCATTAATCTTTCATATTAATTTAAAAGGTAATGTACATATTGACATAATTAATGTAAATATTATTATTCTAGGTCTTTGCATATAGAGATAGAGATGGTACAAAGGACATTTTGCAGTTTTTTTTAAAAAGAAAACTACACAAATCTTTTTCCTTTTTACAAAAAAAAGAAAAAAAGTATACAAATCTTAATCATTTTAAAACTGCACCCCATGTATCTACTTTCCAATATGCAATATACAGATCATCCTTTTTCGTGCAGTGGTGATGGGTGGCATTGAATGTGTGGATGGTTACAAAGCAACATCACTGATTTTAAGGTGCTGCCAACATCAAAAGATATTTTTCTAGTTAAACTGTGTCTGATGAACCCAAACATAACATGTGTAGTTGATTCCACTAGAAAGAAAAGAAGAAAAAAACAAAACAAAAATTTGAATTTCACGACCACCTTAAAAATTTCTAAATCATTTTTGTTTTAGTTTTTGTGGATACTTCTTTTCTTCAATATTTTTAATTAGAACGGTCCAAACAAACAAATCTCACACATTTGTGAGGGAAAATCCATATCAGTACCCTGGATAAGCAAATCCATATCAGTACCCTAGATAAGCAAAATCTCAATTCTCACACACAAAAGGACATGAAAAAACCTAGCAAGATTACAAAATTAAAGTAGAGGACAATAATAACAAATGAAAACAATCCTTACTTTTTAGGCTTAATTGCACTTTTGGCCCCCTATGTTTCAAGAAGTTGCGATTTTGGCCCCCTAACTAATTAAAATACAAAACAACCCCTTATGTATTGGATCTTTGGCAGTTTTGGCCCCCTAGACCAATTTTGACTCGGTCAACGCTAACATGACACTTCAAAGCAATGCACACGTGGCGGATTTAAAGTGCCACGTCAGCGTTGACCGAGTCAAAATTGGTTTAGGGGGCCAAAACTGCCAAAGATCCAATACATAGGGGGCTGTTTTGTATTTTAATTAGTTAGGGGGCCAAAATCGCAACTTCTTGAAACATAGGGGGCCAAAAGTGCAATTAAGCCTACTTTTTATTCATAAAATTGAGCATCTTAAATGAAGAAACAAAACTAGATGTACGAGTTGGTAGAAGCATATCTGAATTACAAAATAGAATATATGCCTATTACAATACTAATGTCTATGAATGAAGTGAAAATTGAAACCCTCTAGCTAACAAAACACTTCAACCACATACAGGCAAGACCAAGTGACAAAAAAAGACTTCAGAAAAGGGGTAAATGTTGGTATATACAAATACGACTTTACGTGTTAACACCATCTGCTGCTGCAGCAGGATGCAAAGCTCTAACAGTATCGGGACAATCTGCTCTTGGTCCAGCAAGGGAGTAATAAGCAAGAATATGAGCTGGATGCTCAATAACAACAGGCCGATCTTGTTGATTATTAACAACCACGCGTCTAGAAGGAATAACCTCAATATTCCAATAGGGTCGTGCCATTGCCAAAAGATCACGCCCAGAAGCTGATGCTCCATACCCTTGAACCCAAAGATACCTCAAAGATGTTAACCTAGTTGCAGCAACAGCAAGTGCATGCTCACTGAAAAATGAACACCCTCTCATTTCGAGTTTCTGAAGACTCGGACAACCTTTGGAGAATTCCAAGAGCCCTGCATCAGTTTCGCCGACATAACCGAGAAGTATCCATCTCACGTTTGGACTGTGTTGTCCTATGTAACCTAGGCCTACATCGGTTAAACCACCAGGTCTCAGGTATAGAGCAAATCTTCTAAGCTTTTTGCAGCCTGTCAGTAGAGCCCTCACTCCATTGTCAAGTGGCAAATCGGTTATCTTCTCCTCGCGGTCAAGCAAGACGAGTCGAAAATCACAAAGGTTTTTCAAGTGAGTACTGATGTGCTCAAGAGAATCGTTTGTAATGTCAGATACATAGACAGCCATGTACTCAAGCTCTGGACAGCCATGTGATAAGGCAATTAATCCTCTCTGGGAAACAAGACCATCTACATCTTCCATTCCTTGATCATCATCACCTCTTTCAATCCTTAACCTTTTCAACTTCTTACAACAGCGAGCAAGTACTTCTAATCCTCTGTCTCCAATTACATTCCTTGACTGTACATGAGTAAAAGGTTATTTATTCATAATTAACATTACAAATGTAGTCTTGGTCATTCAAATCAACATATGTATGTATGCATATTTGTAATTTTGAGATCATAGTTTTAAATTGCGGTCAGCAACCACAACATAGTTTTTCGAGGTTTCTGTGACTATACTATTGTGGCTGCACCGGAAACAATTATCGACAGTTATCCACTACTGTGTGAATACATGGTGGATAAATTTCGAAGGCTAGAGGACTAGAATTCAAAGACCGCCAAACTATGCCGTTTAAAAGGAATCATAGCAAAGAATTAAAGGGTGAGCAAATTTAACTTGATTAAGTTCTAGAATCTTACCTCAAGGATTTCCAAGTTGGGGCATTTCTCGATTAATGTACAATGATCCTCCGTATCCAGCAATGCATAGAGAAGATCCAATTTTTTCAGTTGGGTTGCACAAGGGAATGCAATTGGCATTTCATTCTTTCCAATATATGTCAAACCCAATCGACTTAACTTTGCCGGTAAGGATACAGCAGCATACTTCTCTGGATCTTTATTGTAGGAACCTCCACAAAATTCTTCTAGAGAAGATGCATATCGAAAGAAGTTCACCAGATTCAACATTTCACAATCCGTAATTTTCACAGAGACCAGGTTGGGGCAGTTTTTTGCTAAAAGTTCAAGGTCCTGAATTCTGATATTGGCAATATCAGTCAAGTAAAAATTCAGTGTCTCCAGAACTGTATTATTCAAAGCGAGCTCATGCAGCCATTTGCCATCATTCTCAAGAACCGAGCTTTCCTCCATGAACAAGACTCTTAAATTCCTGCCAGAAAGAAAATTCAGTCAAAATTCAGTAACCACTGATTGGTAAAGGCAAGCATAGGTTCCTAATACCAAGCTCTGAGAAGAAATGACTTAGACGGGGCCATGCTTGAATCAGCTTATTTGAGTTTATCTACTAAATAAACACTAATGAGTCTATTTGGAAGAGCTTATGGAATTATCTTATGACATGTCCATATGCCGTTTTCAACTTATTTCCATAAGCTTTACAAGATAGCTCATGAAAACAGCTTATTGGTACGGAAACAGTTTGACTTTATTTTATCTTTTGTTATAGAAATAGTTTACATACAAGCACTTATATGATAAGCGCTTATGTTATAAGCGCTTAATTAGGCTGTTTATCCCAACATAACCCAATAAAGTTGAAAAATTTCATGTCTGCCCTCCCCCGCCAAAATAAAATAACTTAATTTGAAGACTGAGAGCAAATCCATAAAAAAAAGGGCACTAAATGAGGTTTTAAATTAGCTGTTATCTATCCCCGAGAGCTTAGCTCAGTTGGTAGGGATATTGCATATTATATGCAGGAGCCGGGGTTCGAACCCCGGACACTCCATTCTCCACAATTAAATTGTGTGAGCTCTAGCCACTAGGCTACTTGACCAAAAAAAAAAAAATAGCTGCTATCTTTGCAAAGAGTCCAATCTAACTGGTGATTAGGGTAGAAGCTCTAAGATAAATAAATTAAAAAAAAAACTAATTAATCTGAAAAAGTATAATAACCTAAAGCCTGTGACTAATGAGTGAAAGGAGCATATACTTAAAATAAGACAGCTTAGAAAATGAGGTTGAGAAGTGTATGGTGGCAAAGTCAGAAGAAAGCAGTCACAAATACAATAATATACAATAATACAATTGGATGTGCAAGTATTAGAAGTGAAGTGTATTGGCTAAGCTAGTTGGTGACTTCTCAGTTCCCACTAATTTGACATATACCAAAAATTTAAATCGTCTGTAATAAAAATCCAATAAAAAACAATGTGGTAAGAAATAGAGATGACCAACTCAAACTATACAAGAAAGCCTTCAAAATCTAGAGAGTAGAGGAAAGGACAAAAGGATGAAAGTGTAAGGTATTTATTTAATGAATACTATAGCATATGATTGGTTGTATCATCCAGATCAAGTGAAAAAGTCAAGTTTGAATTTTCACTTAAAACAAAAGATTATAAAGACTTCCATTATAAGGAATTGGTCAGCATAGTTTTAGTTTAAGAGTTATAGTAATTCCATCATTTTCAGTCCTACTCATCAATGATCAATCACTAAAATGTTCTGTTCATTAGCAGGAGTGGGAACTCCAGCAGCATGAAATGAGCCAACTCAGTTTAAAGTTGACAATTGACATTAAGATCTTTTGATCAAAGTGAAACTCGAAAAGGCATATCTACCCACCAATGTAAAGATAATAGAACTCCTCATACACCAATTTTTTTTTTTTTATATAGATTGAATATCCCCATGCAACTACTCATTTTAACGTTTTGGATCAAAATGAAATTCGAAAAGGCATATCTATCTAACCCATATACAACTACCAGAACTCCTCATTTAATATCAGTATTATTGGTCTAGTCTAGATATGAGTACAAAGACATAAACAACACAACTATGGCTCAAAAGTTTTAACACAGTTGCATTCTCTGGCTCGCATGTTAGCAACAATCATGACATCAAGGTTCAATTCAATCTAAACCACAATATCAAAGTTTTTTTTTTTTTTTAAATGACAAATATTATTGATTAGTTGTTAGATTAAATTTTTCTCCTTCGTACGGGTTTAAACCCCGGACTTCCAACTTCTTATTCCTTGGCTCAAACCAGTTGAGCTACCAGAACTCCTCATTTAATATCTGTCGCGCGCATTTGATTGTAATTCTCCATAATATCAAGGAGATGGGAAAAGAACAAAAAAAATTCCTTTCAAAACAATCTGAAATGCAAGTATGAAACATAACAATAACAGAACAGAGGACTTTAAAGTTTGATATGAAACAGAGGATTTTCAATACAAATGAAGCACTGAAAACTCATGAAATATAAAGGAAAAAATAATTTCTCAAAAGTATTAGAAAAATAAAATTTATTTCAGATCTTTTACATTTGACCACAATTTTCGGCAATACCATATAAAAATTTACTGCTTAAACCCTATATTCTATTATGATCCAGTTAAAAAAAATTACTACTTACTTGCAAGAGTGAGAAATATGGTAAAGTCCATCAGTAGAAAAAGCAGAACACTTTTCAAGCTTAAGAGAATAAAGACTTTGATGTCTGGAACGTGCAAGTATCTTTAGATCATCATCAGTAACAATCATTCTCCGAAAGTGCAAAGACTTTAAACAATCAAAATAATTCTCAATCTCTTTGACCCAAGGATTCACAAAACCTCCCCAATTCTCCGGTATCAAGTTAAACATCGCCGCCCTTGGTTTCCCTTTCAGTTTCAAAGATTCCAGATGAGGAAACCGTCGTCTCAGTCTCTCTGGTGTTGTTGTGTAACATAAAGCAATTGTCACGTGCTTTCGTGTTTGTGAATCGATCTCATACCATCGCCGACATACCTGTTACAATAATTAGTTAAGTCAGTTAAGTTAGACTAGTTACTTTTTTCTTTTTTTTGTTTAAACTCCGTATCCGATCCAAGAACCGTAGACTAGTTAGTTGTAATAATACCTGAGAGACAGCGTCTCGGTCTTTCGGGTCATGGATGTACGGCATCACACAGTCAAGAACCACGTCGGTTAATCTTGCATTCATTCTTCCGTTATCTTCCATAATAACGGTTATGAAACTGTTTAGGAAAACGGTTAGCGAAGATCTCGGGATTTTTTTGTCAGAATAGAATTGTTGAGAATTTTTATACAGGGAAGGATTGGATGACACGTGGCATGAAGGAAGAAAGTACCGCCGATGGGGGAGGAAAAGGGTGTTGTGGAATGGATTTAGAGGAAGAAGGAAAGGATGAACGGTGGAGATGATGAGAAGGTGGAGGTATCGGACGGTGACAGTTGGAGTGGGAGAGAGAGAGAGAGAATTGAATTGGAACCTAGAGTGAGTCTGAGATGAATGAGAGAAGCTAGAAATAGGTGTCAGAATTTTAGTATACTACTATATCTTAGTATTGATATTTATTTATTGTAATTTATGTTATTATGCTACTAAGGTAAGTGGAGGGTGAGAGAGAATGACATGAGAGAAAGCTGGGTAAAAAAAGCTAGAAGTAGAAAACTATCAAGAAAGAAAGGGACATAGAAGGACAAAACGATCCAACTCTTTTCACACAGTTAACAATTATTATTCAACTCATCTATAGATTTTGTTGAACAAATAGAAAATGTTGAAATAGTTAAGTCCGATGAAAAAATTTATGTTAAAGTTAATAGTGTTTTTCCTCTCTAAAATATGTCATTTTTAGTATACTTTTAGAATTTTTTTTTTTTAAATGAGTCCTTAAAAAAAAAATCTTTTAGAATACCTTCTTAATAGGATAATTTCAAAATTTTCGTTTTAAATGACATACGAAAATTTCCTAAAGGTAAACCAGAAATAACTTATTTTATAGGGGAAAAATACTGTTAATTTTATATGTTAGAACTCCTACTTCTATATTTATGTATGTGAGTTTTTTTTATCGTTATTGCTGTCTCGTTTATTTACTAAAAAGAATGTAAAAAAATAAATTTATTCAACTGATGTAATTTACAAACGAAATAATTGAAGAGGATTGACGTTTTCGGGTATACATAAGAACCATAGTGTAGACGTATTGTTGTATTAAAACTAAACTAGTTAATTACTGTCATCGTGAGCATAGCTTAGTTGGTATGGACAATGTGTAACGCGTTATTCCTATTAAAGTGATAATACACGCGAATAATATAAATATTCAAGAAATAGACGTCACGTCTTCACATCAAATTCAAATAACATGCATATATAAATTTCTCAACAGTCGCAGCGGATATAAGTCATACATCTCCAAAATATACATGTCATAAGATCAATATACATCATCATAAAAATCTCCAAGTCCCGACATATGGGCAAACTCAACAACATAAATCCAGCATCACCAATCTAGAATAATCATAAAGACAGACATCCTAGATCAGAGCCTACTCTACGACTCAAGAGAAAAACGATAACGGAGATTAGCTCCCGCTATCCAAGCAATCACCAAGCAACTCACCGAAAGCAAACTAGTCCTGCACTTCGTCTACCCATTCATACAAACAGGTAGGCGGTCAAAACCACTGGGGTAAGCTTCACATCAATCATAATCAACATAAACAGTTTGACATAAATGAATCAAATCAAGTCTCAAATAATTAACATGAGTAATTAATTTCCATAAACACATTCGCACAACAATTCCAAATATCACAAGCATGTATCCATCAAACACACTTACCATCAACATTCATCATTCAAATGCAACAATTAAGACTCATGCCAATATGATATGCGCCTATACTCGACACATATATGCATGTGGTACCAAATCACCTCAAGGTCGCCACCCATGATGCAACAAAAACATCATATGTAGGATTTCACACCCGTCTTACATTATCACCGAAGTAAAAGAGTAACCCTCCTTTACAACATCAAGACTCAACATGACTATGATGCATGGACATACAAGCAAAGACTCGACAATGCAAAATCACCTCATA
>Ga0228711_1009359_pt1 | contig 13332 bp, 5 predicted proteins | sample MedpolnodulmetaG_2_FD_177996 | JGI IMG/M metagenome (GOLD analysis project Ga0228711, IMG submission 177996) | Root nodule microbial communities from Medicago polymorpha collected in Santa Monica, California, United States - brown nodules | ecosystem: Host-associated > Plants > Roots > Nodule...
GCTTGGCTTTGGTTGGGTATCTCCTCGGCATCATCAAGCGACCTTCATCAACACTTTATCCAATTCACTAACATGGCGGGATTGCCTAGATCCACACATATGTTTTTTAAAATTATTTGGTTTACTTCTGTTTGGGTAATTTGGAAGGAAACGAATGATCGTGTGTTCAACAATAAGGCATCCGTTTCCTCAATTCTCATTGAAAAGGTCAAACTAACATCTTTTTTGTGGCTGAAATCGAAACATGCAACGTTTATTTATAGCTATCATGACTGGTGGAATCAACTGCTCCTCTGTATGGGCGTCCACTTGTAACTGTTACTCTTTTTCACCTATTTTCGCATTTTAGCAGTGTTGTGCTCTATTTTAGCACACTATTGTACATACTCTTTCGTGATCCCCTTTGCATGCCTTGTGCAGGGTAAATCACCGTTGTTAATATATATCATTTTTGTTTGTTCAAAAAAAACATTTCCTTTAATTTATATCAAAGACTGATTTATCAATGATTCAATAAATAAAAAAAGTTAAATGGTTTTTATAAAAGAAATACCGGTATCTACAATAATAGGTAGAAGCCGCCTTCAGAAGGTATTGTTTAAGCTCATAGAAAACCTAATTTGAAAAAAGATGAATTTCAATGGTCGGTCTTTATTGAAGGCAAGAAATGAGGTTATGGCCAAGTCACATTTCCACTTACCTTATTGTTGTGAATTCGTTACAACAACACACCAATAATAAACTTGATGCGTGGAGCAAATTAAAACCAAGCAATCAAATCAAGCGGGTGACAATTTAATTCAAGCAAAAATAAATAGCAAGAGATAAAGGAAAAAGGAGAACACAAGAATCTGTTTATCCAGTTTGGTCTAATGATGACCTACTCTGGGGGAGAGAGCACATCTCCGTTCCACTATAATGATATGAGTTTCTTTACAAAGAGATATTGAGGGTTACAAGAATCAGTTTTCAAACCTAATTCTACCCAAGTCTCAATCTCTCTTCCCGTGACCAAGAGACTCAATCCTAACAGTGTTGTTTTGTTAAAGGTGAATCAAAACAATCCCAACCCTAGTGTTTGTTACCAAGATAATTTTCTATAAACCCTAGTTTGTATGTTGGCTTCTAAACCCTGTTTTTCTACATCATATTCATCTGATACAAGGTTTATATTTATAGTAAAAGTATCCCCAAAAATTGGAAGAAAATCCACGCTGAAATACGTTTCTATTTTTCTGAATCAGCGTAAAATCGTACTACGTTTTTCTAAATCGTACTACAATTTTTCCAGAATGGGAAGTGCCAATCCTGGTCCAAAAATCGTACTACGATTTTCCAGATCGTACTACGATTTTGACAGCTTCCCAAACTTCAAATTTCGAGTCACTTTCAACACTTATGATTATCTTTTCTTATCCCTTCGTCTTTGGGGATCAGATTGAGAGAGTAACAATTCTTTTTGGCGGGAAGTGGTGGTGCGAGACATAAGTTGGAACGGGATAACCTTTCTATGAGCAAAAATGAGGGTGGAATAAGATTAAAAATATTGTATTGTATTTCATTTCTTTAACATTTCATTTCATTGTGTAAGAACCAAATTCTGGAAAATCGACCACTTGAAAGTACTAGGTAAAACTAACAAGGTTTCTTTAAAGATAAGTGGTTTTTATGGTGAGTTTGCATGGAAATAATTCCACTAAGACTCGCTTTCAAACTTGTGTTGTGGAGTCCATTGTCTAGTGGCATACCCCTGGTGAATGTTTGGAGCATCATTGAGCGTCGTATGCACCATGCATGTAACTAAAAAGATTTGTTGGATCGGTTACAATTTGGGAGTCATAAATACACATAGTTATGATTTTAAACAAAATCAAAATTTTATATAGAATAGAATACTGTTAATAATTGTATGCATTAACATTTTTAAATGAAGAGTATAAGTATAACCCCTTCGCCCTTTGAAGTTTCAAGAGCGTCCATTCATTCTTTCACCAATCTTGTCGGAGCAACTATTGCGGTTCTGAGCTTCTTCAAGGTAGTTCTTTCACTGTGATTTTTATCGACCATTCTTCCTTATTTATATAATCAACATCATATTCTAATATTTTTCAGAACTTACATCAGTTTTTTTAGTTTGTTAATTCGATTGTAATTGTTTTTCCAAATTTCCTTTTGATTATTTGCATCAGTTTCTTTGGTAATTTGCATCAGTTGTCATTTTTTAAGATGAAGTTCATATTTCAGATTGAAAAAAAGCAACTTTTTGTCTTCTCGTGTTTGATTCTTAGCTTCTTTTTCGTCCTCTGATATCTATCGAATTTTAATCATTTTTTTTTTTGTGATTGAATTTAACTTAATTTGTTTATTTTCCTTTTTACAACTTGTTGTAGTCGTGAAAAGAAAAAAGGTTTCAATTGACGTTGCAAGAACAAAAGTTGATAATGAGGCAGAGAGTCGTGATGAACTTTTCCCTTTTTTTGATAATCTTCCATCTCACCTCACTACCAATATTCTGCTTCAACTTCCCATCAAGCCTCTTCTCATTTGTAAATGTGTGTGCAAAATTTGGAAAAGACTTATTTCAGAACCACATTTTGCTAAATTGCAATTTGAGCGAGCACCACTTAGTCTTATGATTCGGACCCCTGACGATAGAGTGTCAAGAACCATGTACCTTCTTCAGTGTGAACCTGGAAAGTTTGAGATTGGAAGCAACAATCATGTCAAGCTTGCGCCTATATTCAAGCTTCCTCTCAGATCATTTAGGGATAAAAGAGACAAGATAAGTAATGAATCCAATTGCCCTTGTCGTGCTGCAAGATTAGTTTCGGGGAAAAACGATGAGAACAGTGATAGGGCTAGAACAAACCTTTATGGTTGCAGCAAAGATTATGATAAGTTTGATATTGTGAATTCTTGCAATGGTTTACTTTGTTTGTCTCACCCATCTTTCGGAAACCCATTAGTGATCTGCAACCCAGTCACTGGGGAATTCATAAGACTTCCTGAAGCTACCACCAAACCAACTCAGGTAAGAATGCAAGGGCAAGCTGGTTTTGGTTACCAACCTAAAACTAATGAATATAAGGTAATACGCATGTGGATAAGACATGTTAAATTTGCCAATGAGCGTGTGATCCTTCATATAAACACACTTGGAACACCAATTTGGAGAAAGGTTGAAGTGGATCCTCAAATTTCTTTTTTGAGTCTCGAGTATCCCACTTGTGTGAATGGTGCACTTCATTGGATAAGATTTGAAAGTCAACAAAGGTCAATATTGTTTTTTTGTTTTGAAAGTGAGAGGTTGCAGTCATTTCCTTCTCCTCCACATGTGTTTGGAAATCCTAATGATGGAAGTCATCGTAACTTCAAAAGGAAGATTAGCATGGGAGAATTAAAGGGATTTCTTTACATTTGTAAGTGGACCTTTTTATCTGATGTTTCAGTGTGGGTTATGAATGAATATGGTATTGAAGAATCATGGACTAAGGTTTACAACATCGATACTTCGTTCAATCCTTCGGGCTGTCTTGTTTTAAAGCGTTCGGGTTTATGGCCGATAAAACACTTTGAAGAAGGTGTTGCCATATTGTTATATCATTTCCACAATTGTTTTATCTTCCATGAACCTGAGAAATATGGATTCAAAGTTTTTCGAATTCATGGGAGTCATTCAGATATTTTTGAAGTAATCCCACATATTCCAAGTCTAATTTCATTGAAGGATGTCTTGAAAGGAGATAATATCGAGGTGTTGAATATCCACTCAAGGTAAGAATGCAACTTCTAATACTTTTTTTTATTGCCAATTGAATCTGACGGTTGATGTTCCCATACAAGTCATATGAATTAATTTTAATCATAAGATGAGTTTTCAAAGGGACTCAGGTGAGTTTCTTATATTACCACTTACATTTTAACTTCCTATTTTGCCATTTGATTTGGTGAAATGAAGACTTGTTGTTAGTATATATATTCTCACTTGAGGTTGCGATGTTTCCTCAATCAATTGCTTTTACAACTAATATATTTTTGTTGTTGTTTATAATTTTAGTTCTTTTCCATTATCTAATATCTACCACCTTTAATTACATCTCTAGCTCTGATGGTTAATGGGAAAAAAAATCACGTGGACACAATCTTTCGTTACTAATTACATCTTATAAATTTCTTTTATACTTTCGTGTTGTTGGAGAAGGAGAAAATGAACAGACATTTGTTGTAAATTGTAATGTCATTTATTTGAACGTTCTTAGTTGCCAAATAGTAAATAGTTTCTTGAGGCTATTCTATCCCCCACGATTTGCAATTTTAGCTAATATTACTTGACCATTATTCTCTAATACCGTTTTAATTATTATAGATGTGCAAAGTTGAAATTGAGGGAAGAAACTTAAAGTACATGTTTTTCATCATCTTATGGTGACTTGATAAATATATCTTCTCTTTCATCATCTTATGTTACTTAGACTTTGTTGTGTAATACTGTTGTTATTTTAAATTGCATTAAGAAAATGAAGATCTTGAATGATGTCTTGACAAATATCTTCGTCCTCCAGTGGTGAGGCTTTTGGTGAAGAGTAAACTGATAAGAAGGAATTTCCATACAGTGGCAGGGTTATGTTAAATCACGAGTTATGATTTGGCTAGTCGTGATTTTTTAAAGAAAAAAAAAGACAAATCTCGTTTTTGGATGCAAATGATGGCTTTTTTGTTAACTTTAATCTCTGCTTATCATTATCTATGCTTTTACGAGACTGGTATGTTATCTTGTTGGCTTGGTTCGAAAAAAGACTGATGGCATGATATTGAACTCTTTGCATACAATTGCTTTTTCAATATCTTGGTGGCATGATTTTCTTTAAATAAAACTCGGTGGCATGATATTGAACTCTTTGCACCCTTCTGTCACGTTCACACTAAAATTATTTAAATGAGTTTAATCGAGGAGCATTGTCAGCAAATTTTACACTAACATTCAATTATAAGTTAACCATATTACCACACAAGTCCATTTTATTAAATACACATTTTAAAAATTATAGTTAAAATACTTGATTGTCATTGGTTGTAGGTGTAAAATTAGTTTACACCGACAAAGCATATGCCTTTTCTCTATTTAAATTTGACTTAAGAAATGTGTTCTGTTCGATTGCATGCGAGTATGTGCAAGACCCTTCTGTTCCTTTTTGTCCAGCTTTAACCATTCTATATAGTTACACTCATGCAAACTGAAACACACTCTTAGTTTGTAATTGCTCCTCAAAAAGAATTTTTGATTTTACTAGTGTGAAATATAGCAAATCAAATATTTGAGGAGCTTCGATTGCATTGATTAGATTTAAAACTTTAACGATTGAATTAAAAAAATTTGGTATAATATTGAACCCTTTACCATCCATTTGTCAAAGTTCACTCTAAAGTTATTTAAATTCAGACATGATTTTTGGTCGAATTTGTTTTCGGTCATTTTTTTCCCTTTCCATTTATTTTTCCTTTTCTATTTTTTGTGTTCCTTCGTTTGGTGCGTTTTCTTTTATTCTCTTTGTCAATAGAGGCATCTCTCCATTTATTTTTGGATCTGCAGCAAACTGCAAACCTGTTGCATGTAAATGTTTGGCTTTTCTTTTAGTTTAAGTTAATTAAATTTGAAGTTTGAAAGACATCTTAGTTGAACTTATAGTTGTGCTGAAATTTGAAATCATGTTATATACTTTTTTTATTCTGTTTTGCTGCTCACCGGATCAAACTGATTTTGACATTTTTCCATAAGTGCTTTTCTTTTTTGTTCACTGTGGAACTTATCAAGAGATTGTACAATTTCAGCATGTTTGAGCTTTGGTTGCAGAGTCCGGTCAGAATTTTGAATAGATGATGGAACAATTATGATTAATATGTCGGTTATAATTCTCGTTTTCGTTGAGCTCCTAATATTCTTGAATCTATTGATTGTTTATCTATTGCATATCTTTTATTGACACCGAGTGCCTTTTACCAGAGTTGTTCTCGTCTCTCATTCTTTCTCTCGCTATTGTTTTTGTCTAATAAAAGAGAGAGAGAAAGATCATCACAAAAGTTGTTTGAAATTGATCGTACAAATATCATTCATCATAAGCAACCTAGTTATATACTTTCTGACATTTCTACTTTTCCATCCATTAAGCAGCCTCCTTGTGTTGCTTATTTTTGTTTGTCAATTTATTGAAGATATTGACACTTTTCTTCACAAAGTAGCAACGAGCGTCTAGAATGCTGAAAAACTATTCGCCATGAACATGGTTACAAAAACTTGAATAGCCATACCGCTCCAAAACAATTTCTTTTGAGCACGTGCGTCACAATCAAGTTGTTGCGGAAAGAAAAGACTATGAATAATATTTTATTTTATTTTTGACTCAAAACTCAGAACAATTTAAGACTCTGAATCTTAGAAGAGATTGACCAAACTCTGTTACCTCATGACGATTGGAATTAAAAGTATCAGCCGTTACATTCAAGTCGATCACAAAATTCACACTATCAAAATGCACAACTATCCATTGAAGCGCACTAAACAACCCAAACGCTTCTCCTACATCAACATGATGTTTTATCGGGAAACTCATAATCTACGCAAGCACAAAAGTACCTTCTGCATCAGGTAAACATATTCCAACACCGGTACTGCTGGTGCGGGAACCACTTGCTGAGTTTGCGATTGTGGAGTATGATGAGAATTTACGCCCTCTGGCTGCGTTGAGAAAGATATATTTTGTTTGAGTAGTGATACATAGACCACCATAGGTAGCATGTACCACTTGTACACCCACACACAATTGTGACATGTGTCCATGCGGTCGTCACACACAAAAAAACTCATATTTATTGTCTCTCACACACTCACATGGGGTGGTACAATGTGTGTATGAAAAAAAAGATGTACATGAAACATTACCCATTTTGTTTTGTTTGACACACAATGAAAAATATACTCTCGGATGTATAACTACATAGTTAAATACATTCTATAATGATTTTATTTAATAACTCATTCGTCCTAAAATATGATTTTATTTAATACCCCATTCGTTCTAAAATGATTGATCATCTGACGATTTTACATATATTAAGTAAAATGTATAAATTAATCAGAAAGATTAATACTTTTACTAATTTTTTTATGAAGTTAAATTAATCCACCTAAATTGACACTAGGAAAAATCGAACCTGAGACCTTGAGAAAGAACATACTCCAAGATCCAAGCCAACACCACCGGTTCGACTCAAATGAGTTAATAATCGTCATTATCATAAATGCATAGCGAAATATATTGGTTTGAGAGTGGTGAAAATAGTATTTATTATTAGGTCTTGTTAACTGGTGCTCCAGGGCACCAGTTAAAAAACTAAAATTAGAAAGAAAAATCAAGTTTTACATTGAAAAGAACACTTTTTTAACTTTCAAAAATTAGAATGCAAAATTTCTAAGACAATATTTTCTTTTATAATTCTTTAAAAGTAAAATTGAAAAACAAATAATTAATATTATCTTGAAAATTAAAATAATAATTCATTTTGAGACAATTTATTTCTTACTAATGAATCATTGATTTTAAAACAATGAAATGTTTGTCATGTTAAAATGTAATAGGTTTAATTGCATGTTTGAAATTGTATGTTTATTTTAGGTTTTAAGTTGGTCTCTTTCCTTTAAAAAAAAAGTTGGTATCTTATGCTTTAAAAGTTTTAAGCAGGTCTCTTATGTTTTAAAGGTTTTAAGTTGGTTTAAAATGTTACTCACGTTGGAGTAAGTTGGTCCCTTCCGCGACATGATATTGAGTTTAATAAAACAAAAAAAATTATAAAAAAAAAAGTTTTAAAACTGAATGTCATTCCATCACTCATATTGTCGACCTGAATCTTTAAACGATCAAGTAACGGAAGGGGATAACTTTTTTCGATGTGAGTAACGTTTTGAACCAACTTGAAACTTTTAAAATATAAAGGATCAACTTGAAACTTTTAAAACATAAGAGATCAACTTAAAACCTAAAATAAACATCGGAGACCAAACATGCAATTAAGCCTAAAATGTAACATTTTCCGGTTTTAACATGAGTGACACTTTTTTATTTCACACTTTTTTCTTTAGACAAAGAATTGTCGAATTATCATTATTAAATATTAGTAAGTATTCCACTATCATTCTTAAAAGACAAAATATTTTAATATTGTAAAAGTAAATAGGGGATGTAATGTTTTTGCAATTTAAATAGATATGAGTTTAATTAATATATTTTATTAGTTTACTATTATTTTATACATGCATTCAACATTGTGCTACTGCATTTAATAAATTGTGTTGCTACATTAATTAATCAATATAAAAATATATAAGTTGTTAAATTCATTAATTGATATGTTAACACATCATTTAATACATACATAAAATAATTATATATCGATGTAGCGTATTAATTAAACTCAATAGGTTTTACATTGAAAGTAGAATTGAAATTGAAATAACATAAAAATATTACATTAAACATGACTATAACATTCATTTTAAAATCCTTCGCAAAAAAATCATTTTAAAACAATTTTTTATTAAAATGACACTTGTTTTTAAAACAAGAGAAAAAATTGTTTAACCAATATTAAGTTAATACATGATTTTAGGCTGATTTTTTCAGTTTTAATTATACCATTTACAAATTTGACTAATAAAATATTATCTTGTTGGTGTCAATCAAAAATATAATAATTTATATTATACTTATTATATTATTGATGTCATTGAAAAAAATAAATACAATTTTTATTATAATATAAAATATAAAATATTTATACATTTTTTTTGAAGAAATAAAATATCTATATATATAATTTTAATCTAAATCTAAATCTCATAAAAACTAAACTACCTAAAAATTGAAAATTTCTCAAATTTTGTCGGGGTTGGTGGTAGCCTATAGAAGCATGCGGTGTGAATTTCAAAGGTTATAATTGATAGCAGCAACCATATTACCTTCATATTTTTCAAATGCATTGATAATATGTCAGAAACTCCCATTTTAGTTGAGCTAACACATGCTCCACCACTATTTTCATTGAACTTGCAAGTCCATCTAGGTTTATCAGGGAGGCCAATTCGAGACCCCAAAATCCCATATATAATCTTCTGAAAAAACTTTAAACAACACTTAATTTAAAATTGAGTATTTTTTTTTATATAAATAGAGTATTTTAGAAGGATTGCTTCTCAAGTTGATCTGAAATATTGAATTATTGGCTTGTACAATCTTCCATGAAATTTTACTTACCACTTGGAAGTACTCTAGATTACCGCAACCATTTTTCTTTCAGAAATAGATGTTTATGACAAAAAAGTTATGCATCTGAACTACACAAGAAGCCCTGCGTAAAAAGAAAATGTTAATCCGTACTTTAGAGATATTGGTTAAGCAATTAAAACGGATAAGTTTTTATAAAGAGATAGTGTAATTATTACTTCATCAGAAATAAAAACTTATGTTTTCAAGACAAAATTTATATTTAAAGATTCGTTAACCGGTGTCTCAAGTACACTGGTTAGAAAAACCTTAAGTTATTTCATTATAAGAAGTTAATCTTTAAGTTTTTTTCCGTAACACTTACGTCTTTTGAAGTTATTTAATTGTAACATGTGAATCCTTTAAAAAAATACTATACCACTTAGATCCTTTAAGTTATTTAACTATGATTTTTAAACACTGAATAAAGTTAAGCTAAATAACTTAAAGGATCTATATTGGAAACCACCGTAAAACTTGAACAAGAAGAAGATGAAAATGAACATGATGAAAAAGGAACGTAAATTTTAAAGAGTGTGTGAACACACTAAGCTTTAAGTTCGATTCACCACCAATTTTTGTCAACTAGATGCAAATGAGTATACCGACGAACCCCTTCACGATACTTTGAAATTTTTGACGTAACTTGCACATTCACATTAAACGTATAGATCAATGGTAGTTTACAAAATAAAGTTCTCTCAATTGCTCTCGTGCACTAGAGAAAAGAAGAAATTATTTTATATTATTTTCTGGCAAATCTTGACTTACAAGAATATGATTTTGTGTCATTTTTTAGCCTCCAAAACGTCTCTATATAGAATCTAATGTCATTTGGTGAAAAAATACAACTCTTTGTGTCATTGACTCACAAGAATCTAATGTTATTTTAAATATATTTTTTGTTAAAATAACATTAGATTGATATATCACAGTATTTTTTTCAACTGTTTATTTTTTAGCCTCCAAAGTATTTTTATTTGTAAACGCCTAGATCCGAATAGTCGGCTGTTCAGAAAACATATTGTTTTACTCTGTCTTGAATCTCAATATTTAATTGGATATCAGACACTTGATATATCACAAAGATCCCGACCGTAAATTCTAAATTGAACGGCTCAAATCCATATTTGCGTGATTTAGTAAATGTCCCAGAGCTTGCAAAGAATGGCTCAAATCCAATGTAACAAAAAGAAAAGGAGCTTGCAAAGAATGGAAAACAAATATTTAATGTGGTAGATGAGTGAACAATGGTAACATTGATGGAGTTGGTGACTTGAAAGGACGATTTGGTTTGATATGGTAACATTGTCTGCTTGGTTTGATATGGTTTATTATGGCATTCAAACTTTTTTTTGTGTAAGATAGTTCTTGTCTTCAAACTAAAGTTTCAATCCCAATAAATAAGTGGTAACTACTAGTACTGTTGATCACCTGTCACATTAAGCATTAACTGATTGTTTAAGGTTTGACAAATGATAAAGCATCTTAAAAGTTTGAAATAAAGGCATTTTTTGAAAGCATTGAAAACAAGAGAAGCAAGCAAGACACAGATTGAGCGCAGAATGATCACACATTCGATCACATTTAGACCGTCCAATCAAGTTCGAAGTTTGAAATATAGACCGTTTAATCTTTGATCCGATAGTTGTGACCGCACATAATTCAACTTAGTAGAACACTCAATGTAGTCACATCATTTATATACAATATAGGGTCATACTAGAGTCTCCACTCTCCTCAATTCATCTATAGACTATAGGTGTTACTACAGTCTCCAGTCTCCACTCTGCTGTTGTTTAACTCCAAGCATTGCCACATGATCAGGTGCAACATTGGCTTCACGGTACCAATCTCATTAATTTACATACTTTTAAATAGGACAAAATTTAGATAGACTTATTTTTGTAATACTTCTACAGTTTACTGATCTTCAACATAAGTTTAATTGAATAATTTAACCCATGTGACATGTTATAATTGGTAAATAACATGTGTAGAGCTAAGTTTTGTCCTTTTGAATATCCCACAAACATCAATCTTTGTCAGAAAAGATTGAAAAAACTTAAAACGAGTTTTATACATGTTCAGATTCAGAGTGAGTTACGCAAAACCATAGCAACACAGTGCTTTTATTGAAGTTCCAAAATATAGTTTTCATAAAAAAATATCATAATGCACATCGTGATTCTATTAAACTCGTAGTGAATCTATAGATGCGCTTAAATGCTCGTATAAAATGTTCATGTTCAGAATTGGGCAAGTGTTAGGTACCATTCACATGCACCATGGCAAAGTAAGACTCCATAGACTTTGGCAAGAACAAATCCACACGGCTAGATTACTGTCTCATATGGTACGGTTCTTTGTTTAGAAAACTAAAGATAAAATACAAGTATAGAACAAAACAGAATAGAGACAAGCTACAAAAGGGTCGTCTACTTTATATAAGTCATATCCATATACAAAAAGCTGAAAATGGTTTATCTCAAAATTTTCTTTACACTAATTTAGTACAATGATATCACATAACTGCATTAGCTCTCAGTAGCTGTAATCAAATGTAAGTAAGACCTAGAATTAAATAAGCTTATAAACAAAACCAAAACAAGAAAAAAGAAAAGAAAAAAAAAACCTCTTTTACGATCAGTGCTATTCATATACAAAATTACAGATCCCTTCTGCATAATGGGCAAGAACCATGCCTTAAAAGCCACATATCTATGCAAGGTAGATGAAACATGTGATGACAATGAGGTAGACTTCTAACTGTCTCTCCAAGTTGAAAATCCTGGAAACATACCAATAATCAGAAAATGCCAATATCAATCAAAATCAAATTACAGAAGAACACTTTGTTCATGTCATGGGTAAGCACTAATAATAATAACAATAAAAAGTGCAAAAAAACCAACCTGGAGACAAACTGAACAAGAAACTTTCTCCCCTGATGCCTCAATATTGTCAGCAGTGATTTTGATTTTTGGGATCTTCGAAACCGAATCTCCGGATAACCCTTTGGAACCACCAATGTCAAAGATGTTTTGAACCTCATCAAAGCTTGATTCAACAGCACCCATCTGATAAAAAAAGTGTCAGAAAAATACTATGAAACACTGAACATTGCAGCCAAAATTGTATCTCATTGATAAAATCCTTTTGAACAAAACAAAAGTACCTGACTTTGAACAGCACTCAACATTGCAGGACCTATCCTCTCACGCACAAGTCTCCCACTCAAGAGGCTAACAATAACATCAATCTGCATAACTCAAAAGGATCAAAATTCATGCTGCACAACATGCCATTATGAATGTGAATGATAAATAACTAAAACTTTACGATCTTATCGCTTCATAAAAGCTTCCAACACAAGAAAAGATCTTTTGTTAACAAAACCTACTCACCAAGTATAAAAGACAACCAATTCCAGATTCATCAGAATGCCAAAGAACAAGAGATGATTCAAAAACTTCAATGGAAAAAACGGCTCCTGATATAGCACCAACAGCGGCACCTCGAATGAAACCGCTTTCGGTCTCTTGACCTATCAAAGCTCCTGTCAAAGCACCCAATAATGTTCCAACTGCACAGAACAAAACAACCCATTAAACCTTGTTCAGAAAACAAACAAATAAACCATTAAACCTTAAAACTTCAAACATATTTATGCCACATCTAAATGTTGAAAATCCAAGAAATAGAGAAGATCATAAATAGCCTACAATTTTGTAAATTTTGTTAACATTAAAAATAACAAAATTAGACAACATAACCAAAACAATGAAAAATCCAACCCAATCAACGAAATATCATAAACCCACATCCCAAGTTTCATTTTTTCTTCTAAATTTCACATAAACAAAATCATCTGAATCATTTTCAACAAATTAAAAAACGAAATTATGATAAAAAAAAAAAAAAAAAAAAAAAAAAAAAAAAAAAAAAAAAATAACAACCCAAAAAAAAAAAAAAAAAAAAAAAAAAAAAAAAAAAAAAAAAAAAAAAAAAAAAAAAA
>Ga0228711_1009361_pt1 | contig 13331 bp, 8 predicted proteins | sample MedpolnodulmetaG_2_FD_177996 | JGI IMG/M metagenome (GOLD analysis project Ga0228711, IMG submission 177996) | Root nodule microbial communities from Medicago polymorpha collected in Santa Monica, California, United States - brown nodules | ecosystem: Host-associated > Plants > Roots > Nodule...
GTTTTAATGTTAAAAAAAAAAAAAAAAAAAAAAAAAATCAAACCACAAAAAAAAAAAAAAACGAGAAAAATAAAAGGTCTTCACGAGTCTGCCATTTTAACTGGCAAACTCATGAACACATCATCAACGAGTACGCTAAATGAAATGACACACTCCTGCTAGCCAATCTAAACTAGGGCATTTCCGTATTTAAATTTTTAAATAGGACATATTGTTATATTATTTTCATAACTGGGGCAGGAAAAAAAGCCACTTGCTGACTTGAAATGGCCTACAGTTTTTCCATATGAAATTTTGAGCCTTCAACCAACTTAAAATGAGACATTTCTGAGTAGGACTCAAATGAGATACGCAATTTTAGTAACCATTTGATTTGATGTTTCTTTTGGTAATAATACGTACCTAAGTTAGGTTCCAGGGCATTTCTTAGTAGGTCCCAAATGAGACTTGCAATTTTTTCTTCACATAGGACAAAATCTTATAAATAATAGATAATAAACACTGAACAGAACTGTATAAGCATTATTATTCACAACCTATAATCATGTTCCTCAGACTTGTGTTCATGTTGTTTTTTCAAGTTACATTGGTAGCAAGTGAAGACAACAGTTTCATCTATAATGGATTCCAATCATCACATTTATATCTTGATGGTATTGCTAGGGTAACCACAAATGGCTTACTAAGACTCACCAATGATACAGAAAGAGACAAAGGACATGCTTTCTATCCAAATCCAATACTTTTCAAAAACACTTCCAGTGAAAGTGTGTCTTCTTTCTCAACTACTTTTGTATTTGCCATAAGACCTCAATATGCAAATATTGGTGGCCATGGAATTGTTTTTGTTATTTCTCCTACAAAAGGGCTACCGGATTCACAACCAAGTCAATACCTTGGTCTCTTTAACGATTCCAACAATGGAAGCAGTAGCAACCATGTTTTTGGTGTTGAGCTTGACACTCGTCAAAATTTTGAGTTTGATGATATCAATGATAACCATGTTGGTATTGATATCAATGATTTGAAATCAGCTAATTCAACTCCTGCAGGATATTATGATGGTTATGCTCAATTCAGGGAGTTATCCCTTTCCAATGGATTTCCTATACAGGTATGGATTGAATATGATGGAGTGAAGAAAAAGATTGATGTTACTTTAGCTCCAATGAGTGTTGGTGCTAGTAATAAACCAACACAACCTTTGTTATCATTGACCAAAGATCTTTCTCCAATTCTCAACAATAGAATGTATGTTGGATTCTCATCTTCAACAGGGTTAATGGTAGCTTCTCAGTATATTCTTGGTTGGAGTTTTAAGGTTAATGGTCAAGCTCAAAACCTTGAAATCTCTGAACTTCCTAAACTACCAGTGTTTGCTGAGAAAAAAAAGTCCAAATTTTTAACTGTTGGGTTGCCTTTGATTTTGCTAAGTTTGGTATTCATGATAACTTTAGGGGTTATGTATTATGTCAAACTGAAGAAGTTTGATGAGGTTCTTGAAGATTGGGAACATGAATATGGCCCACATAGATTTAAGTTCAAAGATCTATACTCTGCCACAAAGGGTTTCAGGGAAAGGGGGCTACTGGGAGTTGGTGGATTTGGTAGAGTCTACAGAGGTGTGATACCCAGTTCCAAACTTGAGGTTGCTGTGAAAAGGGTGTCTCATGAATCAAGACAAGGGATAAGGGAATTCGTGTCAGAAATTGTTAGTATCGGTCGTCTTCGGCACAGGAATCTTGTTCAACTTTATGGCTATTGCAGGCGAAAAAGCGAGTTACTTTTGGTTTATGATTACATGCCGAATGGAAGTTTAGACAACTATCTATACAACCAACCAAAAGTAAGGTTGAGTTGGAGTCAAAGATTTAGAATCATCAAAGGTGTTGCTTCACGTGTGGTTTATCTTCATGATGAATGGGAGAAAGTTGTTATCCATAGAGACATAAAAGCTAGTAATGTGTTGTTAGATTCTGAATTTAATGCTAGATTGGGAGATTTTGGTCTTTCAAGGTTGTATGATCATGGTGCTGATCCTCACACAACTCATTTGGTTGGAACTGTAGGGTATCTTGCTCCTGAGCATATTAGAACAGGTAAGGCTACTAAATTTTCTGATGTGTTTTCTTTTGGTGCATTTCTTCTTGAGGTTGTTTGTGGTAGGAGGCCTATAGGTCGTGTAGGAGACAGTGAGAGTCTAATTCTAGTTGATTATGTGTTTGAATGTTGGAAAAGAGGTAACATTCTTGAGGCAAAAGATGTATATTTAGGAACAAATTATGTGTCTGAAGAGGTTGAATTGGTGTTGAAACTTGGCTTGTTGTGTTCCCATTCAGAGCCTTTGGTAAGACCAAGTATGAGGCAAATTGTGCAGTATTTGGAGAAGGATATACCTTTGCCAGATTTGTCTTCACTTAGTTTATCTTCTTCTGGTTTAACTTTTGGGTACCAAGAATTTGTTGAGGACAAGACAGTGCCATATACTTCTGTGTCTATTGCTGAGTCTGTTCTCTCTGGTGGTCGTTGATTTCAAAGGCACATGAAATTGATGCTTAATTGCTCCATTTTGATTCTGTAATGTGTTAGATTTTGATAAAATGGATTAAAGAGAGTTTGTCATCTGAAAAGTGAAATCATGTTTGAGTAAATGGTTTAATAGTTACATAAAAGCATTTTCTCATTAAACTTTTTTTGTTTTGATTTTGTATATACTTTATTACGTCCAAGTTTGTATCTATTTTGAGTAGACGAGAGACTACAATTATTATTCAGTAATATCACAGAGATTCAAAGGGTAAACAAAGAAATAACCTGCAAAACCAAGTCAACCACTAATAACTTAAGAAATTCTATTTGTGCTAAAGACTCGGACAAGCTCTTCATCTTTTCTCCTCCACTCGTTCTATTTTTTTGGGCACTTCAGTAATTCTGCATATGCACATATCAGATTAAGTTATTAGGATGCATAGAATGAGCCCTACAATTGAACACATCATAATCAATATCATGGATGACTTTATACGATACCAATGAACGCAGTGATGAATTTCAAATTTTATCATCATACTACTCATACTTCTAAAATGATCCCTGAAATTAAAAAATTTCAACCACATTAGGTTTGTTTGAAACAATTTGGGAGTAAATTGACGAAAGCCGTAGGTAAAGAATACCTTTACCACTGTAGACAATTGAAGTACCTGTAGCAGTGATACGGTAAAAAATAGGATTCTAGGGACGAACCGATAAAATTCAAGTCTCAAGTGTATGAATTCTAATGATTTCGAATAGAATTCGATACAAAAGAGAAATCATATGAGAATAGTATTGAGTGAGTTTTAGGGTTTTAGAGAGAAGAAGATGATTGTTGAAATATTTGATTGATTACCAAATGAGGCACAATACCTTCTTAAGTACAACCATCAAGGCTAAAAGAGAAATGATTTAAAGTAAAACTAATACTTAGAATAAGTTAATTCACTAATACTTGTTTACTAATATTTCATTCCTGTAAAAATACCCTCCCCTTCAAACATCCTTGTCCTCAAGGATGAATAATCACAAGTGCCATGTTTAAGAGGCAAAGCTTCCCAATTGATTAGAACTTTAAGAGCAGAGACACTTCCCCAATTGATCATTTTCCGATGTAGAATAGCCATAACAGGGTCAATATTAGCAGCAAACTTCCAAGTACCATGTTTAGGAGGCAAATTCCTCCATTTGAGCATAATTTGAGAAACAACAATAACTCCCCTATCAACCATTGTTCTATGTAACACAGCTACCAACTTTGTGTCTTGAAAGACTAGCAAATATCCCTTAGTTAAAGGGTGCTGCTGCACATATATTTGACCATTGTACATAAATTTGAATTACTCATGTGACTGGAAGGTCACGGGTTCAAGTCCTGGAAACAGCCTCTTGTGTTAAAAACAGGGTAAGGCTGCGTACAATACACCAAATGGTGGGACCCCTTCCCGGACCCTGCGTATGCGGGAGTTTTAGTGCACCGGGTTGCCCTTTGCCCTTTTAACTCTTTCTGCCAGATCCATATATCCATCATGGTCAAACTTATCAACTATGCATAAAAATTTATTCCCAAGCATCACAAGTCTATAATTTCTCACCAGCATGTTAAAATTTAGTGCAACATCAGCAATAAAACCTACACTTTGAACTTCAGCACAGGCAGCTTGGTCTGGTTTGATTCCAAGGGAGATTAGCAGTGCCTCACAACAGTGCAGTTTCAAAATAGTAGAGATGTGAATCTGATCCATTTTGTAGCATGTAACAAGGTGTTTGTTTTCCATGACTCGTGGCTAAAATGATAAAACAAATGCTCAACGCAAGATTAATGGAACATGCATTTGGATTTTGCCAATTTTTGAGCCACATGGTTCTAAAAGCATCTTTAATTATCCTGGCAGAACTTCAGATAAGAATTTCACAGCCTTTAATTCTGAAATAAACGTCATAGTGTCTTCATCATACTGGAGAATACATTTTATATTCAGATCCCACCTTGTCAAGGAATACAACCCAATATGCATTAATACAACAACCATGTTTCCAACAAATTTTTTCATAGATGCAGACAAGACTTCTTCCACAAGTATTGTTGCAGCATTCGTAGAGAAAGTGAAAAGTGTATTGGCATTAATCCCTTCCACCACCAAAAACACAGAGAAGTTGGGAAGCAATATGACAATGGGTCTCAATATCATGGTCATAATTGGTGTAAGCAATAGATTTGAGGGAAGTATCATTAGGAACACAAAACTGAAAGCCCAAAACATACCTGCATGGTGGAGTATGATGTTATAATTCCTTACAAGCTATGAAGCACGGACACAGACACTGAAAACGACACTGGAAACGACACTGACATGGACGCGTCAACACTGATCAAATTTTTGAGAAAATGACATATTTCATCGTAATCACAAGTGTTAGTGTCTGACACAAACTTGTCGGACATTGGGACACGCCTTCAATCAGAAGTGTCGGTGCAACTAAGCTTACAAATGGTGACCTTAAGGACCAAGCATCCATTATAGGGAATAAGGAAAAGTGAAGGATTGTGCTTCCTCCTGCACCGTTGAAGTGGCAATACCCTCTTCATCAAAGTGTGAGCAAGCTGTGTTTCCAAACAAATTTCTGATTCCCCAGTTAAGGAAATGTTCATACCAAAAACAAGAGAATGAAATGATATTGATGGACAACCAAATCTCCTTGACCAAGAGATTCTTACGTAAGTCTCTTTGATCACACTTACCATTCATCAATAAAGATATAATGACAGGAGAATTTACCACAACATGATCATGCTTTCCAAAATTTGAAAACTCTAAAGAGCGCAAAAGCAATATGTTGAATACGGGTGTAATGACCAAGAGCAATTAAGCACGGACACTCCTCGGATTAGGTGTGTCCCGGTGTCAGAGACGTGTCCGACACCAACACATATAATTACACTGAATTATATGATCTTCTCAGATTATTAGTGGTGTCGGCGTGTCAGTGTCGTGTCTGGTGTCTGTGCTTCATAGACCAGGGGCAATACATATCAAAATTAGGCATTTGGACAAATTAAAAGTAACATTTTGAAATCTCATTATTCATTTACCTGCTACTGATAAAATTCCAAACAGCTCTATGACCCTTTGGCATTTCATCAAACAGCTGGAGGATGGTTATCGGCGCTGGAAACAAATACATTTCATCAAACAGCTGGAGGATGGTTATCTTTCAAAGTCTTAAGACATTATGTATATGAGTCATCTCACTTATATGTTGCTCACATCTACTCTGCTTACTATGTAAAATTTTAATTCACACATTAACATCTCTCCATTAAGTGTCAGGATCCCCGTGGATGTGATCAACCACCAAGAACCACTCCCTCTCTCCCACAATATTGATAATTTAGAGAAAAAGCAACACACAAGTGAGAATGATACCACCACATCTTCATCCAAAACTTTAAGGCTTGCGAATATGATTTTTGTTAACCGACGCTTGATACATCACAATATTTTCTCCTTCAAATATAACAAAATTCTAGCCCGTGCTTGGCACGGGTGTCCATACTAGTATCAATAGATAATAATAAAGTAAACTTAGTATTTTGGCAAGTTTAACATTTGTCACTTTTTGAGAGCCATTGCTATTTTAAAATTTTCTATAATTAGAATTATTTCCTTAACTATCTTTAAATTATTTTTATTTTTAAGTTTTTTATTTGTACTATATTTAACTTTACATTGATTAATATTTTGAATAAAGAAAATTGTTTGGAAGTTGCACCCTTCTCATGTGTGTATTGTTCGGTTCCTCTCCCATGTACCTATTAATCTCTTCTTGGTTCTTGCATACACCGCTTCGTTTTTTTGTTTAAATCCACTGCTTCATCCCCTTAACTCTCAACAAATCTTAAATACATAAAAATGGCTCACCATCTTCCCAAGTTTCTCATTTAAATATTCATTCATACTTAGCGCTCTCTCTCTCTCTCTTTTGTCGCACAGATTTGTAGTATTGGATTTCTCTATCTTGCTCGATGTTATTGATAACTGATACAATGTTTGTTTCCATGTAATATTTTCCTTTTGTTTTGTTTTGTTTAATTTAGTTTGATCTATTAGGTGGAACTTTGGTTCTGTTTAAAGGTTGAGGATGGTCTTTATATACAATCTGACCTTGAGGAAAATTGATTTTTTGCTCCCTTCACATTCACATTTCTTAGAAAATGAAAGGTGTCCTTATTTCCATATTATTCCTCCCTTTCATATCTTTAGTATTTTGCTTAAATAATCAATGTTTAACTCTGTTTTTTTATCCTTCATGATTGAAACCATAGGTTCTGCTCAGTGTAGTAGTTGGCATTAAGGCATGTTCATCATCTTTATCTCTCATACCGATTATTTTTTAACTTATTTATGTGTCACCATTTTTTAACTTATTTAGGAACCTTTTTTGTATAATTCATTCTCCAAATATCTGGTATAATTATTTTCTCTTATAATTGTGTTAAACTACAATTTATTTTTTTTCTTTCTATGTTTATTTCTTTGCACTAATTGAGAAAATTTATCCTTCTTTTGTTATTGGATTGTTATCTGATACACTCATACTTGTCTCTTCTTTTTTGTTATTGGATTTTTATGCTGCATCATATCTAACATCATAGTTCATACAATCACTTTTTTTATTTTATTATTTTATATAGTTTCTTTGTGGCTTAATGGTCATTTTAGAGAAGCAAAAAGATCATACAATTGTAAAGGCACCCTCAGGCCCCAACAATGTAAGCCATAAAGACCCACATATGAGCTACATTAACTTCAATTTGTCCTTTTCTTCTGAGTAATTTTCATTTTTCGTTTAATTTGTAGGTTTCTTACAAGGAAGAGTAAGAACAAGGGAAAATCTCATGACTCTACAAGAACTAATTTAATTTTTGTTTAACTCTACTGTTACAAATTGGGCTTTTTACCTTTATATGCAATTTTAAATTTGTATTGTCATTGTCATTATCATTATATATATAATTTGTGTGTTTGGTAAGTATTCCGTTGAAAATATTATCAAATGTTACACGTACAAAAATTCTCGAATATTGGTGTCACTGGTATTTTTTAAGGGGTCGCATATGATCCATGATTGTAATGGAATGGTTATTTATATTAATAAACGTTCTCCTTATAATTGCTTTGAGATAAAACATGAATATTCTAAAAGTGTTTCTTTTTTCTTGCCAATATTCCAACAATGCTTGAATATTGGACTTTTTTTTTTTTTGCATAATTGAATATTGGACTTAGATGCTTAACAAACATAATTGGATATCCTAAATATGACTAATGTTATTTGATTACCTCAACAAAAAAAACTGATATTTGAAGTTGATCCGAGTTTATCACTTTTATTTATGATCAGGAAGTAGCATATTATTTATTATTATTGATGTGTATCTCTAGGTTGAATGTCAATTTGTAGATGGTAGTGTATTCAAATATTTAGGAATATTCTCACGATCCAGTCTTATATAAGTAAATAATAATTTTTTTTAGATAAGTAAATAATAATTTAGGATTATTCTCACGATCCAGTCTTATATAAGTAAATAATAATTTTTTTTAGATAAGTAAATAATATTTTTTATGTTTATTGAATAACTCATATTTAGTAAATATTTTTAATAAGTTTTGACGATTTTACATAGATTAAGAGAAATTATGTTAAGCTTTGAAAGATAAATAACCGTATGAGAATTGAAAGAAATCCTTTAATAATGGTATGAGAAAATTAAGTTAAAGATTTGAATGAAATCGTTCAATAATTGTAAATCAACTTATAAATTAAGAAATTACTTTAAAATTTATTTATGAATTTTGTATGATGTTTTCCCAACAATAAATTTAATAAATTATTAACCTTTTTTTAAGGAAAATTATTAACATTTTTATTTTGTCCTTAATTTTTATTCAATTTTTCATTTTATATACATTTTTATTTTGTCCTTAATTTTTATTCAATTTTTCATTTTATATACATTTATTCAATTATGAAAAACTATCAATTAAAATAACAAATTCTCTAATCATAATTTATCAGTGCTTGATCCTTTGAAATTTATTTTAGATAATACATAAAGCTTAATGATTCTCTTATTTTCTTATTCATGTTTATCGTATATTCTCTATTAAATTTAAAATAATTTAAGCTATGAAATATAATATTTTTTTAGGGAAATGATGTATAATATATGTGTTTTAACTTAATTTTAAGAAGAATGTTAGATACACTCTATTTTTAACACTCTAATATTCGCTCTATCATTGAATGAAATCAATTTCATGCAAAGTGTGGGATCCACATTAGTTTTATGCAATAATACAACGAGTGTTAGAGAGAGTGTTGTCAGCACTCATTTAATTTTAATATAATTTTCCCCGTGCGACGCACGGGTATACACACTAGTATTTTTTATAATGCAACAGCAAGAGTACACCAAACGCATGATAGAATAAAATAATGCTATCATTTCTCTACCAAGTGTGCACCAAACGTATGATAGGATAAATGTTTATCTTGTCACTATCATATCCTATCTTTATCCATCTTCTTATACTATCATGTATCTATCATATCTTGCACACCAAATATGCTCTTAATGTTGAATATGGCATCTATGAAACCATTAAGAATGTTTCTTTGTTACAAAACTATGCATCCACCAATTTCAAATGCCATTAATTGAAGCAATTTTTTCATAAAACTGAATTATATAATTTAATATTGCCATGTTGGTGGCAAGATATGATGGCAATAGTAAAACAAGAAATGTTTAATGCAGAAATGCAAAGGGGAAGTTATGGAAAGAGTGGAAGATAGGAGAGAAACAAATCTAGTGTATAAAGTGCATATTAAAATATGTACACTTTAATGATCCAATGGTTCTTAATTATTATTTAAATTAGTCCACCTTTATAATACTAATAAACGAATAAATAAGTATTAATATTTACTTTTGCAATTTCGTTCAGTTTTGAAAAGGTGATCCGAAATCCGATTCGATCGTAGCGGTTTATACAAAACAACATCCGAACACATCCAAAAATATTCAGTTTTTTGCAGTTTTATTTTGGATCGGTTTGGATTTGGACACCCATAGCTTAAAGTAGAAAGATTGCTCTAACAAATGGTTGAAAACTGCATTTTATAGCTGTCAATCCTAAGCAAATTCTCCCGCGATTTGCAAGCACATGTGAAAGATTGCTCTACCGCGTATTCATTCATTATTTTATTTACAGCATAATCAATAGTAGCCGGTCAAGTCCACACATTCAAGTGTGAAACTAAAACAAAAACTATACTTATTTTAAGAAATTAGACATTGAAAAACATTCACCCACTAGGCCACTACTACAGTTGGAAAAAAAATTGTGGTTGAAATGTGCACATTTATTTATTCAAATGTGTAACACATTCATTTTCAGTATACTAAACGAGACATTTCGTAGTAGGACCCAGATGAGAAATGCAATTTTAGTAACCATTTGATGTTTCTTTTAGTAATAAGTCGTAGCTAAGTTAGGTTCCGGGACATTTCATAGCAAGAACCAAATGTGACTTGCAATTTTTTCTTCACTTGGGACAAAATCATATAAATAATAAACATTGAACAGCAGAACTACAGAAGCATTGTTCATTCACAAACTATAATCATGTTCTTCAAACTTGTGTTTATGTTGTTTTATCTTGTTACATTAGCAGCAAGTGAAGACAACAGTTTCATCTATAAATATAATGGATTCCAATCATCAAATTTATATCTTGATGGTATTGCTGAGTTAACCTCAAATGGCTTACTAAGACTCACCAATGATATAGAAAGAACCAAAGGACATGTTTTCTATCCAAATCCAATAGTTTTCAAAAACACTTCCAATGGAAGTGTTTCTTCTTTCTCAACTACTTTTGTATTTGCCATAAAATCTATGTATCCAGCTACTTGTGGCCATGGACTTGTTTTTGTTGTTTCGCCCACAAAAGGGCTACCAAATTCACTACCAAGTACCTTGGTCTCTTTGACACTTACAACACTGGAAACAGTATCAACCATGTTTTTGGTGTTGAGCTTGACACTGTTCAAGATTTGGAGTTTGATGATATCAATGATAACCATGTTGGCATTGATATCAATGATTTGAAATCAGCTAATTCAACTCCTGCAGGATATTATGATGATTATGATCGATTCAGGGATTTATCCCTTTCCAGTGGATATCCCATGCAGGTATGGATTGACTATGATGGAGTGAAGAAAAAGATTGATGTTACTTTAGCTCCAATTAGTGTTGGTTTTAATAATAAACCAACACGACCTTTAATATCATTGACCAAAGATCTTTCTCCAATTCTCAACAATAGAATGTATGTTGGATTCTCATCTTCAACAGGGTTAATTTTAGCTTCTCATTATATTCTTGGTTGGAGTTTTAAGGTTAATGGTCAAGCTCAAAACCTTGAAATCTCTGAACTTCCTGAGCTAACAGTATTTGCTGAGAAAAAAAGGTCAAAAATTTTAACTGTTGGGTTGCCTTTGATTTTGCTAAGTTTGGTATTCATCATAACTTTAGGGGTTATGTATTATCTCAAATTGAAAAAGTTTGATGAGGTTCTTGAAGATTGGGAACAAGAATATGGCCCACATAGATTTAAGTTCAAAGATCTATACCTTGCCACAAAGGGTTTCAGGGAAAAGGGGCTACTGGGAGTTGGTGGATTTGGAAGAGTCTACAAAGGTGTGATACCAAGTTCCAAACTTGAGGTTGCAGTGAAAAGGGTGTCTCATGAATCAAGACAAGGGATGAGGGAATTTGTGTCGGAAATTGTTAGCATTGGTCGTCTTCGGCACAGGAATCTTGTTCAACTTTATGGCTATTGCAGGCGAAAAAGCGAGTTACTTTTGGTTTATGATTACATGCCGAATGGAAGTTTAGACAACTATCTATACAACCAACCAAAAGTGAGGTTGAGTTGGAGTCAAAGATTTAGAATCATCAAAGGTGTTGCTTCAGGTTTGGTTTATCTACATGAAGAATGGGAGAAAGTTGTGATTTGTGATTCATAGAGACATAAAAGCTAGTAACGTGTTGTTAGATTCTGAATTTAATGCTAGATTGGGAGATTTTGGTCTTTCAAGGTTGTATGATCATGGTGCAGATCCTCACACAACTCATTTGGCTGGAACTATTGGTTATCTTGCTCCTGAACATATTAGAACAGGTAAGGCTACTAAATTTTCAGATGTGTTTTCTTTCGGTGCATTTCTTCTTGAGGTTGTTTGTGGTAGGAGGCCTATAGGTCGTGTAGGAGAAAGTGAGAGTCTAATTCTAGTTGATTGTGTGTTTGAATGTTGGCAAAGAGGTGAGATTCTTGAGGCAAAAGATGTACATTTAGGAACAAATTATGTGTCTGAAGAGGTGGAATTGGTGTTGAAACTTGGCTTGTTGTGTTCACATTCAGAGCCTTTGGCTAGACCATGTATGAGGCAAGTTGTGCAGTATTTGGAGAGGGATATACCTTTGCCTGTTTTGTCTTTGCTTAGTTTATCTTCTTCTGGATTAACTTTTGGGTACCAAGAATTTGTTGAGGACAAGACAGTGCCATATACTTCTGTGTCTATTGCTGAGTCTGTTCTCTCTGGTGGTCGTTGATTTCAAAAGGCACGTGAAATTGATGCTTAATTGCTCCATTTCCATTTTGTAATGTGTTAGATTTTGGTAAAATGGATTAAAGAGAGTTTGTTATCTGAAAAGTGAAATCATGTTTCAGTAAATAATTTAATAGATACATGAAAGCATTTTCTCATTAAACTTTTTTGTTCTGATTTTGCATATACTTTATCGTGTCCAAGTTTGTATCTATCTTGAGTAGATGAACCAGACTACAATTATTATTCAGTAATATCACAGAGATTCAAAGGGTAAACAAAGAAATCACCTGAAAAACCTTCAAATGCAATAAGTCAACCACTAATAACTTCAGAAATTCTATTTGTGCTAAAGACTCGGACAAGCTCTTCATCTTTTCTCCTCCACTCGTTCTATTTTTTTGGACACTTCAGTAATTCTGCATATGCACATATCAAATTAAGTTATTAGGATGCATAGAATGAGCCCTACAATTGGACAGATCATAATCAATATCATGGATGACTTCGTACGATACCAATGAACGCAGTGATGAATTTCAAATTTTATCATCATACTACTCATACTTCTAAAATGATCCCTAATATTAAAAAATTTCAACCACATTAGGTTTGTCTGAAACAATTTGGGAATAAATTGACGAAAGCTCTAGGTAAAGAATACCTTTACCACTGTAGACAATTGAAGGTACCTGTAGCAGTGATACGGTAAAAAATAGGATTCTTGGGACGAACCGATAAAATTCAAGTCTCAAGTGTATGAATTCTAATGATTTCGAATAGAATTTGATACAAAAGAGAAATCATATGAGAATAGTATTGAGTGAGTTTTAGGGTTTTAGAGAGAAGAAGATGGTTGTTGAAATATTTGATTGATTACCAAATGAGGCACAATGCCTTCTTAAATACAACCATCAAGGCTAAAAGAGTAAAATGATTTAAAGTAAAACTAATACTTAGAATAAGTTAATTCACTAATACTTGTTTACTAATATTTCATTCCTGTAACAATACCCTCCCCTTCAAACATCCTTGTCCTCAAGGATGAATAATCACAAGTGCCATGTTTAAGAGGCAAAGCTTCCCAATTGATTAGAACTTTAAGAGC
>Ga0228711_1009362_pt1 | contig 13330 bp, 17 predicted proteins | sample MedpolnodulmetaG_2_FD_177996 | JGI IMG/M metagenome (GOLD analysis project Ga0228711, IMG submission 177996) | Root nodule microbial communities from Medicago polymorpha collected in Santa Monica, California, United States - brown nodules | ecosystem: Host-associated > Plants > Roots > Nodule...
TTTTTTTTTTTTTTGGGGGGGGGGGGTTGAGAGAGGGTGGCAGCCATTGTTCGGCTTGGTGGAGGTCCTTGAGAAGGGTTAGACAAGGGATTGGTGAGGGTGTCGGGAGTTGGTTTGAAAATAACACTCGTAGGGTAGTCGGTGACGGATGGGGTACTTTCTTTTGGTATGACATTTGGGTGGGGGAAATTCCTTTGAAACTAAAATTTCCCTGACTTTTTGCTTTGTCTATGAATAAGGAGTGCTTGATGGAGGATATGGTGAGGGTTATGGGGGCGGTTGGAGGGGGGAATGGTTGTGGCGTTGCCTTTTATTGGCGTGGGAGGAGGAGAGTGGGAGGGAGTGTGCTGTGTTACTTCATAACATTGTGTTGCAGGAAAATGTCCATGATGCTTGGAGGTGGTTATTAGATCCTATTCATGGCTATTCAGTGCGGGGAGCTTATCGCTTTCTCACTACTTCTGGAGAAACGGTGGATAGGACTCCGGCGACATCTGGCATAAATATATTCCTTCAAAGGTGTCTCTGTTCGTGTGGCGCCTCCTTCGCATTAGACTTCCCATGAAGGATAATTTGGTGCGGCGACGTGTCCTTCATCAAGATGATGCGGCGTGTCTGTCAGGTTGTCAAAATTTGGAAACAACAACACATCTGTTTTTAGCTTGTGATAATTCAGTTCTCTTTGGTCTCATGTTTGGAACTGGTTGGGTATTTCTTTGGTTTCTTCTGGTGACCTGCGTCAACATTTTATTCAATTCACTAATATGGCGGGGTTGCCTAGATCAACTCATTTGTTCTTCCGAATCATCTGGTTTGCCTCTATTTGGATTCTTTGGAAGGAAAGGAATGACTGTCTATTTAAAAACACGGCTTCTAATTCTTCAATCCTCATTGAAAAGGTGAAACTAAACTCTTTTTTATGGTTGAAATTAAAACAGATGATATTTAGCTACAATTATCATGACTGGTGGAAACAACCTCTTCTTTGTATGTGCGTCCACTTGTAATCTCTTTTATCTGTTTTGATGTTTTGGTGGTGCTTCTTTTTGTTTGGCACCTGTTTCTTGTAAATACTCTTGGGTGGTTTACCTTTTGCACGCCTTGTGCGGGGTAAATCACAGTTGTTAATATTATATATCATTTTAGTCTGTTAAAAAAAAAACTATCATTGTGTACGGGTAGGGCAATTTAACTTCTTCAAAACAAAGATCACTATCATTGTGCCTTTCTTATATTCACGCACACATTATTTTTTTATGGTGGTCGGGGTTTGAACCCCAGACCTTACATATATTATACATTGTTTCTACCAACTGAGTTAAGTTCAAGAGAACACGCACACATGATTTAATCACACACGATCAATCAAGTCAATAATAATATGTACAAGTAGACGAGTAGCGTGTATATACACACAATGCTGTGAGCGACATAGTTTTTATTTTAATTTTTAGGGGCGACATATAACATTAATTAATGGTGGATTCTAGGGTGAGGGTCCAATTAGGTCCCTCACCGGTGAACCACGAGAAAAACACCAATAGATTAAATAAGTGGTTCATATTTATTTAAATTAAAAGAGGGAACATGTAAAACTGCTCACATTCAATCATATCCTGCAATGGTTTCACCCGTTGTTAACCGTAATTAATTGTTACGAACCGAACCAAACCGAACCAAACCATTACAAATCAATTAATTCCTTTTCACACAAAAATCTGAACCCTTTTTCTAAACCCTAATTCCATTTCAAATTCAATCAAATTCACCATCCCAAACATAATCATACGTGATTATTGAAGTTAGAAAGGTACCGGTTATTATTTTAGAAAGTAAAATGGATTCCATTATTTTTTATTGAAACGCTTTTAAATTTTTCTTTGCTGTTCTATGTGGTGGCTGCTATTGTTGTCATTATTTCAAATTCAGCCCTTTTATTCAGAATTATTATCATTATTATTTTTTTTAATTTGTTCATTTTAAGTGTTATTACACACTGATCAGGTACACTTTCAAGAGCATAAGTCTTCTTCGTCGTGCAATGACCCATGCTTCTTTCTCCGAAGAAAACAACAAAGCCTTCAGCGTTTTGGGTGCTACAATCATTGAAACATCGGTTTCTTTTAATCTGCTTTTGAAAGACGTTGATATTTCCGCCAAAGAGTTGAAGTAGTACAAAATTGACAACAATAGCAGCCATCACATAGAACAGCAACGAAAAATTTAAAAGCGTTTCAATAAAAAATAATGGAATCCATTTTACTTTCTAAAATAATAATTGGTATTTCTAACTTCAATAATCACGTATGATTATGTTTGGGATGGTGAATTTGATTGAATTTGAAATGAAATTAGGGTTTAGAAAAATGGTTCAGATTTTTGTGTGAAAATGAATTAATTGATTTGTAATGGTTTGGTTCGGTTTGGTTCGGTTCGTAACAATTAATTACGGTTAACAACGGGTGAAACCATTGCAGGATATGATTGAATGTGAGCAGTTCTACATGTTCCCTCTTTTAATTTAAATAAATCTGAACCACATATTTAATCTATTGGTGTTTTTCTCGTGGTTCACCGGTGAGGAACCTAATTGGACCCTCACCCTAGAATCCACCTTAATTAATGGAATAAATTATTTATAAGCATTTGATATTATGGAGCTATTTGCTCAGGCTATAAATTAATTAACTGTGGAGTGTTGAATAATGCAATTTATAGGCTTAATTTGAAGAGTAGTTAATGGTTCCGCACATTATTAATGGGATAGCGTTTACCAAATGAAATAAAATATAAGTGTAAAGTTGCACCGAAAAAAGATAGATAAACTAAAAAAATCTTTTGTTTCTCCAATATCACCATTACAAACTGCAAGTTGCTACTCATGGTGCAGATAGTACGAGGTCAACGATTACGAGAAACCGATTTTCATCGGGTGTATATAGATGATTTTGATTAAAAAAAGATTACACAACTTTTTATAAAAAAAATTGACTCATTTTACTTGCTTAACCAATGTTCCGGAGGCACTGTTTATCGCTCTTGTTTTGGATCGGCCGGAACGTCCAATCCCATGAAGCTGGGTGAATAAACCCCTCGGAATAGGGCATAACGTTCTGAGGGAGCACGCCGATCACCATTCTAATACACACCCTCGACTTTCCTGCACCGTACATGTGGCCTCCATCGACTTTCAGATGAGACGTTGCATTTCACGGAAGTCGTTAGCACCGCTTTCACCTATATAAGGGTGACTCAGCGTCACCCTCAAGGTAGAGTTCATTTCCACACACATTTAGACATATTCAACCTCATTTCCTACACTGACTTGGATGTTGGAGTTCGAACGTACTCGCAAGCACCTTTCACTCCGCCGTGAAGACAACACTGCCACCGTACCGAAACACTGTACGCAACTGTTTCCTTTGTCTGATCATTACCGACAGATTAGTTCCTCTTTGAAAAATTAATTTGTTGGCAAAACCAATCAAACAACAATTAAAATTAATTTTCATTTTTTAGTTTCTTGGATTCAAAGCCCTTTATTCATCTTCTACTATTGTTTGTGTCACCATGCATCATCATAGTTTTGATAAGAGAAATGACAACCGAACACAAAAGTACTAACACAAAAACGACACCAAGGGTAGTTTTGTAATTTCCGTCAAAATTCAATGACATAATTGAGATTACAAGTAGAAATGAGGGGCTTTTTGAATAATTTCTTCTTGTACCTTCTCTCCACTCTCTGAACAGCCACCATCACCCACCATCCTCTTCACCACCATCCCACCACACCCCATCTTTGTCCACTCCACTAACTGTAGTTCAAATCTGCAAACCGTTCAAATTCGACTTCTCCACATACAACCACCATTACCTCCTCTACGGCTGCCACCTTCTGAAACTCACAGATCCGCCACCAAAGAACAGATCTGAGCGACGCCGACACCTGCGAGATAGATTCAAATCCACCACCCGCGAGGTCAGGAGAGCGACGCTGTCGAATGGTCGCTGGTGAGAGAGTTGCAGAGAAGAGAGTGATAGAGAAGAGGAAGGTTTTTGCAAATGAGAGAGAGAGAGAGAGAGAGAGAGAGAGAGAGAGAGAGAGAGAGAGAGAGAGAGGAGAGCTGTACGTGAGAGCCTGAGAGCAGAGAAAGAAAAAAAAAGTATATGTGAACAGTAAAAATACGGTGGTATCGTATTTGTGTTTGTTATTTTGTGTCCATTTATTATTTCCCTTACTGAAACGAGCATCATTCGGTCAAAACAAAATAAAAGGGCCATCTTGTGTCATTTTGTTTCATAAGTAATAAAGTGGAAGACAATGATATGGAAAATGATTTAGGGTATTAGGTAGCTTGATCGACTTAAGTTAGACGATAAAGGAGTTAAATAGTTAAAAGTTTAAAGTTCAAGTGTTAGCAAGGAGAAAAATATTAGTACAACAATTTACATACTAACATTTGTTATTAAAAAAAAGATAGACATCGTGATAAATTAATGATGTCGTAGAAAGAGAGATAGAGAAAAAGAAGTCTCAAATTGGTGCTGAAGAATAAAAGGTGTACGAATATAGTTTAATTGAAAAATGAGTAGTCAATTAATTTTTTTTAATTAAAAAATGTTATTTGTGCACTCATTCTTCCACTCTTGAGATAAAAAGAAATAGTGAAGGTAGTGAGATAAGTGATATATTTTGCAATGGCTTATTCGATCACCAGGTCCCTTAGCTTAATTGATTGTCTTAATTTGGTCCCCTAACTATAATTTGTACCAATTTGGTCCCCTATGTTTTGCTCAGTTACTAGTTTTAGTCTTTTGTGTTAGTTTCTCTCAAAAAAGACGTTAACTTATGTACCAATTTCGTCCCCTATGTTTTACTCCGTTATTAGTCTTAGTCCTTTCTGTTAACGTTTTTTTGAGAGAAACTAACACAAAGAACTAAAACTAATAACAGAGCAAAACATAGGGGACGAAATTGGTACAAATTATAGTTAGGGGACCAAATTGAGACAATCAATTAAGTTAAGGACCAAATTGAATAAACCTTTTGTAACTTAATAAGAATGAAGAGATAGAGAGAAAATGATGCATAAATCAGTGTTAGAAAATTGAGAGTGTCTTGTATTTTGATATATATTAGATATGTCTTGAGTTTGTAAATCTTTTTATATTTAATTAAATGATAGTGCGATGTCACTATGTTAGTTTTTAAAATACTTCCTCCATTTTCCTTAAAAAAAAATAATACTTCCTCCATTTATTAGTTTTTTTTAAAGTCTAATTTACCATTAAATATTATTTAGGTGTAATTATAGATAATATCATTTTGCAGAAGTGTTCTCCTTATTTTTAAATTTGGCAGGTTTGATCCTCCATCAAATATTTATCAAAAGAGAAATGATAAATAGACACAAAATAACAAACACAAATATAACACCGCTGTATTTTAACTGTTCACATACTTTTTTTTTCTTTTCTCTGCTCTCAGGCTCTCACGTACAACCCTCCCCTCTCTCTCTCTCAAAAACCTTCCTCTTCCTCTTCTCTATCACTCTCTCACCAGTGACCATTCGCCGGCGTTACTCTCCTGACTTCGCAGGTGGTGGATCTGAATCTATCTCGTAGGTGTCGCTCAGATCTGTTCTTTGGTGGCAGATGTGTGAGTTTCAGAAGGTGGCGGCCGTAGAGGACAAAATGCAATACACTTTCCCCATCTTGCCTCCACCAATATAGCCAATTCCCTGGCCTCCAGCAAACACCATGACTAACTTAACGCAGCTTCTTAAGGATGAAGCAAAATTGCTTTTTGGTGTTCGAGGAATAAAAAACAATATTTATTGACATAATCCTTATAGATGTAAAAGTTAGTTACATACTATTGGGTTAGTTAGGAGAGTAACATCTAGTACATTAAAACTTAAGATCAATTAGACCAACTAACTTGTAATTAATCTAATTACTATATGTAACTATCTTTTACATCTTTAATAATAACAAATAGTATATTATTCTTTCAAAAAACAAATTGCACATATTATATGTACTCTCATCTATTCCTAAATAGAAGCACTCATTCGACTAAAAATTTGTCCTTAAATGTAAGTCATTTTTCAAATAACTACACCCCTAAGTTATATTACTAAGTGTTTTGGAATATAAAAAGGCAAGATTTAAACCACACATACAATAAGTATTTTAGATACATACATAAATGGGGCACATTAACTATAATACAAAGTTTTATACTATAATTTTTTTTTAATAAGAGTGATAAAAAAGGTGTTTATATATAGGTACCAAGGGAGTATATATTAATTGACCACTTGATTGCTTACAAAGCAAAATGACACAAGATATTTTGATATTTATCATCGTCTCCAACTTGATTACCTACGGAACAATATTTATTCTCCAAATTGAGCTTATAAATAAGGAACCACAACTACATAGAAATGCACTATACCTATCTCCTATAGCCTAAAGCCAATATTCATCTTCCCCTCCCTCAAATATTTTTGTCCCCATTTTATACTTCTTTGTAATACTTTCTTAACCCTTTTAGTCTCAACTAAATTAAGGCCATAAAATGCCCTACACTTAACCCATTCAGCCTCAACCAATAGTACTTACCTGTAAGAAGTGATGGTGGACACCTTTGTTAGCTTCTTGTTAACCAATTTAACTCAGATTCTTAAGGATGAAGCAAATTTGCATACTGGTGTTAAGGAAAAAGTCCAGTTGCTCCAACAAGAGTACGTAAGGATAAATGCCTTTCTCCAAGCGTCCGAAGGAAAGCGAGATGAGCATGAAGTAGTGAAAGCTGTGATCAGCCAAATCAGAGACGTGGCCTATGAAGCTCAAGATGTAATTGACAACTATGTTGTTGATGTTTCCCATCACACAAGAAAAGGTATGCTGGAAAATTTCTTCCGTAACTTTAAGCATGGAACTATGCTTCATAGTGTCAACAATCAGATCGAGTTGATCAGGGCTAAAATTGTGGATATCTATGAGAACAAAGACAAGTACGACATCAGGGAAGGTGAATCTTCTGCAATAGCAATGGAGGCACTTGCAGTGGCAGAGAGAGTGGAAAGGCGTAGGAGAGATGTCGAGGAGGATGAGGTCGTTGGCTTCGATGGATATGCCACTGAAGTTACCAATTTGATTGTGAACGACAACACATCACGCAAAGTTGTTTCCGTTATTGGTATGGTCGGGTGTGGTAAGACTACCCTTGCACGAAAAATCGACAGAGACCCTCAAATCAGCCACCTCTTTGATTGTTGCGCGTGGGAATTCGTCACTAAAGAGTTCAATACGAAGGAACTTTTACTCAACCTTTTAAGGAGTTTCAAGGCTATACGAGAAGATGAATTGAAACACGTTAAAAAGGAGAAGAATGAAGAAGAAAGTGAGAGTGCTTCTAAAACTCAAGAGATTGCTATTTTGAAGAACCTCTTGCGGGATTATTTGTCAGACATGAGGTACCTTGTTGTCCTTGATGACATGTGGAGTAGCCAAGTGTTGGAGGAGATAGGAGATGCATTTCCAGATGACAACATGGGAAGCAAGATATTGATCACAAGTCGTTCTGAAGAAGTGGCTTCAAAAATATGTACAATTGAGCCTTACAAGCTTCAACGCCTGAGTGTCGAAGACAGTTGGATACTCTTGTCCAAGAAGGTGTTTAGGAGAGAAAAGTGTCCTCCTAATTTGGAAACTGCTGGTAGAAAGATAGCAATTGCATGTAAGGGATTGCCACTCTCCATCGTGGTAATAGCTGGGATCCTACGAAGCAAGGAGAAGTCAGAACGAGTATGGGAAAAAGTGACAAGTAATGTCAATTGGTTCATCAATAAAGAAGATACCCTCGTAAAGGAGATAGTGAGACTCAGCTATGAAACCTTGCCTAAAAGATTAAAGCCTTGCTTTTTGTATTTTTGGTATCTATCCTGAAGACTACGAAATTCCAGTGAGGCAATTGATACATTTATGGATAGCTGAAGGATTTATAATAGAAACTGGGAACGGGGGTATGATTGAAGAGGATGTTGCTGAAGAATACTTAGAAGAACTCATTCGTCGTAACTTGATTCAAGTGGAGTGTAGAAGGACAGATGGAGGTGTTAAAACATGTAGGATCCATGATCTTCTCTGAGATCTTTGCATGTCTGAGGGCATAAAGGACAATTTTTTTGAAGTTCCCACAGATATCAATATTTTGAAGGAAGGAAAACCAAGCAGACTATCCCTGCATGGTAACACATCCTATTATATATCTGAAAGTCCATGTGATCACTCAAGTACTCGCTCCTTATTCAACTTCAACAAAGATGAGCATAAAGTTGATTATTGCATGAAGAATTGGCTTGTAAAGGATTTGAAACTGATACGAGTGTTGGAAATGGGGAAATTAAAGTGAAACATTCAAGCTTTGTTGTTGAAGAACTTGAGGAGTCAATTCATCTAAGATACTTAAGAACAAGCAACGTGTCACTTACCTTTCCAAAATCTATAATCGATTTATGAAATCTAGAAACATTGGACCTCAGGGGTACAATTGCTTTCGACTTGCCTAATGGAATATGGAAGCTTAAGAGATTAAGGCATTTTTATATGGCAAAAGGCATGGACGGAATTCCCAAAATTCCAGGGAAAAAAGTCCTTCCAAATCTCCAAACTCTCTCATTTGTTTCGTTTAACAAAACAACTGTGGAGCAATTAGAAAAAGGTAAGTTCCCTATTCTGAGAAAATTAGGAGTTAATTGTATAGGCAGCAAAGAAAAAAAATCCTATTCATTGTTTCCAAAGGCTCCAATGCTTAACCCACTTGAATACACTGAAAGTAATTTATGGAAATAAGGATCTGACAAGTGTAGTTGGATTCCCACCAAACATTACAAAGATTACCTTGTTAGGTGGTCTTTACTTATCACAAATTGTGACTACTTTTGGAGGTCTTTCCAAACTTCGATACTTGAAAGTTTTAGGAGACGAATCAGGCGACTTTAAGAATTTTAAATTAGAATGTACTGTGTCTGGAAGCTTCCCACAACTGCAAGTACTTAAGATGACAGACCTGAATTTTGTGAGCTGGAATATGGGAGAAAGTGCAATGCCTCAACTTATACGTTTGGTCATCTACAAGTGTGAATGCTCGACCAACCTGCCTAGTGCCGAGTCCTTTCCTAGCTTACAAGAACTAGAAGTTTCTTCGTCCTCCAAAGAAATGGTTGATAAGTCTCGGCAACTAGAGTTGAAAGATTCTTGTAAGTTCACCATCTCTCCTGCTCTGGACGACGAATAAGACTATCTAGGCGTGAAGGGCATAGCACTTGGTATTTTATTTTGGATTTCAATTTGCTTTTATTTCCTTTTACCATTTCAATAAGATGTAAAATTATGTAGTTTGGCTTTAATTTGTGTTTGCAGTATGGTTATGTTTATATTTCAATCATGTATTTGTTGTGTATAAAGTTTATTGTTTAAGGGGTAAACCTAGTGCCCCTATATGATGCTTAATGCTTTGAAATTTCGAAGTTCAATTCCTTGAAATTCATTTTTCTCCTGTCAAATATTTTATGATTTTCAAAGCCTGTAGTTCTTGCAAGCAATTATTGATAGAGATCGAAAATGGGCAAACAACTATTTTCATTCCTAGAATTGTAACTCCAAGTCATATTGGTCCATTTCCCAATTGAAAACCCTATTAAATCCTATGTCACTCGCTCTTTTTGTTACTTTAGTCTGTGACGTTAACTAGAGATGTTAACTTGGTCAAAACAATGAATAACTATTGAGAAGGACAAAAATGCATATTGGCGTGTACATGGACTAAAATGAAAGAAAACAAAATGACTTAGCAACTAAAATTGATCATTGAAAATTCATAACTGGGTAAATAATGTTAAAAAAATCTCCGCTCATCAAATTACCAAGAAGTTCAGAGAAAAAAAGAAACGAAAAAAGGAAATGGGCAGAATAACAGAGAACAAAGACTAGAGCAAGTCTATTTCTTATTCCATCACAAGCTCATCCTCAAACTTCTTAAACTTTTCAAAAGCAGCTTCATGATCTAATTTCTCTCTTTTACACATTTGCCCTAGCTCATAATATTTTGTTTCCACCTTCTGTTTCATGTCGTCTAGAATATGATACCAAAGCAAAGAAAATAATAATAAAAAGTACTCAAAATGTAAGTTCATGGTTACATTTGATTCAAATATCATATCAATAAAACACAAATTCCGTGGTGAGGCTAAAACAATCAATAACTGTCAAGCACGTCTATTAAACCCTTACGACAGTCTTGCACATCGAAATTGGATGGATTCCTAAAATAAAAGATTGACAGACAATCCATAGGGGGGTTGGGTAGCTCAACTGATATTAGCTAAGGGATAAGGAGTTGGAGAAATCTAATGACTAGCTACTAACATTTCATAACAAAGAGAAATCTTTCAAAAATGGCTATCTTTTATAACCATTAGCAGAGATTAAATGCAAAACACACTAGCACATTCCCCTCTAACCTAGAATAACAAATTCCTAGACCACTGCACGACACTATAGGATATCAATCGATTATTAGTGTGTTTGGAAGACCTTTAGTTGAGTTTATCTTATGCCATAAGCACTAACTTTAAGTGTTCGGGAGAGCTTACAAGTTACAAAATATTTTATGATGTTTCAATAATCTCCGAAAATATAGCCAATAAAATCAGCGTACAACTTATACCAAGACAATTTGGGCACATTTTTGCTCACTCTTATTCCATAAGCACTTAACTAAACTATTTACCCAAATGCATCCTATTTTCCACCCAATTTAATCAAACATTTTACCTTGAAAGGAGCACAGTTCAAGGTCCTAAGCCAACCAACCCAAATTTATTTTCAGCATCATTCAAAACTCTACTAAGGTAATATATAGCTCTTTCGACACCATTTTCATCCTCCTGAGCTAACACGCTTCATATAGTTAAGTCATATGCTGAAATGTACAATTTCATGCTTTTGTTCCTAATAGGAGGCAATAAAATTGGAAGCTTTGTTAAATAATCCTTGATTGCATCAAAATCTTTTTGATGTTCCTGTCCCCAGTTAAAACTGTCCTCTTTCTTCAGTCGAAGAAATGGTGAAAATGCTTGTGTTTTGCCACTTAGAATGGAAATAAACCTTCTTAAGAAGTTGATTTTTCCCAACAAAGACTGAAGATCCTTCTTTGTCAGAGGAGGCTTTGTTTCCAATATAGCCTTGGTTTTATTCTGATTAATTTCAATGCCTTTTTTTGTGCACCACAAAACCTAAGAAGTCACTTGCACACACACCAAAGGCACATTTTAGTGGATTCATTTTCAATCCATATTTTCTCAGTCTTTCAAATGAAATTCAAAGGTGTTCTAAATGATCATCTTTCGACGAAGATTTTACAACAATATCATCAATGTAAACTTGCATAAAGTTTTCAATAAAACCATGAAACATTGAATTCATTGCTCTTTGGTATATAACACCACCATTAATTTTTTAAACCAAAATGCATTACTATCCACTCATAAGTGCCTAAAGCTCCTGGGCAACTAACTGCTGTTTTTGCAACATCTTCTTCAGCAATGAAGATTTGGTTATAACCAGAGTTACCCTCAAGTATTCAAATCCTGTTGCGGAGTCAACTAGCATTTCTGCCACTAGCATATGATATTCATCCTTTGGTGTAGCATTATTCAAGTCCCTAAAATCTATGCAGACTTTGAGAGTCCCATTTTTCTTAATTGCAGAGAATATATTAGTTAGCCATTCGACATACCTTGAAGTTCTAATGAACTTGCTTTTGAGGAGTCTTTCGATTTTCTCTTTGATCTTCAACATTATGTGAGGTGCAAACGTTCTTGGAAGTTGTTATGCTGGTTTTTTATCTGGTTTCTATTCAATCCAGGCATCTCATTTTAATCCCAAGCAAAACAATCAATATACTCTTTTAAGAGTTCAGTTAACGGAACCTTAAACTCTGGCCCAATTTTGGAACTTTAATAAGTTGGTATTTTTATCGACCCATCCCCTATATCAATCTCTTCCAAAGGATCCTGTGCTTGGATCTTTTTATCGAAAGAGAATAATCTTTCTCAAAACCCAAAGGCTCATCATCAACAACACAATCAAGCCTCTAGCCTTCGGCCATTATTTCCTCAGGTTCTTCATTAATGGTTTCGACACCATTTTTCTCAATAGTTCCAATAACCATTTCTTGTTGTAATTCAGCCTCTATGGCCAATTTTATTTTATTTTCGGCCACATAAGCCTGAATCTTGTTCCAAGCTTCTTGCTCAGACATATTAACTTTTTTCAACATTCTACCCAACTGGTGGAATCACCTCCTCTTCAAGTAACTATGTGCTTGGCATCTCCCTTTTCCACAAGAAACCATGAGTTGGATGCAGCCTTACAGAACTTACATTAGTTTGATCAGTGTAACCAGACTCTGCAGAGGAGCATGGCACAATGTTTACCAAATTGTTCTCAAAGGTCTTCTTTGTGACCTGATTTACTTCAACCAGAAAATAGCTCTGATCTGCTTCTATAAATTCGACTGTACAACCCATCCCTCCAAATTGAAATTCTCTAATGCATATATGAAGGAACAACACCTACTCCATGTATCCATTCTCTTCCCAAAAGCAAGTTAAAATTAGCTTTTGATGGTACCGCCATAAACAAATTTCGCCTAGTAATAGTTCCTACAGTCAATTTCACTTGGATAGCACCCAGAGAATGTCCAACTTTTCCTTCATAGTTTGACAAAACTATGTTGTGAGGCTTCAAGTCTGTGTCGAACTTTCCAATCTTTTTTAGCAAAGATTGGGGCGTCAAATTTGTTGTAGTATCAAAAGTAAGTATTTATGTTATCGTCTCCACAGGGACTGGTGCGATATTCTAAGTCGTTCGACAATCGGTGTCGTTTTGAGCTAGGGTTTTCCGATGGTTTTGTTTCATAAACTATTAAACTACGAAATTGTAAAAGGTCTGAGAGTTAACAGGGAAATACGTATGCTGGGATTAAACTTTATCAACCTACTTGTACGTATTCTCGGATTTGGGTTGCGGATTCTAATTATCAATCGATATTATCATGTATGCTCAACAACATCATTCGTGTCCAAATGATATCGTGATTTCTATTGGATCGTTTAATTATCAATGTCTCGCACTATTAAACGGTCCAATAGTCGATTGTATCGTTGTATCGTCGATGTCTCGCACTATACAATGATACAAAAGCTTTAAGTTCCAATATCCAAAGTGATTACCAACCTAAGTTCCATGT
>Ga0228711_1009364_pt1 | contig 13328 bp, 7 predicted proteins | sample MedpolnodulmetaG_2_FD_177996 | JGI IMG/M metagenome (GOLD analysis project Ga0228711, IMG submission 177996) | Root nodule microbial communities from Medicago polymorpha collected in Santa Monica, California, United States - brown nodules | ecosystem: Host-associated > Plants > Roots > Nodule...
CTATTTATAGAGGATTTGAGAGACGTTGAGAATTAGCCGTTACATCAACTTGTCTTGCTTGAAGCTTTGATTCTTCACCATTGATCTTTTGCCTGATTTGATAATTGTCCTATGAAGAACTAATTTCGAATCCATTCCATTTAAAACGGAACAACGTCTGCAGCAATATTACTGTTATTCTTGTCTTGATGTAGAGACAAGTTGCAGAGATGGTGGTTGCAGAGGCATGCACAGAGTTAGTGGTTGTACACTTCGTACATTGTACATTGTCAACTCTGGTGAAGTGACTTCTGATGAGATGCTTCTGATAACCTTGCTTCTGATGACCTTGCTTCTGATGACTTTGCTTCTGATGACGTGTCTTCAGGAGCGCTTTCTTCAGACGCTTTTCTTCAGACGTTTTAAGCTTCAATAAAATTCCTTTGCTCTTTGACTTGTTCAATCAGAATCTTTATGAATAGTACTTGATTAGGATCCTGTACACTTGAACAAATGTTTAGCATTTTCAATTGATAATTTTTAATACCTTGTTATCATCAAAACTCAAGAGGTGATTTTGCGAAACACCCTTTATTCCAACATGGTACACTTGCCTAAATCCGACCACAGTTGTAAATTATCCTCTTAGAACCATGTGGTTGATCGAATCAGAGGAGATGATCTTATTGTGAATATTGAAACCTTACAATGGGTGGTCATTAAATCATCCTGAAATCTATTTAAGCCTCTATGTTGGTGTACCTCCTCTCCTTTTTCAATGCTCCTTAAGGTAACATTTTTAAAATTGAGTCTCTTTTTAAATTTATTTTATGGGGTGGGAAGATCCTCGCAAAGTTCATTGGGTCCATTGGGGACAAAGTGTGTTTACCTAGAGAGAATGGAGATTTAGATGTGAGGAATTTAAAAATATTTAACTTAGCTCTTTAAAGGAAGCGGTGTTGGAGGTTAAGGACGGAGAATAATGTACTTTGGTGTCAGGTTTTGACACGTGAATACAAACTTCTAAATGGTGAAGTGGTTGGAGGGAGAAGTATTGATTCAATAAGATGGAAGGATAGTTTTAGTCTTGCAAGAGGTGATGAGTTAAGTGGTGGGAGATGGTGTGTGGTAAATGTTTATAAGAAAATAAGGAATAACGATATGATATTGTTCTGGAACAAGCCATGGTTAGGTGGGGATGTGGTTAAGGAATGTTTTAGTAGGTTATTTAATTTAGCGTTGGAGAAAAATGTTTCATTGAGCCACTGAGGGATATGATGCAAGGCATGAATGCTAAGGTAGGTTATTGGGGGTAGAGAAGAAATTTGTTTGTGTGGGAGGTTAAGTTGGTGGAGGAGTGTAAGATTTTATTGCCTAACATTTCTTTACAGGATAATATGAAAGATGCTTGGATCTGGGATCGTAATTCTGATGGTATGTATTCTACTAAAGAGGCTTATGACTTAATATCTAATTTTGAAGATATAACGGACTCTCATTTGATATAAAGTCATTTAGAGCAATTTGGTTACTTTGAAGATTTCATCATTTGTTTGGATATTATTTCATGATCATCTTCCCACCAAAGATATTCTACTACGAAGAGGGATGCAAAATTTAGTAGAATGAAACTGCTAATCATTTGTTCTGTGATTGTCCGAATTCTAGAAAACTATGATGAATGTTTTATCTTGGTTGACAATAAGTTGTGTAATGACAAATAATTGCTTTAGTCATGTGGTTCAACCTATAAGTATAACTTCTCAAGAAAAAATCAAGGACTGCCTTCATGCGATTTGGCTCGCATGCATTCGGTCAATTTGAAAGTATCATAACTATGTGATGTTTGGTAATCAAGTTTGTTTAACTCACACGCTCTTGGATATGGTAAATTTCATGGCATGGTCACAACTTAAGTCAAAAGTTAAAGATTTTTCATATGATTTCTTCTATCAACGGAACACTCAACCACTCAGATGTCTAGGAGTGGTTTGTTGTAATGTGATTTTGAGTTTTTTTATTTGGTTTGTATACAATGTTGTTTTTGGTGTTGTCTTTTTTACGTAATTGGTGTTGTCTTTACAATGGTTAACCCTGTAACCTTTCGATCATATCACTTCTTATGTTTGATCGTGTGTTTTTATTAAACAATAATCTTTTTGGTCTTTTAAAAAAAATTGTAAGTAGGGTTTGTCTATCCTATGCAATATTGCATAAGTTAACACAACTATAAATGATAATTTTTTATTGAAAACCAAAATTATTTATTATGAAATTATGTATTTAATATAAAGTGTACATGTTCTAAGAAAAAATTATTATATTTGACTTCTTATACTATGCAAATTTGCACATGATAATTTTTTATTTTATAAAATATATGTTCTTACTTTTGTTAAAATAAAAGTCGAAATAACTAAATGATTGAATTCAAGTGGTTAATGTTATCGAGTTTTCCGTAAGACAAATCGTTTAAAGAACATGAATTTGATTTATCATGGGAATAATTCTTCACTAAACTTTACTTACATTTTGATCGAACTCGAGATTATTAGACTCTATTTCCTTTAGAATCAGAGAGTTAAAAAAAATCGAAATGTATTTAATTCAAATTTGGACTAGATACATTTAATAATTGTTTTATGTCCTAAGAAAAGGAAAAAACATTTTTACAATCTAGGCACGACTCCTATGATGGCGATGGTGAGGTGGATAAGAAGCAGAGAACGACCCACTCAGCAGATAACAATAAAACCGTCTTTTTAACATAACACAGTGGCAACCAACCAACGACCCAAACACAAAACAAAAAAACACACTCTCACTCCTCTTCTCTCTTCTCTTCTTCATTCGATCGCGTGCGTTCTCAATTCGCATGAAACAATGGAGAATAATAATCCTTCTGATACACTTGGTTCAAAAGGGTTAATCAAAAAACACGAATTCATTCGTATCATACTCCAGTCTTTATATTCATTAGGTTACACAAAAACCGCTTCTTTATTAGAATCTGAATCTGGGGTTTCTTACAAGTCCAATGAATTTCAGTTACTTGAATCTCATGTTCTCAATGGAAATTGGGAAGCTTGTGTTACTTTTCTCAATTCCATCACTGAAATTCTCGGTGAATCAGTAGAATCTGCTTTGTTTCTTGTTTTTAGACAGTCTGTTATGGAGTATTTGAAACGTGGTGAGGATGGTTTAGCTTTGGATGTGTTGAGGAAACGCGTTTCTGCGTTGCGTGTGGATCGGTTTAAGGTTCATAGTTTGGCTAATAGTGTGGTCAATTTGAATGATGAAGTTGTGGAGGGTGATTTAAGGGTGAAGTTGTTGATGGATTTGGAGAAATTGTTGCCTCCGCCGATTTCAATACCGGATGGGAGGTTGGAGCATTTGGTTGAAACTACTGTTACTGCTTGGGTTGATTCGTGTTTGTATCATAGTTCGGACAATCCTGTTTCGCTTTATGAGGATCATTGTTGTGGTAGAGATCAGTTTCCTACTACAACCACTCAGGTGTGTAGACTATTTTACTGTTTTTGAGATAAATTGTTTGTGATTTTTAGATTGTTTAAGTGAGAATTGTGACATGCTGTTTTAGGTTGTAGAAGAGTAATTTATTTGGTTTTCTTGGCATAAGTGATTGATGGATACTTTTATGTTTTGTTTTAAACATGTGATTGCGTGTGTAAAATAAGAGAAAGCTTTGAAGAGAAAAAAAAGCTATGTTGAATTTCAAGTTTAGACCAATGTAATGCTCATCCATATTTCATTTCACCAATGATTTTAGTATTCTAATCTATAATGCATATCTACTCGTCCCGTTTAAGAAAAATTATGGAATCACTGGTTTCTCTAAATACAATCTGAGTTATGTTGGTATTGGCCGTCTTTTAGTAACTCTGATAAACATGAATTCGTGTCTGTATGTTTTGTCGGCTGAGGTTCTAAAGAATCTTTGTTCTTGTTGGTTAGAGGCTTAGAGCTTAGATTCTATTTCTATATCTTCCTTTGTGAGGATTAGCTTCGCATCATTATATACCATAGAAAGGGGAAATTGCATTGTTTCCATCTTCTTACAGTGTCCAATTGTGTATAAACTAGAAAATTGATTTCTGTGAAATAGAGATAATGTGTAGCTAGTTAAGCATTTATATTGAACCGTAAGAGTGATCTATTTTTCTTACGTAATAAGGAACAGTGCTCTAGTGTCTACCATCCATATGTTTCTCGCATTTACGTAGTTTCCATATTCCTGTACATTATGAGCATGTAGAAAGACTGTTTGCTTGTCTGTCTGTTTCCCTCTACAGAATTGATCTATTAGGGCCATATGGCAAGATATTAATTATTTTGGGCTGCTATGATATTGCAATAATCATGAAGATAAATGTCCAAGTTAATCTTCTAGTTTTTAACATTTGATATTGCATGCTTTACTTATCAAATAATACTTTTCTCATTTGCCATCGCTGCAGATATTGACTGGACATAAAAATGAAGTTTGGTTCGTTCAGTTTTCTAATAGTGGAGACTATCTAGCTTCTTCTTCCAATGATTGTACAGCTATCATATGGAAGGTATTATGTTATTGGCATTATATGACACATCTGTTTTTGCTTTAGATGATTCTTCCAATATAATTGTCTTACTTTTTCTTGGCTTTGATTTAATTTCTATGTTTTAGCTCACAATAATACAATATGCCGAACAAGAATGGAATTGGCAAATTCACATTTGTACAATATCCAGTTATTCACTACAACCTGTAGTGCATGGCATGATTTTCAAATACTAATTCCTTTAACTAGTATGGGCATGATAATATACACATTTATATATGGGTTAGTGAAAATTTGTGTTTTGTACATCTTTTCCTTGCTGGTGACATTAATTCCTTGTCAAGTTCTACATGACCAGTGATGGGAAAGTCTTTCAGGCATCTATGATGTCAATATTCGACGAAAGTGCTGCTGAGCTATTAAAAGTCGGGGAAACTTCAAATTATTAAGTATTTTTTATAGCACTTTATCTTTTATACCTCTCCTCATGTAAGCCGTGCAATAAAAATTTCACATTTTAGGAGACTTGTCCTGGGACCGGCGATATTTGTTGTGTATCTTAAGAGTTTTGTAGGTTTATGACCTGAAGACAAAAAGGAAAGGCTTGCTATAGAGCGTGCCTGTAAAAATAAAGGATGGTTGGAGCTCATTATCTTGTCTGGAAGTTCCTTGGAATAACATATAATGGATGTCTCTTGTTTGGTTAGGTGTTAATATGTATAGGAACGTTATAGGATGTTAGGGTCCATTTACTAGGTAATATCGAAAGATAAAAGAATAGGCTCTGCAGTTTCGTTAGATGTTATTGCTATCATGGAGAGGTCACTGTTACATCATTGCAGACTCCCAACACATAATTCCTTAAAGGGGCGTGCTAACTAATGCCCCAGGGGAATTAGTTAAGGAAACAAGGAGTAAATTTTGTATTGAAATGCGCATTTTTTACACTTTTAAGAGTTTGACTACAGAAGTTTCAAGATGTTTTTACTATATTTGTTTCCTTAACTAGTGCCCCAGGGTCCCCTTGTTAGCATTTTCCTTACTTAAACCTAGTTACTGGAGGTTCACTACATGATTCCTTGCCAGAGTCCTCATTACAACATAATGTAGTGAATGAATAAATAATGATGGAAGAAGTTGATCATTAAAGACTAGCTCTAAAATAATAGGTCTATATTAGCCTCAATATGCGATGATTGTTGGCCTGGCAGCCAATCTCACGATTTGGAATTGATCAAGGTTGGAAATAGAAGCGGGCTGTCATGTCAATATGTGTGTGGATTCAGACTTTCCCCTATCATTCCCTTTCAACTGGTCAATTGTACTGCCCTGGTTCCATCCTGCTACGTGCGTTCACTGTGCTTCATCAAGTTCTCTTTCTTGTTGGCGCGTTTCTCTCCGCATTCAGCTGTAGTTCGACCACATGCGCCTTCTCCAGTGAGATCTATTCTCTGACAACTATCACATTCACCTTTGGAATCCTCCGGCGAGCCCAACCATCTTTGCTACAGTCACCTCCGGCTGTGCTACAACTTTCCATCTGCAGCTACACCGGCTGTGCTACAACTTTCCATCTGCAGCTACACCCCCGTTGTTCCTATTTTCTAGGGTACATCTTCCCCTTGTAACAGGCTTAAAGCTTAGTAAGCTTTAGCTTGAAGGGAAGTGTAGACTTAGTCACATGTTGTTAGAATTGATCACATGTTATTATTCCTTATCTGCATCATATAAGTGATTAGGATTTAGCATTAGATTGAGCAATCATATCAATCAACATTTATTGTATATTTGTATTCATTCTGATCCTATTATAAATACAGCCTTGTGTGATCTGATTTAGACACAAAAATCACCAATTCAACGAATTTTTAAGTTTGTCATGAGACTGGTCACAGCAATTGCCAAGTCTGATTCCAGGAAAATAGTTTGTATCAAGTAGTCTATATAACTGGACATATTTTGTGAGATAAAAATTATCTGGAATTTATATATTAAACTTCTTCCGGTGATATGGTACCAAAAAAACCTTCTTGTAGCGATATGTTAGCAAAAAAATCTTGCTGTGTTATTTGTTTTGATATCTTTCGGAGAATACCACAAGATGTTTGATAGTTTGACTGTCAAGGAAGGTCAAATTCTTATATCTCGCTAACTTGACGTCAATATGTCAAATTTAAGTTCTGCCAAACTATCTCAATCTAGTGGTTTATACAACTTGTCAGACAGGTAATAAAAATATATAAAATTTAAGGGTAGTGTTAACTTGTGCCCTTAGAGCACATGTTAAGAAACCTAAAAGAAGAAACATTGTCTAAAATTTTGTGCATTTAAATGATTAAAAAGTTAAATATTGAATGCAATGCACACATTCCAATAAGTTTTTTCTATATTTGAATCATTAACTTGTGCCTTGAGGGCACAAGTTAACATTTCCCAAAATTCAAATATGATTTTTAGTTTTATGCTCCAAGCTCAAATGTGGTAAATTGGTAATGGAGAAACTGTTGAGTAGTTTGATTCCTAATGTTCTGAAATACTCATAACAGGTGCAAGAAGATGGGAAATTGACATTGAAACACACACTCAGCGGGCATCAACGTGCTGTATCTTTTGTGGCATGGAGTCCTGATGACACCAAGTTGCTCACTTGTGGGAACATTGAAGTTTTGAAGCTGTGGGATGTTGAAACTGGCACATGCAAGCATACATTTGGGAATGACGGCTTTGTTGTCAGCTCATGTGCCTGGTTTCCCAACTCAACACAATTTGTGTGCGGCAGTTTTGACCCTGAAAAGGGCATCTGCATGTGGGATTGTGATGGAAACGAGCTAAGAGCATGGAGAGGAATGAGGATGCCCAAAGTTGTAGATCTTACTGTTACTCCAGATGGAGAGTATCTAATCAGCATATTCTTGGATAAAGAAATTCGGATTTTACATTTGGCAACCAATGCAGAACGGGTCATTTCAGAGGAGCACCCTATCACATCCATTTCGGTTTCTGCTGATGGTAAATTCTTCATTGTCAATCTGAACAGCCAGGAGATCCATATGTGGGACGTAGCCGGTACATGGAAGAAGCCACTGAGGTATACTGGTCACAAACAGTGCAAATATGTGATTAGGTCCTGTTTTGGTGGATCGGATAGTACATTTATTGCCAGTGGCAGTGAAAATTCAGAGGTAGTTTCCATTCTTAAGTGTACTAATTAATTAACAATCAATATACACCGTAGTCCACACACTGTATTTTTTCGTCATTAATTGAAGCACCCCAAAACTCATGTCATGCAGGTATACATCTGGAATTCTCGGAGTTCAAAGCCAATAGAGGTTTTATCTGGGCACTCCCTAACTGTAAATTGTGTGAGTTGGAATCCTAAAAGACCACAAATGTTAGCATCTGCAAGTGATGATCATACAATTCGTATATGGGGACCCAGCTTATAGAAAAGAATGCAAGTTGAATAGATCAGTTGAACACAGTGCATATTAGGTTATGACTGTATATAAACCCTACATTATTTTGCCCCACCTCAAGTTGTTCAGTATGAGTTTGTAAAGTCCTGATTTGTCCATGCAGGAATTTTGGCGTACATTTTTATCTGTAAATCATCTTGCCCTTTAGTTGGTGCAGAAACTAGAAAACTGATGAGTTTAAGTTAGGGTTTATACTTATTCACATTTTATAATTATATTTATCATGATTATGATTTTTTGTTGCTTTTGAGGCTATACCATTCTGGGGTGAAATGAATTATTGCTAAGTGCTTTTCTATTATCGTGATTGCCAAGTTACACCTGTGAACCGAGGGAGTATCAAATACTGCAACTTTTTTTAAGATTCAAAAGCTGATATCTGATACTGTTATCACAAAATTCTTGATCATTCAAATTGTGTACTACAGATGATGCTAGGCACATAACAAAACACAAATTTTCTTCATAATTCCCAACTTAACTGCATGGAAACGGATCCATAGAGCACAAACTCGTTCTTATGTAAAGTATCAAGATACGGGGTCCAATTCATTCACAAAAAGACGTACGTTGAAGGAGGGAAGGAGCCCTTTGGTCAACATCATCAAAGGGGTTGTTCCTTCGTTAAGGGTTATCCTAATTAGTGTGGAGAGTGGAGATCCTTCTCCATGTATTTATTTTTTTTCGGTAATAAAAATCACATTTAAAAAAAGTTTGTTTGGATACGACTATATCAAAAAGATCTTTATTTTCTCTCTTCGCTAACAAAATCTATTTTTTGAGAAAACACTTTTAGTAAGTTTTTATTTAAATTTTTCTCTCTGTAAAACTAAAAAGAAACAAAATGTTATCATTATTTACATCGGTGACACACATTTATCTTTTGTTCTTATCCATATACAAATGAAAAGAAACAATGTATTAAGTCATTTTTTTTCTTCATTCTTTTAGTCAAAACTAAATGTATACTCCTTTTGACTTAAATAAGCAAATTGTCAATGTATCTAGTCTAGACTTGAGCCAAATATATTTTGACTCCGAGGAAGTACTAACGTAAGTATTGAAAAGAAGTTAGGGCACCTTTCCAATGTTACATATTTTATTACTACTGTTGTACTCGGTCTGTCTCAAAATGAGTGATATAGTTTGATTATCTATATTATTTTATATGAGATGTTGTTGGATTTGTTTAAACAAACATTTTTAAAATATTATCTTTTTTTTTATAATTTTTGCTAATATAATTAAAAATAGGCTTAAATATGCATTTTGATTTTCGTCCCTGCAAAAAAAAAATTAAAAAACATCCCTGCAAATTTTTTTTTGTTTTAAAAAGGTCTCTGACCCCACTTTTTTGCTGACATGGTATGTTTTGGCCACGTGGCAATTGCTGACTATGCATCTTTTGCCACGTGGCAGTCCACGTCACTAAAAATTATTTTTTAAAATAAAAAAATCATAAAAAAGTTCCATTTTTTTTTAAATATGAAGAAAAAAAATTGGAAATTAGTTTTTTTTTTAAATCTAGAAATAAATGTTTGAAAATTAAAATATGAAGAAAAATAAAATTAAAAATTATATAATCTCAAAATTTATAACTTTTGAAAATATAATTTTCAGTATTTTCAAAAAAAATGTAATATATAATTTTCAAATTTAAAAAAAATTAATTTTCGAAAATTTAATTTTCACTTTTTTTTTCAAAAAAATTAATTTTAAAAGTTTTTTTTCAGAATATTTTTATGATTTTTAAATATTTTTCAGTTTTTTTAATTATGCGGCACGCCACGTGACAAAAGTTGCACAGTCAGCAACTGCCACGTGGCAAAAACAATGTCAAATCAGATCGGAAGTGGGGTCAGGGATCTTTTTAAAACAAAACATTTTACTGGGATATTTTTCAATTTTTTTTTTGCAGGGACGAAAATCAAAACGCGTCCAAATTACATGGATAGAATGCATATTTAAGCCTTAAATAAATGATCCCTGTAGATACTCAGAATTTCTTGTTTAGTCCATAAAAAATTGCACTTTTTAGTCATTGTAAAATTTTCCGTATTTTTAGTTAATGTATAATTTTCCATTGCCATTTTTAGTCTTTGTAAAAATGAAAAGAAACGTTTTCATTATTTACATCGGTGACACACATAACACATTTATCTTTGTTCTTATCCATATACAAATGAAAAGAAACAATGTATTAAGTCATTTTTTTTCTCTTCATACTTTTAGTCAAAACTAAATGTATACTCATTTTGACTTGAATAATCAAATTGTCAATGTATCTGGTCTAGACTTGAGCCAAATATATTTTGACTCCGAGAAAGTACTAACGTAAGCATTGAAAATAAGTTAGAGTACCTTTCCAATGTTACATATTTTGTTACTGTTGTACTCGGTCCGTCTCAAAACGAGTGATATAGTTTGATTATTTATATTCATATGAGATGTTGTTGGATTTGTCCAGACGGACATTTTTAAAATATCAACTTTTTTTTATAATTTTTGCTAATAGATAATTTAAAATAAGGTTAATTAAATAAATGATCCATATAAATACTTAGAATTTTGTTTTTAGTCCATAAAAAATTGCACCTTTTAGTCATTGTAAAATTTTCCATCTGCGTTTTTAGTCCTTAAAAATGCTAAGGAAAAATGTTACAAGACTAAAAAGTGCAATTTTTTTAGGTATCAAAAATAATTTTCTTGGATATTCGTAGTGACCATTTACTTAGTTAATCCTAATGATAAAATTGCATATTAACATATGTAAAACAATTAATTAAATGCTTAAATGTGTTTTTGGTCCCTGCACTTTCATCACTTTTTGGTATTGGTCTTCGCACTTTTTTTTGTTTGGTTTAAGTCCCTGCACTTTGTAAAAATATTGCTATTGGTCCCTCTATTAAGTAGACGTAAAAAAAAAATGTCAAAACTAACGGAGTGCCACGTGACCTAATCATTTTATGCCACGTGGCATGCTAAAAGACAAAATTTTGAAAATCAATAAAACAAATGATTTTTAATTAATTTTATCGTTTTTATTATTATATTAGAAATAAAATAAATAAAAAGAATCTCTTATTTATTAAAGTTAACCCGGAGGCAAATGTTTGCCCTAATTTTAACCTAACCCTAACGGTTAATTTTACTCTAATACCCCTGATTAATTATTAACACTTTTTTTCCCTTCTCAACAAAATCACACCTAATCTCCTATTTTTTTGAACAAATCAAATCTGCTTTATCTCTTATTTATTAAAGTTAACCCGGAAGCAAATGTTTGCCCTAATTTTAACCTAACCCTAATGGTTAATTTTACTCTAATACCCCTATTTAGTTATTTACCCTATTTTTTCCTTCTCAACAAAATCACACCTAATCTCCTATTTTTTTGAACAAAACAAATCTGTTTTATCTCTTATTTATTAAAGTTAACCCGGAGGCAAATGTTTGCCCTAATTTTAACCTAACCCTAATGGTTGATTTTACTCTAATACCCCTTTTTTAATTATTAACCCTATTTTTTCATTCTCAACAAAATCACACATAATCTTCTATTTTTTTGAACAAAACAAATCTGCTTTATCTCTTATTTATTAAAGTTAACCTTGAAGCAAATTTTTGCCTTAATTTTAACCTAACCCTAATGGTTGATTTTACTCTAATACCCCTATTTAGTTATTAACCCTATTTTTTGCTTCTCAACAAAATCACACCTAATCTCCTATTTTTTTTGAACAAAACAAATCTGTCTTATCTCTTATTTATTAAAGTTAACCCCGAAGCAAATGTTTACCCTAATTTTAACCTAACTCTAATGGTTGATTTTACTCTAATACCCCTGTTTAATTATTAATTCTATTTTTTCCTTCTCAACAAAATCACACCTAATCTCCTATTTTTTTGAACAAAACAAATCTGCCTTATCTCTTATTTATTAAAGTTAACACGGAAGCAAATGTTTGCCCTAATTTTAACGTAACCCTAATGGCTGATTTTACTCTAATACCCCTGTTTAGTTATTAACCCTATTTTTTCTTCTCAACAAAATCACACCTAATCTCCTATTTTTTTGAACAAAACAAATCTGTCTTATCTCTTATTTATTAAAGTTAACCTGGAAGCAAATGTTTGCCCTAATTTTAACCTAACCCTAATGGTTGATTTTACTCTAATACCCCTGTTTAATAATTATCCCTATTTTTTCCTTCTCAACAAAATCACACCTGATCTCCTATTTTTTTGAACAAAACAAATCTTCCCTATTTTCCTTTTCACCACTTTGTTTCTTCTGTTTATATCTTCTGTTTATTTCAACACTTTGTTTCATGCTTTCCTCCATCTAACTCCTAAATCGAAAGCAACATCCCACAGGTTAGTTCACCGCTTTATTTCAACACTTTATTTCATGCTTCTTCAGTTTATTTTAACACTTTTGGCCATTTATAAATGCTTCTGCTATTTAGTTAGTTCACCGCTTTATTTTAAATGCTTCTGCTATGTAATTAGTTCACCGCTTTATTCTCCCTTCAATGATTAATTATTATCCCTGTTTATTTCAACACTTTATTTCATGCTTTCCTCCATCTAACTAATTCATGTCATACTTCAAATCTCTATTGCTTAACTAACTCTAATTCTATTTTAGAAAACATGGTCGACAGAAATATTGAAACTCTTCTGTCGTATCACTGCCTAACTGGTAAACATTTGAACACATATTCATTTAATATAATTATTTTTTTCTTGCGGTTTATACATAACAGAAATTTCACTTTCGTTTTTGATAGGTCCTCTATTCAAAAACCCATTTTCAGAATATGACAAGGCAATCAACAACCTACAAGTGAAGTACAGAACATACATCGTCGAGTCCGACTTCGGAACTGTGAGTATACTTTCCTTTTCGTTGTACTGTATAATATTTATAATGTTGTTTCTAAAATTGAATAGTGTTGTTTCGAAAGTTGTACAAACATAGGAAAAATCAGACATAGGAAAACTTTGCAGTGCTGTTTGAAAAAACTATTCAACAACTTTCGAAACAGCACATTTACAATAGTGTTGTTTGTTGTTTCCATAACTTAGTAATTTCTCAAAAGTAATTTGCTTAGCACATTTGCTGTTTGCTATCTTGCTTTTATTGCACTGCTATTTTTTTTCACAATGTTAAAACTACTATTTAGAAAGTTGTTGTAGCATTGATTGTTTTAAGCATGATTTTTGTGTACTCTGCAACTTAGTGTCGTTCAAGTAGTCTTGACAATAAACAATTAGAAAAATGCATCCTTTGGTCAAAAAGAAA
>Ga0228711_1009368_pt1 | contig 13323 bp, 9 predicted proteins | sample MedpolnodulmetaG_2_FD_177996 | JGI IMG/M metagenome (GOLD analysis project Ga0228711, IMG submission 177996) | Root nodule microbial communities from Medicago polymorpha collected in Santa Monica, California, United States - brown nodules | ecosystem: Host-associated > Plants > Roots > Nodule...
CAACTTACTCCTTTTTTTTTTTTTTTTTTTTTTTTTTTTTTTTTTACAGCAAATAGAACAAAAGTGAAGTGAACTCAATATTTACATACATTTGGATTCATGATGAATTTAAGACAGGTTGGCAAATAAAATCTAGAATACGGTTCAGATTATATATATTTTTCGAGCAAAGGGTATTTTGGGAAAAAAATAGGGCGTGTGAGTAACACATATGATGAAAAACGTAATAGCTATATATACGGCGTACATTCCCACCAACCAATGAATGATTCATTATACACCTTCCGTACTCCTTAAACACAAACTGACTTGAACATTAAAATATTTTTTTTAGGAACCTCCACCATTGAACTACAAAACCTCCATCAAAGAGCAATTTTTCCACTAATCTACCATCATTGTGAGATATCCTATCGTATCCAAGAAACCTATGTTCACGATCAGAACAACTAAAGTAGCAATGCTAACCATTTTATAACCGTCCTCGAAAGATTCAAGCCCAACACTCTGATGTTATAAGACTAAATCTTACCACTATGATAGTTTAATGACTAAATTGATGTGTTTTCATAGTTTAGAGACCGCTAAACATCAACTTAACAAAAATGTTAGAGACTGCAATTAGTTGCCTGGGAGAATAGTTTATAGATTTTAAGTTGATTTTAATAGTTTATAGACTAAATTGCCGAGGTATTGATATTTTATGGACTAAATTGACATTTTGTTTCAAAATTCTTCACAACAACATCTATGATTTACAAGTCGCTTCCTTGCGTGTTTTTTTTTATATATAGATCCTTGCGTGTTCTTTATTAGGACATACTTTCTCTCTTTATTTTGAGAAATAATATTTGTACAACCAATTTGTAACAACTTTCTCTCATACTCAAATCATGTTATTATTCTTTCTCAACCTTTTTCTCCTCTATTGATTTTGACCAATCAAAATAGAGAAAAACAAAGTTGTCAAAGAAGTAGTTCACAAAGAGTTATACAAATATCACTACTCCTTTGTTTTATGCCTTGTAACCAAAAAATCAACATGATCTTTAAAAAAATAAAATCAACATGAATTTTGATTAATAAATAAAAAATAATAATAATAAAACATGAGTTGATTAGTCCTAAGCTACGATGTATCGGCCCAACTACCATTAAAAAGGTGTATGCATCTTTTTCCCCCTAGTGGGTGTCCTCAAGAAAAAGTCCTCTCTTGCTGGCTGACTCTTCTTCTCCCCTCACTATAGTCTTTTTAATACTACTCCACTTGAAACTTTCGCATTCCTCACACGCCACACGCTAATATTACTATTATTCTATATACTACAGTACTATATAATCCTCCTTTCAAAAAAATATAATCCTCTTATAAGTGCAGACACAAATGCAAATTATTACTTATACTAATCCTTTTACAATGGGTCACAATGCAAATACTCTCAAATGGTTACTGCTATTATCACTTGTGTTATGTCATTTTTTCTCCATAACACCTTCCATTGAAGCCACGTCTTCTACATCTACTCAAAAATACAAATACAAGAATGCATACGCGACAATGATGTATGTAGGAACACCAAGAGACTATGAATTCTACGTTGCTGTTCGTGTTCTTGTTAGATCACTTTCAAAACTTAATGTTCAAGCTGATCTTGTTGTTATTGCTTCCAATGATGTTCCTCTTCCATGGATTCGAGCTCTGTGAGTGTTTCCTTTACATTATTTTACGAATTTCTTTATTTTCAAGGAGTTTTAGTTGATTGTAATAATTTATAAATTAAATTGGTGATGGTGATAATTTTGTTTAGGAACTAAATTGACCCAGTGGATGTATACATTGGGAGATGCTCCATATTAGATTAAATTTTCAGATTAAAATTATGATTGTTAATAACAAAAATTGGGTAATTAATTATTATCATCGTTAATTCATATGTTTAATTGTTAGCATTGGAGTAGCCACTATGAACAAAGTGTTGCTTAGTCAAATTGGAGATATATTTTGGGTTAATTGGTGGGAGAATATCCGTTTTCACTTTATTAGTACAAGTATTTGACTGTTAGTTTGTGTTTGTCTGTACTTTTTGTTTGAGTTGACTTTGAATACGAAAGCACGTTGTGTTAGAACTAGAACGCGTGTTTTGTTCCTGTCGAAAAACAAAAATATCCACATTTTTAAATTTTGTTTTTTTTGAATTTTTCTTGATTACTTAATTTGACCATTATTATCCTTTTTATTTGTCAATAATTGTCTAGCAAATGGGCTGGAGCCATGGGCGGTTTCAAGGCCCGGTCTGCTCGGGTAGTCGCCCGGTCTCTGGTCCAAATTTTTTACAATTTCTTATGTAAACTTTTATAAATGTGTTGCAAATTTTTTTTGCACAGACTTTATAATAATTCTGACTCCGCCACTCAGGAGCATCGTATCCCAGTCTTCCACTTGGGAAGTTATCACTAAGTCAAGACACCAACTAGCTAGCTGTCAAAGTACTTGATCCTTTCAATTCATCAATATTAGGATTTTCCAAAATTTCAAACATACCGACATAACATATTTTATTTTATCATATGGATATTCATAAAATAGGAAATGTGTCAGTGCTTACTTGTAATATAGTCTTCGGTCCTATTTTATATTTTAAAATTATTTTTATGAATAATTTCATGTACTCCTAATGTTTGTTGATATATGGGCTAGAATATAAGAACAGTGTTTTAAAAAATTATGATTATAATCATCGTATTCATATTTATGTTAACTAGAATTAGAAATGATTAAAGTATCTTTTACAAGTATTTTTCATCTAAATATATTTTTTAAATAATTTTTTTTCTCTACTGGCGACTTACATTTCATTAATCAAAATGTGTTCAATATAATGTGGTATATCAATCAAATCTTAGAAATTAGCCGAAAATGTGACCGCTTAGCAAGATTATGGACAATCTCATTTATTTGTCTCCAAATAAATTCAACACTGAATTGATAATTTTGCTTGTATTATATCAGGGAAGAGGAAGATGGTGCAAAAGTTGTGAGGGTGTCAAACTTGGACAATCCCTACAAGCATCAAGATAATTTTGACAAGAGATTTAAATTGTCGCTGAATAAACTGTATGCATGGAGCTTAGTAGACTATGACAGGGTTGTTATGCTAGATGCTGACAACCTCTTTCTTCAAAACACTGATGAATTGTTTCAATGTGGACAATTCTGTGCTACCTTTATCAATCCTTGTGTCTTCCATACTGGTCTCTTTGTCTTGCAGGTAAAATCATATTGCCTTAAACAAAAAATCTACCAAGAAATATTTGTTACATATAATTGACCTCTGTCATATGGTTTATAATATTTGGTATTTGCAGCCATCGACGGTTGTGTTCAAGGACATGGTTAACGAATTACGAAATGGGAGAGAAAATCCAGATGGGGCAGACCAAGGTTTTATAGATAGCTACTTCCCTGACTTGCTTGATAAGCCATTGTTTCATCCTCCTTCAAATGGCACCAAGCTTGAGGGAACATACAGGCTTCCTTTAGGTTATCAGATGGATGCTTCTTACTACTGTAAGTAAATTAAAATAGAGGAGTTCTTTAAACATTGTAATTTATATGCACTAATGTAGTGGCTCATTGGAATTTAAGTAATTTGTGCTAATATCTCCCCTTCCTGATTTCAGATCTTAAACTTCGTTGGAGCATACCGTGTGGACCAAATAGTGTGATCACATTCCCGGGGGCACCATGGTTGAAGCCATGGTATTGGTGGTCTTGGCCTGTCCTGCCACTAGGCATCCAGTGGCATGAACAACGTCGCCAAACTATAGGGTAAGTTCGAAAGTGCCGTATTCATTATTTTTGAGTTTCTCTAATCTTACTGTATTGGAAAAATCAGTAAGTGTTTTGTTTTTTCTTTGTAACCATGTTATTGGAGCAAGTAATCATTAAGGTGGTCTTTTTTGGTCCATATGTATAGTTTATTTAAACCCTCTAGTGGAGTCTCTCCTCCCGATTATGTTTTTTTCCATCCACCGAGCTCAAATCCAAGACCTTGTTTAAGGATCTGAATCCAATTTCACTCGAATCTACGAAATGTTGATATTAAGGTGGTCTAATAGTCTAGAACTTCTTAAACAGAAGATTTCAGAATATATTTATATGTTAAGTGATAGATATACTCACTTGGCATTATGTTCATTTGTTTCTGGTAGTCCTTTTTTCTGTCACGCCATTGCTTTATACTCTTTCTAGATAATTTTCTCACATTATGAAACTGAAAACTGATGTAAAATTTGACTTATAATTCGTACAGGTATGCTTCGGAGATGGCTGTGATATTTATCCAATCTGCAATATACATAGGAATAATAGCAATGACGCGTTTGGCAAGGCCAAGCCTCTCAAAAATATGTTTTAGGCGTTCCGATAAGAGCATCACCCTGGCACACAACAGCCTAAAATTAGTAGCATTATGGTGCATACTTGCTGCTTACGTAACACCAGTCTTTATCATACCTCACACAATTCACCCTCTACTTGGTTGGATCCTGTATTTTCTTGGCTCTTTTGCATTTTGCTCAATTGCAATTAATATCTTTTTACTACCTATGTTACCAGTTTTGGTACCTTGGCTAGGGATTCTTGGGGTCCTAATGGTTATGGCATTTCCTTGGTATCCTGATGGAATAGTAAGAGCTATGTCTGTGTTTGGCTATGCATTCTGTTTTGCTCCATTTTTGTGGATATCTTTAGTGAGGATTGTGACAGGTCTTCAACTATCTCTAGAGAGGGAAGCTTTTCTACCAAGATTTGCAGAATGTTATCCACAATCTTGGTTTAACAAGTTATTTTGAGATGTACAACTGGGAAAAACACTAATATGCTAGGGTAGGACAAAGATTTTGAAAGAAAAACCTTGGGAGAAGTTGTTGTCATTTGTTTGTGTTGAAGAAGTGACAAAGATTTTGCATCATGAAAATGCTACAACTGAAAACAAAAGATGCAGTGGCCATTTTGCCCCTACTAAGATACAAAAAAATTCATAATAGTCATATATAATTATAAGTGTATCGTTTGTGTAATTGATTAAAATTGTATTCATTTGTTCACTTACATTAAATTTTATTAAATTTTATCAAATCTCACTTGTACTCATTGTCTAATTATTTTGTTCTTTTTGAAATAAATAAATAAATTTATATTTGCAGAGAGAGGTTAAAAAACATGGTGCAAAGGGAAAATTCATAAATTCACATTATGTAGCTGTGTGATAACCAAACAAAACTTAAGTTGTACGGTAAATAGTAACCATTGTGTTATTGTGTTGCTAATCACAACGATTCTATTGCTCTAGCCTCGAACTTAAGTTGTACCGAAAAGAATTGAGGCTCTAGAATTGATTATAATTTGAAGTTAGAATTTACATTTTTTGTCCATAAAATTGTTTAGAATTGATGAAAATTTTCAACCAATAACACTTGGATAAGATTGTAAGATGTTGGAAAAATAACAAGAGAAAATTTCTATCAAGCAAAGGCACAAGTGCACAACCATAAAAGAAGAAAAAAAAGGACAAAAATAACTCATAAATTGTGATTCGGCACTTCATACTTATATCTCCACTTTCTCAACAAAATATTTATTAGTCAACCTCAAATTTTTACAAGAAAAGTTACAAGCTCTTCCTTGACATACAACTACCCCAAGTCCCTTTGACCCTCCAAGAGACTAGAGATGTTATGGTGAAAAAAACTTAAATAATTTTCTAAATTTGTTCTAACTTTCCACTTCTTTTTTTCTTCAACTTTGACCCAACACAAGTAAGCAACCTCTTCCGACTTAACCAGAGACCGTAAGTTTGAATCCAACGTTAGGAATGTGTTAAATATTTTAGGGGGTGAATTTTGTCATCAATTGTGATTCTACCATGGTTCGATGGATTAATCTTCGCAATTGCGCACAAATGATATCTAGTTAAAAAAACATATATTACTTAACATTAACTCAATTTGTATCACTACATAATCAAACACACACTAAAAAGTGAAATCAAAATAATAATTTGTCAAAAAATCAAAATGATGTTGCAAATTGTTTGAGAGAAACTCACATGATAAATTGTAAAATTTAACAATTACTTAGAAATGTCATTAATATTATTAAATTTAATAATTATTTAATTCAAACACCAAATTCACTGGTTGATTTAAGTGATGATTAACTCTTCATAAAATTATTGTAGCCGTCTACATTCCTTGTAGAAGAAATGATAAGGTCGCATCCTCTAACTAACATACTCTCTTAAGCACATTCTCATCACCTTTTGTAAAAGATATTTGGAACTGGGCCTGGGGCAAAGCCATGGCTTCCTTCTCCCGTGAATTGCAATCATCATAGATTATTCTATTTCTTCTATAATCATTATTGAGGACATTGTTTACAAGTTTGTGTAAATTTTGTCTCATACCCCACCAAATGAAAATGGAAACTTGAAAGAGAAAAGACATCGTGACCCCAACGTTCAAAAAAAAAAGTGAGTGGGACCAAATTGTCTGTGACTATAAAGATAAAAAGGTTGAAAGGGCATATAAATACAAAAATACTATTTAAGCCATGCCAGGACCATCATGCATGTGTGTGTCATGAACATATCACATCATGAATATCACACCATCAAATGACCGTTTGAGGTTGAAGTATAACGTAGATTCTTTACATTTGTGGTGAATCAGTGGAAGTGGACAGAAAAGATAAGCTATTGATAATTAAGAATGTTATTATAGTGAAAAGGGACTAATGAATTCTTAGACTTGGCCCTATTAGCTCTAGGCACAATACTAGCACTAAGATAATACGATTGAAAACATATCCTGTTATTTTTTGCTAGGACGACTTGAGGAACAAAATTCTTGTACTGTGAGACTTGATTCAAACTAGAGATTACACAGATTAAGAAAACATCTTAAAGAGAGGTAGATTTTACAATTTTCTTATTAGCATTTCTTTGTACCCAACAAACTAAATCTATTGAGTAAAATGGTATAGATCCAACAAATTGAAAGAAAAAAAAAAGTTAATTGCATTTTTAACCTCTCAAATATCGTGATTTTGACACCTTAATGCTTTTCCTCTTTGTAATTTGATAGTTCTCACTCAAATTCTTCCAAAATTTACACTAAAATGTTTTTTTTTAAGAAATCAAACTAGCCCACTGAAATTGGCATCGACGGTAATCAAAATTGAGACATTGAGAGAAGTACAATACAAAGTCTAAAGCCAACACCGTCATATCAACTCAAATGGATTAAAATGTCATCATTTATTAAGGTGACAACCGAAGCTCATTGGAAGAGAGATTTTTCTTTAAAGTAAAAAATGCTAAAAGTTAGCTTATACACCTGAGAGTGTATGAAATCTCTAATTCGACATTTTTCATACACTCTTAGGTATATAAGCTAACTCATTAAATTTTTTAATAGTTTACGTTAAAGTGACATCATTTATTGATGTGATATTTAAATATTATCATATTTAACGTGACTTTTTTCAAGATAATATGTATTGAAGGATGGACTAAATAAACACTATTACTATACTTTTCTTAGGGGAAATATCGCTATACTTTTCTAATTATTTATTATCTTCATGAAATATTCTTGTCAAAAAATATTACTACCATATTTTGAAATTTTAGTAAATTTTTCATTATTTTTAATTTACTTAACCAAGTGGCAAAATAAAGCACTGAAAATGTACCGACTAAACAACACTATGGAAGGTAAAACTTGGTGTAATTATATCTCACGTTTTTTTAATTTGTAGCATCGATAATGCATCTCCCCTTTGACTCTTTGGAACTTTAAAGTTTAAAGTATAAAGGAAAAATAGAAAATTGAACAAGGACTAATTCATCTACCAATTAAGAAGGGTAGTTTATTTACACACATGACCATGAGGAAATTATCAATTAGCCTGTTGGTTTTGGACTTTAGAGAGAATCTTATATAGTACCTAGTTAGTTAGGCAGTATTCTCTGCTGGTAGTATATACCAAGCCAAAAGGATGATGACCCACAAGTTGCAAGATTTGGGGTACTTCAATGTTAACCAATCAATTTTCCAAAGGCTAGTCTATTGGTAAAAATGACCGTTGGAAAAACCACTATCTATTGGCCAATATTAACTCATAAAATATATCACAACGATATATAATATATAATGCAGCCAAATACCTCTTACTATAAAATACACAAAGTGCCTCTCATTTTCTCTTCCTTTTTACTTACACACATTGTATATTATACTATACTACTCCACAAATATTTTAATCACCATGCTCTCAATATATATAGTATAAATACAATACAACATATCAAACAGTTTCTTCTTCCAAACATTCTATTCTTATTTGTTTGCGTTCAATTCAATTCTCTATAATGGATACACCTACTCTTTTACATTCTTTGCAATTGCTTTTGGTTTTCACTTGCATGCTGTTAAATGCAGGAATAGTGACACTAGCTGCTGCACGCCATCACCACCACACTACCTTCAATACATTGTCTACTACAAACTCTTCCAAGAACCACTGGATTGGACCCGTCGGTAACCGTGTAATCACGGTTGATATTAACGGTGGAGGTCAGTTCCAGTCCGTCCAAGACGCCGTAAATTCCGTCCCAGATAACAATACAATGATTGTCCTTATTCAAATCAGTGCTGGATTCTACAAGTATGACTTAGCTTGAAGCTATATATATCTAGCTAGCTTTTAGTCTTAATTGTTAGTGGTGTTGCATGTTCGTTTTCTTTGGCATTAATTAATTTTTGTTTGTTAATGAATATGAATGTAATAATTTGGTAGTGCATATAAACTTGATGGTGCAGAGAGAAGGTGGTAGTTCCCGTGACAAAGCCGTACATAACATTTCAAGGAGAAGGGAGAGAAGTAACAGTAATAGAATGGCATGATAGAGCTTGTGATCCTGGTCCCAACGGACAACAGCTACGTACTTATAGAACTGCTTCTGTCACTGTCTTTGCCAACTATTTCTCTGCAAAGAATATCACCTTCAAGGTAAATATTAGTATATTACTGTTTTTACTATCAGTAAATATTTTAACTGATAATTAACCTCAATGGGAATAAAGGGAGGAAGGAACTATTGTACTGAGTGGAACACAAGTGTCAAACCTTTTTTAACTTCTCTAGCTTACCAGCTTTTTGTTGAATAATAAACTAAGAAAGCAAGAAATGAATGCTGAGCATGCAGAATACAGCGCCTGCACCGATGCCTGGAATGCAAGGATGGCAAGCCGTGGCGTTTCGCATATCAGGAGACAAAGCATACTTCTCTGGCTGTGGCTTCCACGGAGCACAAGACACACTTTGCGACGATGCTGGTAGGCATTACTTCAAGGAATGCTACATTGAGGGCTCCATTGATTTCATTTTTGGTAATGGTAGATCCATGTACAAGGTATGCTTTGTTAGGATAACACTTCTAGACTAGTTCTGGTAGTTTATTTATCTCAATTTTGGCAACATTAATTACCTTAAGTTGAAGTTAAGAAAAGAAAAGAAACCTTTTTATTTCTGTCACACTGCACTTTTGTGTCAGCAAACTCAAAAACATTGAGATGCGTGCCAAGTGTTATATGGAGATGGACTATTGAAAATTGCTCAAAATTTCAACCAAAATAGAGTCACACTTTGAAGTAGAAGTTTACCACGTTTTTAACTCTCACACATTGACTTAGATAGATGTTGATTTAACCAAAAGAACATTATATGTTGAATTTTCAAACACTAATATTCGTTTTTTTTTGTTGAACAAGAGCACGTTGTTATAGTTTCAAAAGAAACACTAAAATTGATGTATCTTAACCCTCAAACTACTCCATCTCTCAACTTGTGCCGAGTCTAATAATGAAAAAACGACTGAATACCGATTAATTGGTTCAGGATTGTGAGCTACATTCAATAGCAACAAGGTTTGGATCCATAGCAGCACAGGATAGACAGTACCCAGACGAGAAGACAGGCTTCACATTTGTACGATGCAAGGTGACAGGTTCAGGCCCACTATATGTAGGACGTGCAATGGGGCAATACTCAAGAATAGTTTATGCCTATACATACTTTGATGATATAGTTGCACACGGTGGTTGGGATGATTGGGACCACGCTAACAACAAAAACAAGTAACCTTTTTATCCTTCTTATTGTTTTGGTGATGATGACATTATTACCACACTGATTTTCTGAATTTTAACTGTCTTGTTGATTTGTGGTGACACTTAATCAGGACTGTGTTCTTTGGAGTGTACAAATGTTGGGGACCAGGAGCAGAGGCAGTACGTGGGGTGTCATGGGCACGAGAGTTGGATTTCGAAACAGCACATCCATTTATCAGGAAGAGCTTCGTCAATGGGAGACATTGGATCGCACCTACTGATGCTTAGCCATATATAGAATTATCCCCACTCACATTTTAAAAATGTAATGTAAAAGGAAAATACAAAAAAAAATTAGTATAAGATGATGCCCATACAAAAGAATTGTCATTTTTTTGTTCTTTTTATCATAGGAATTCATTTGTTGACAATTTTGATATTCTCTCTTTGTAGAGGTGATTCTTTTCATTGAGTGTTCTTTGACCTCCCTCAAATGTAATAAAGATATGCTTAATAAAGATGCAATTTTTTTTATGAGACAGTGATGCTAACACTAACAACACTACATATTTTCCCAAAGGATTTACTTACAACATACTCAAAATCCTATGTGTTTGTTATTGATAAACAATTTGAAAGATGGACCAAGAAAATATTAGACCTAGAGTGCCATCAGTGATTACTCTACTGAATATCTAAGAGAACGAGATCATTATAGTGAGACAAGACTTATCTCAATAAGCTAGACACTGGCATTAGAGATGAAAGCCTAAGAAAAAGCCACCGGCATGACAAACAGCTCTAAGCAATTTGCCTCACCCAGAGACAACTGAAAGTGGTGTTGGACAGTTATGAGCTATAGTAAAAATGGTTTTTAAAGAAACAGGGGAAGAACACAACAATGGCATTCTAAAACACAAGCGGAGCTATAATTAGGGCTTAAAAAATGATGCTATAGGAATATATATTTGATTGATGCTTCAAAATAGTTAGACCACAACAAAATAGGAATATATTGGCACAAAAACGCAACAATGGTGTACTATACAACTCTACTCATGTATGTTTTTAAAATAAGTAGAACATAACAAAATGCAATCAAATTGAGCAGCACAATTTATATCATTGTTCGATTATAACAGAGAAAATTCCCACTTCAGATGTAAAAAAATTTTGACAAAACTTCAGCTATAGATTGGACGAAAGAATTAGAAATAAGTAAGACGATATTTACATTCCCTTCCTCGTTTTATATTTTTTTTGGCTTGTCAATGAAGTAGAATCAAGACAAGTGAGGACATTATATTTTAGGACAAAACTTAAGCCCAGTGCTATAAGTGCTACACGTAATAAATCTCCACATCATTTAATGTTAACCTTAGTTTCGTGCAACAAGGTACTCGAGAATTCAAATTTGGGTCAATGAACAAATCTGAAAATTTAGCTGTTGATAGTTTCTAAAATATCTAAATCTAGACAATTCCGTTTTATCAATTCCACTAACAATATATCATGGCTAAAAAGATGCAGAACTTTCTAACAATTGAATACCCTTTAAATTCCATTAACAATATATCATGGCTAAAAAGATGCAGAACTTTATAACAATTGAATACCCTTTAATTTTCTTCATGAATGATTCCTTAATAGCGTCATAGTTAAGCAAAAAAAGTTAAAAAAGTTAAGGTTGTACCAGTATCAAGTATTATACGATGAATACCTTGGGAAAAATTCCAAGTTTAATTTTTAATAGTATCTAAAACACAGCAGTTTTGGAATTTGCTAGTTTCTTTTACGAAAAAGTGCACAAAACAGGAAGAGAAAACAGAAGTCAACAATTAAAGGTTACATAAAATGACATAGAAATTTCAATGCATGTGTGTTATCGGGCAACAGAATCAAGACAAGTGAGCACATAACTAAATTTTGATACAAGAGGGACCGCATGCCAAATTTTAATTATCCCAGCGCAAACTAAACATTATATATTTGGAATGAGAAATATCTGAACATCTATTTTGCAACAACCCTACATATGTATGGGTATTATCTTAGAAGCAAAAGAAAAAAATTCTAAACACAGACAATATATCATACTATTGTCACAAAAGTGCATTTGGAGATCTCTTTTTTTTATTCAATCGGGCATTTGCAAAAATAGGTAGCAGAACCAACAAGGGAAGTGAAACATTGCAAAAGTTAATAATCTTCTCCCAAACCCCAACTCACAATAACGCAAATATGGGGAACAAACAGGAAAACCAGAAACAATATTTAGAGACATGCAAAAAAGGACAAACAAATGCAGGGGAGCACGGTGTTGGACTCCATATACGTTATATGTCATGATCTCTACAAGGGCACAAGAGGAAATGAACATAGCTAACACAGTACATAACTTAAAAACAAAGATAATAATTAACAAGCCAACAGGGTAGTCGATTTCATTGCCATGGTGCAACCAAAAAAAAAAAATGATAAGTGAAGGCATGGGATAATATGGATTCCCCATGTAACGTTCGATTCTTTTATAAAATAATTCGACCATGGATCCAATCCATCTCCCAATTCCATTCTATTCTACCAATCTAAACATAACCCATAGCGTTGGAACTAAGAAAAATATAAGGTCAAAGTCTAGACTGAGATGTAGTAGAAAAACTACATTTGCAGTCAGACAGCCTACCACCAGGAAACAAAACAGAACTCAACAAAGCTTTAGCAATTTCTTAGGCTAGATAATTGTGTAACATTTCCCCATAGACGCAGGTGGTGGTAAAACATTCCTATTCGCCAAAAACTCATTTCACATGTCTAGTCTATATATGAACACAAGGTGTCATTCACAACATGGCATCATATATGTTCAAATGAGGGTAAAATTAAGACCTTGATGGATAAACCATTCATCCTAATCTTAATAGGTAGCAAACACAATTTAGCCGATTTACCAAATACGAATTTCACTGACTGCGTATGTGTTGGATTAGCTTTTGCTTTGATGGACCTGAGGTTACACTTACGCTCAAATAACTAAAGCCTAAGTTCTTAAAGCAAGCAAAGAACTGTATGCAAAATAAATAATTAAGTTTGATATTTAACTAACACAAAAAAGGTTCACAATTCATAGTCAAAACACTAAATCCC
>Ga0228711_1009369_pt1 | contig 13321 bp, 11 predicted proteins | sample MedpolnodulmetaG_2_FD_177996 | JGI IMG/M metagenome (GOLD analysis project Ga0228711, IMG submission 177996) | Root nodule microbial communities from Medicago polymorpha collected in Santa Monica, California, United States - brown nodules | ecosystem: Host-associated > Plants > Roots > Nodule...
TTTATATTTTTTTTTTTTTTTTTGTAGTTTTTGAAAAGATTGAGTAATTTTAATTTTTTTTAGTTTTTGAGTAAATTTATATGTTATAATTCATTTTTATAGTAGATGTAAGTAGATTAATTTAATTAAAATGTTTGCATGATGTTTATGTTATAATTTAGAATTTTATGGTTATTTTTAATTTTGGTGTTTTATATTTATTTTTTTTATTTTAGTTTTTAAGTAGATTTACATGTAAGAGTATATTTATTTTAAGAGTAGATATAAGTTGAATAATTTTGTTATATTTTTTGCATTTTTATGTTTTTTTTAGAGTAAAACATTTTAGTGTAATTTTTATGATTTTTAGGGTTTATGTATAATTTTCACTCCAAGTGTTTGATGAAATATTTGAATGAGTTTTTCATTAATTGCTTTTAATTTCTTATTGTGCAGATTTGAAACAATGACCGATATGTTCGACGTTCATGCACAATTCAACGGTGGAGAACCTCAGAGGTTAAAGGTACGACACCTTTGTGTCAAGTTAAGAGGTATTAAGGATCAACTGAATAAATTCAACCAATGAGTCAACCCTGGAGACACAAGGAGGGTGGAATACGTTCAGTATAAACGTCCAACGCTCGACGATGGGAGAATATCATTCAGTTGGGTGGAATTAAAGAACGACGATAACGCGAGGAGCATGTTTTGGGAGCACAACATGTTCCAGTGGATATATATGTGTGTAACGTTGCTGAGATCAACTGAAGATATTATCAACAGTTTGATTCCGCCAGAAGATCGTCATTAGGTAGGGAATGCACCTCCAACTACAACAATTGTCTTACTCTGAAATGGGGTAATTCAAACTTGTTAAACTACAGGTCCCAAACATTCACTCGACAGTTCTATTGTTCCTTTCAAAAGAATAAATTCTTGTTAGGCTGGTTTAAATGAAGGTATTGAAGTGTCAAGGAATGCACCTCATTATTTTGACACTTGAATACCATCATTTAAACCAAGCCTAACAAGAATTTAATCTTTTGAATGTAACAATAATACTTATGGGTTCATGCCTGAGAGCCGGTGTTTAGCAAGTTTGAATTTACCCATTTCTGAGGTAACACAATTGTTGTAGTTGGAAGACTCTACCAGAATGTAATGTAATGTAATGTAATGTAATGATATGACGTATTTAGGAACTTTATGTAATGTAATGTAACCTTTATTCGAAATTATTCAATCCGTTACTTTATTTAAAATTATTCAATACGAGACTTTAATCGAAATTATTCAATACACGACTTTAATCGAAATTATTCAATACACGATTTCGCTTTGAATTTAATAAATACGCAGTTTCGCTTCAAATTTAATCAATACGCAATTTCGCTTCAAATTTATTCAAAATCTTCAAGTTTATTCAAGATTATTCAATAACAAAATTATTCAATAACAAAATGTTCCAATATTATTCAAGATTATTACAAGTCATTACATTATTTAATTATCTCCCTCGTCGCTTATCTCAATTGGGTTGTCCTCGACAGTCCCTGGGGCACCTTCTTTTGGTTGAGGACCAAAATAGCATATCCTCCCGCTCCTCCTCAGCCTGGACTGATTGTACACTTGCACCTTCGTACTCTTCTTTTTTACGGAACCATCACATTCGATTATGTGTCATGTCATAGGTGATTTTGCTTTCTTCTTGTCATCACCCTCTTTTTTGTTCAACTGAACCTATTTCTGATTCTGATTTTGAGACATATCTACATAGAGAAATTAGTGATCAAAACCTAAACTAAACAACAATGCCATAAAATCATAGAATCTAAACCTAAACCTAAACTATCATCTCAAAACCTAAACCTAAACTATCATATAAAATAAATAAAATTAATAAAACTTCTATAACAATTATAACAATCTAAACCTAAATCTAAACAATTCTAACCTAAACCTAAACTATCATAAAATCATAAAATCAAAACCTAAACCTAACAATTCTACAACAATTCATCAAAACCTAAACTTAAACTATCATAAAATCATAAAATCAATAAAACCTCTATAATCGAAATTTAACCAAAAAACTAACAATTCAATCACAAAACAACAATGCAATAAGATTCAAAAAACTTACTTGATTTTGTGTTGGAAATTGGCTTGGAATGACTGAAAATCGCACCTAAGAGAATGAAAAACGCAACAATGGAGTTTTGAAAATTCCTATGTCTGTTCTGTTCTTATAACAGATCATCGGCAGTTAACTGCCGAAGTTTTCCTCGGCAGTTAACTGCCGCTGGTTTCATAATTCGACAGTTAACTACCGCCAGAACTTTTCGTCTTTTACATGTGTTTTTCAGCCTTATCAAATGTATATACAACAATTTTCTAACTATTCAAGTGGCTTTTGAGAATGGTTGAAATGACCTTTAGTTAGAGTGTGGTTCTTCATTAGTCATTCAATCTTTCTCTTCTCCTACAATTGTTCCTTGAAGTTCCACGTTAAATGATGCAGTTATTTTCATTTAATTTCTTTCTTTCAATTTAAAGTCTAGCATATTTACAGAGAATATGATTCTTATGTAGATAAGTTGACTTTTTTTTATGTTAGTTGTAGACGTTTCACTCAAAGATAAATCTTATATACTACAAAGTTTTATATAAAACACGTCAGTGTATGAGTGATAACAATAATAACATCCCTAAAAAAAAAAACATAATTCCTCTAAAAAAAATAATAGTAATTATTACTAAGAAAAAATTATGCTATTTTATATTAAAACAACTAAAGACATTAAAATAACGTGTCTTTCTATTTTAAAATTATTGTATTTTTTTCATGTTAACGCAATCAAACACATTTTTATGTGTGGCCAATTACAGTATTCAACTATTTACCTATTATACCTCTGTGTATTTATTTTTTTCACAAATAAAATTATTAATAAATTTTATATGGAGACGATATTTAATTTTAAATGGAACAAAACTAAAATTATTTCAAAAAAAAAAAAACTAAAATTATTCAATACTTAATTTACAATAAAATGATGATTAAGCGGGACATAAAAAAGTTCATAGTGTAGAAAGGAAAGGATAACATAAAAGAATAAACATAGTCTATATGGATATAAATGAATCCCTCTCAAAGAAGAGTAGATGTAATAGAAAAATGTGGAATAAAATAATAGTGCAAATTACTATCGGTCCAACAAGTAATTTTTTTGAATATAAGAGATTTAATTCATTTCGGTTTTGACTGTCTTAGCAAAAGTTTCGGCAACCTCTTTCATTTGTCTCTCATTTACTTGTCTCTCAGTAAACTCAATCTAGAGTTTGCAAAATGTGAACAATGGATTCTACGACAATATTGAAGGATAACTCCTAAATCGGAATAGTCCCCTCCCTTGCTGTGATAATTGAACACCATATTCTTAGAATCTAGTTCAAAATCTACATTGGTAAGGTGCAAATCTAGAACCCATTGCAAAACAGTGAGAAGGCAAAAGTTTCCACTATATCAAAGTCCAAAGTTGGCGAGAAAATCCATTTTAGCAAACACAAAGCATGTGTGTTCATCCCTTATGCAAATTTCTATACCAACATTGTTGAGTAGTGGTGAAACCTTATATTGGATTTTTTAAAAAGGCTTCCTTATTCATTAAAATTTATATTGGACTTATATAAAACTATAATTTACTTTTCGACGATGTATAATTATTTTTAAGAATGAATAATAGTAATTATATCCCTTCAAAAAAAAGTAATTATATAGTTTGGGTGAATAAAGCCCGGTACAAATATTCCAATTCCTATCCATTTTGGTTACGAAGAGAAACACTAGCTTAGTTGTTGTTTTCGATCTGACCACTTTGTTATATGTAATTTTGCTTTCTCTGCCTGCAATTTTAGCCAACACAATGATCAAATAAAATTAGATTATCCAAATTCAAAACCAAAATACCACAAGTAAAAAACCAAAGAATACAAAGAGATTGCACTAGTTATAATAAAATGTCAAATGTCAGTGTAAAACTCATTTGCATAGATGATACATATCTTTTAGATCTATATCATCACAAAACTAAATTTATAATGTTTAGGTACACAATGAATTACTTCTTTAAAAAAAAAAAAAAATGATTTGACATTTTAGAGAGAAGTGTCTCTTTGTATGTGTGCGTCTACTGCCTAAGCATCGCATAGTTGACCTTGTGACTATATAATACTCTTTCTATCCTTTAGGGTTATGTTAACTTTGTTCTAAAAACATAAGTTAAATAATTTAAATATAAAATATATATGTATTTAAAATGACAAGTTTTAAACTTTAAAAAGTTGAATAAATAGATAGATAGCTAGTTAAATTACCTCTTTATCCCAGTCACATCGAAGTGTAATCAAACACAAAATTAATGTTTGAGTTGCTGTTCCTCCAAAAATCATCCCTGCCCAGATTCCCTGATTGTTCAATTTCAATACCAATTAGTTTACATTCTAGTAAAAATACTAAATTAACAAATTTCAGAAACTATGACAAAAAAGGAGTAAATAAAGAAGTGGAACATACCATAACACCTTGATCGAAGTACCAACCCATTAAAAATCCAAGAGGAACCCCAATCATATAGTAGCACCCCAAATTTATGTATGCAACATATGATTGCCACCCTGATCCAACAGCCACTCCTATTTTTACATTGTCAGCCAATCATAATCGTCAGATCATTAAAACGTTTCATAACTATTTTTAAAATCATGCATATATTTGAGATTAAATATTTGAATTTGAAATGTTAATTGTTAAGGTGATACCTGATAGAACTGGCTGAACACTGTTGAGAAGAATTGTGAATGCTAATAGAAGAGAAAGTTTGCTTACTTCATCAAGAACAGGTTTACTAGTAGAGAATATGTAACCAAATTTATCATGAAATATCATAATCAATATCCAGAAGAAAAGTCCAATTATTAATGATGTCACAACAGACACTATAGTAGCAAATTTTGCTCCTTTTCCATTTCCAGCTCCAAGCTCGTTCGCAACCCTCACTCTGCAATATTGCATTTTGCATTATTATTTTTTTGACAAAACATTGACTTGCATTATTACTTGTATTTTAATTTAGTTTGTATCACCATATAATTTTTTTTCCCTTTAAAGACATTCATACAATTCTTAGAATATTATTCTATCAAAAAGAAAAAGAAAATTGTTAGGAAGTGTAAAAATTCAAGTTACAAACTAATTGAGTGATATACTCCCTAAAAAAGTATTATTTTCAATAAAAGTTTGTTTGAAAGATTTTAAAAAAGAAAAATATTTTAATTAGGTCATATGTTCCATCTTAAAGCTGTTAATCTTTCCGAATTCTCCTTATGCACGTCTTGTGTTGAGGAGAACCTTTTGATTGGTTATAGATATTTTGGTTTGTTAAAAAAAAAATCTCGATCTCTCCTCAAGAGTGTGTATTATTAAAAGATTGAATCGCATTTTGATCCACCCCTAGAAACTAAACACTGCTTAACTAATTGTGACACACTCCTTAAAAAAAATTGTGACGCACTATTAAATAATATACTACTATATGATATATTCCTCAATAGGTATTCTTTGTAAAATAAAATATAAACAAAAATATTCAAAATATACCAAGTCTATTTGATTCAAATTTGACTTTATGAATATTTATATTTTATTCCAAATTGAGTAATCAATAAATTGGGTCATAGGATTAATTAAAAGTAGGTGAGGATTTTGTATAACATCATTAGGAGGGTGGAGAACAGAGTAGCACTCAATAATTGTAACATCATTAGGTCTTTTTCTGCTTCAAAAATTTATGGCTCTATTCATAAAGTCTGTTGTCTTTATTCTAGTAATACTATTTAATAGAAATCAAGTACTAGTGTTGAAATGTCAAATAAAATTGGTGGCTGTATGGAAACATATACGTGGCCGTCAAGTAAACCAATTAGTGACCAAAACAAATATTTATGCTTAGTCTTCCCATATGATTCACTTAACTTAATTCATAAAAGCTACACCAAATGGAATGTGACAGCCTCCAATATGGAGCCATCATAAAACTCAATAATAATATATATAGGTTTGTCCCGTTCACAAAAAGAAACCTAGAATATTTATTTTATAATAGTAAATTAAAGTTATTAACAAAGAAATGGGCAACACAAACACGTAAGAAATCATTGTCGTCTTATTTATATTATGAGGCTAAGGTAGTACTTTACTACCAAAATCTAGGGACTTCAAATCATAGAAAACCATTCATATTTTACTTAAATTATTCACAATATCTTTGTTTGACTAGGTACCAACAATTTTTTCTATGCTTACTATATATTATGTTTTTCTTTTTCAGGAAATATTATGTTTTTTTTCAAAACCTTATTGGTAATTGATATTGATATATCGTCATAGATTCCGTGTGTTATTTGTATTTTTGCACGACGTACAAAAGTCTCAATCACCGCAATTTAATCTTGGCCTATATTTTTATTAGATAATTATTCGGTATGTCATGTTAATCATCCACCCAATGAGATTGTGCAAGTTTGATGAGACCTTCATTTTTTTTTATCTAGGAAGAAAATTCAACAAGAAAAAAAACAAGAACTACAAAATTTAGAATAGCATGTTACCCTGTTGCAGCAAAGAATGCCAATGGAATCATCATTTCCAATCCATTTATGGTCATGCTGCCAAACAAAACATACTATGGATCAGCACAAAAATAATCATCAAGATAAAAACAAAAATTGTAAGTTGGAAAAATAGGCCATATGGACAATATTAAACATGGAAACACTCAATTTTAATCAATTTCCATTTTCTCGATCGACCCACAAAATAAACAATATTAAAAATTAAATTACCATATGGATAGAGCATCTACTGCAATCTCTGCATTTGGAAGATTCCCGGTCATTAATATCAGAATTCTATAATACCAATTCTCCAAACTGCAAACAGAAAAAATAAAATCAAAAATCAAAAAACACTAGAAACAAAACAAACATATATCGTTGAATAGACCAACTACATTAATTATTTAATAAACTTAAAAAAAAAAAAAAAAAAACTTACCATAGCATAACACCAGAAGCAGCAGAAAGTTTAACAAATTCCCAAAGCCCAGAAAAAGCCTCCATAGAAAACCCATTCCATGTCAAAGGACAACCACCCCAAACAGTGTAACAAAAAAGCCCTACAGTAAGGGCCCACCAAGAGAAATTCAAAGTAGCAGCAGTTCCAATTACACCAAATTGAAACTTAAACACAAACAACCAACTCACAAAAACATGAACCAAAAATGCAAACAAAGACACCCAAGCTATAGCAGCTGTTTTGAGCTGGCTTTGTAAGAATCTATTGAGAGGAAATTGAAATGCAAATCCAAAATGTAATGGTATCATCCACATTGAAACTTGTCCTGATAATACAGCTAAATCCTCTGGTTGGCCCAATAGTCTTAACACTGGTGTTGCAAAAAGGTAGATTGGTAAGAGAAAAATACAACATATGAATAGTACTATCCATGATCGTTGCATGTATACTCCTAACATGTAATATTGTTTTGCTCCATATGCTTGTCCACATAATGTTTCTAATGCACTTGCCATTCCCAACTGAAAAATCATAAAACAAAATTTGATTAGTTCAATAGTAGAAAAAAGCCGTACGCCATGAGGATATGTTGAGGCGGTTAGCCGCAGGGTAAAATAGGAATTTTGATTATGTACAGTCGGAGGTTCTTGCATTCATACAATTAGTACATCGATAATCGTTGAATCGATATTAGACCTACTAGATTTTAAACTTGGTATTTTAGTTTTTTTTCAAATATTGAAATATAGGGATTATTTGATTTCGATCAAACGATCACTGATGTACTGATTGTGTGGTGGATTGCAGGGAACCCAAATTTTTCAAAGAATCTAACTATGGTGGATCATAAACAAATATACAAAAATAAAGCATAAATAAATGGATAGTTTAGCTCTTTATTTATTTGTGCTACGTTTTTGAAATGAAGTACTAGTATATTATAATGGAATAGTGTTATGTAAACGTACCAAGAGGCCAAAATCAAAGCCAACCACGACATTATTGGCTATGGAGATAGCTGCAAGTTCAAGGTCACCAAGATGACCAGCAAAGGCTTGAGTGATGACCAACATCATATAAGATGCAATACGGCTGAAAATTGCAGGGCCAACTATATGCCATAGCTTCTTTGATTCAATCCAAACCTTTCTTGTAAGATCTTGTTCTTGTTCTTCTTCATTTGTTGTTGAAAGATGATTTTGTGATAATAATGGAACCTTTGTTTCTCCTAATGGTGAAGCTAGTTCCTTGCTTGGCATAGCTAGCTAGGTCTTCGTGCGTGAAGCACGAGGGGTGGTAAAGTTTGTTTGGTTAATGAAAATCCCAAAAAAGTGAAGGAAAAAATAAAGATGAGAAGAATGAATGATTGAAAGGTTCTATTTCATTTCATTTGTGTAAAGTGGCTTTTAAAGGAAATTGGTTTTTGTCGGATTCTTAATTATGTTTGTCAAAAATTAAAATAAGGATTTCTTTTAATAAGATAAGTGTCATTGATTACGATCAGATACAAATTTTACTACTCTCTCCGTACTATAGTAATCACCACCCTGATCATTTCAACAACTTCCTAATAAAAATGAGTAAATATTATAGTACTAGTACGTGCATTCATAATTAAAAATAAATGAAAAAAGATATATCCAAATAAATGAAAAATATATTTTTTTAAAAATTTAAAATATATTAGAAAAATTTCTAGAAAATACATGCAGAAGTTATTAGAATAGTTAGATCATTCTTATGGTTCAGAAATCATATGGGTGGAGGGTGTGACTGTTTTGGAGATGATGAGTTACTTGTTTGTACGTTGCACAAAACACAAAGAACACAAACATAAAGATCCAAGAATCGCGAATATCTAAGTAGGGTCAAGACAGGGCAAAGAAAAGGCTGAGACTGTCACACACAAACAAAGCCTTGCTTGCCTTGCCCTTGCCCATAGAGTCATTGCTTACGCACGTTACTTTTATATTAAATAAATAAATAAATAGAAATTATTATAATCTAGGGAACTGACTTCTACGACGGTATACTCACAAAGTGAGGTGTATCGGTACTCCTGCTTCATAATTTTATAAATTAACGATCATTTTTTATGCAGTAAATAGCTATTTGTCAATATTTATATTTTATAGAACATCATTTCATAAGAAAAAAAATATCATTTCATTGTTTATAAGAATCATAGTAATTTTTTTTACTTATCGTAAAAAATAATGAATGTTCTCAATTATGAGTGATAAAAATTCAAAAAATAATAATTTTATTTTGTTGACATTTTTGATGAATAAAATTTAGTTATTATAATTATAAATGATAAAAAATAATATTTTTCTTCAAAAAACAATTCATTTAACTATTATATTAATTTAAAGAGTGAGTGTACCGGTACACTCAAATATATTGGGTGTACCATAGAATTTGCCTATAATCTATGCCCCGCCAACAATTATAAACAACTTGCTTGATTACGAATAATACTCCGCACACTCTTTAAGAATTTTAAATTATGAAAATTATTTTAAAAGTGTTAAATATTTTAGTTTTCAATTCATTGAATACGTTGTTTCGTATAAAACTTATCATTTAAGATTTTTAAAAAGTGCATTGAAAATACTCGTTGGCCTTTCTATTAAATTCTTAATAGAAAACCAGACTAAATAATACTTTTTGGGTTCTTTAAATTTTACATTTGTATTAGATTAATGCTTTAGAATTTTTAAATTTTAAATTGATATTTTAAGTCATACAACGTTACCTTTCTTCATTCAACTATGTTAAGAGATGCTTATGTGTGTGTTAATCGATGACATGGTAAGTACAAATCATTAAAAAAAAAAACGGAGAGGACTTTATTATTTCATTTTTGTTAAAAAAAAAAGTAAAACATTAACATCTCATTTTTTAGGGTTTTCTATGATCTTCATCCTCTTCATATACATCAAGATTCACAATCTGCTCTCCATTTTCAAAGTTAAACCCACTAAAAAAAAATCATCAAAAGGGAAAAGTGTATGAATTTAATCCCTTCATCTCTTGTAGATATTGCCATCTGCGACCACAACGACGAGGAGATTGTGACACATCTATGTGTTGAACATAAACTTCACGATGGTGAAGGATATATCCAACAGTTTCTTCTAGTTCTAGATGCTCCTTGTAAGGGAGGAAAATAAAATATGCATTATACATTTAAATAAAAGGATTTGCTTCATGAGGGGAATAAACTCTATTGTTTTCTTAATACAATTCTTGCATTTATTCTTTCTTTCTGTGTCTGCATATAATCATTGCAATCATTGACAACTGCGAATACAAGGTAGTAGTCGTAAAATCATTTGGAAAAACAACTTCCAACGAAAATAAGTTTGGGTCGACTTGGTTCTTTTTTCGAGCTCATTCATTCAACTGAGATAAAATCTAAATGCTCTCCCCTCTCCCTCAACAAGCTTATTGGACATTATCTTCTCGCTACAAGAGTGAATAATTCGGCTAAGCTACACCACTCCACGAGAAGAAAAACATTATCTTCTCGCCACACTTTTAAAAAAAAGCCATCAGATTAAAAACCGGTCTCTCCTCAAAGCATAATACAAATCCTCCTTTGAATATGATCGTACTCAAAGTATCACAAAGATCTTCTTAAGACCGTTTCTAACACAATCAAATCGACATCCTTTTTTTTTGCTCGTCACCATTCAAAGTCATCACTTCGAACGTCTCGAACTAACGACTTGGAGGGTTTATGTTCTAGACTAGTCAAAATTCTAGCCTGCCATAAATTTGAGCCTATTTACTCAGAGGCCCGACAAGCAAAGCCTACCATCAGGCTAGGGATGACAATGGGTACCCATCCCCATACCGCGCGTTTGTAAAAAATGTTCGTACCCGAGTCCGTACCCTCGTAGGCAACAACTTCAGTACCCTTCTCCATACTCTATGAGCACCTAAGTGTCCATACCCGCACTCATTACCCGCACTTTATCTATAAAAAGACAATAAAAACATCATAATTGAAATAAAACTATGATCCAAAATTATTTAAATTAACTCATAAAATAGTACGAATAGTAGTATTTAGCCAAATAAAAACACATCCAAAATATCCCTCGAAAAATTAAAATAAAAACATTCAAAACACATATAAAAAAGTGCATACTAAAATAAACAAAGTATTTATTATATTAGGTTTAGGTTTAGACTTAAATAGCTAAATAAACTAAATAATTGTACACAAAAAATAAATAAAGTATTTATTATACTATATAAATATGTATATGCGGGTATTATAAAAATAAAAAAAATGTATATGCGGATTGCGGGGCTGAGGAGCATAGTACCCTTACCCGTGTCCATATCCATTAAAATTTGCGGGTAATTACCCGAACCCAAGCTCATACCCATGAAAAGCGGGGTTTTACCCTACCCATTGCGGGTATTTTTTGCGGGTGCCCATCTGGCCTGTGTTCAATTGTCATCCCTACTCTTAACTCATTGGATCCCCCTTCGAAAGGTACACTCAAATTCAATATTGATGGTAGCTTTCAACAAGATTTTGGTTGCTTAGGTTGTGGTGGTGTTGTTCGCAACCACGATAAACATTGGATAACTAATAATTGATTTTTCTCACTATGAAGTTGGAGGTGATGCGTTATTAGCTGAGTTACGTGCTATGCATATAGGCCTTGATTTTTGCAGGAAAAAAAAAAGTTTTGTCAGCATTATTTGTGAGAGTAATTGTTTGGAAGTAGTTGACCTGATTATTACTGGTCATGATCATACATTGCACACTTATGTTATTGACATTCTTCGTATTAGAGATTTTTTTTTGAAGGAAATACAACTTCGTATTAGAGATGTTATACATGGAAATGGAAATAAAACATTGGTGCATGTTCTTATGGAACATAATATGTGTGCATATTTTATGACTAAGGAATGATCACATGCTAGGTGCTCTGCTCACATGAACTGCCCTCCGTCTGACATAGAATCTCTCATTCTGAGATATAAGTTTAGAACTTAATTTCGACTTTTCCCTTTTTTTTCCTTTTCCATTTGCCTTGGTACTTTGTAACACTACAAAAAAAAAATATACTACTATTTTTTTTAGGGTAGTGTTAGCTTGTGCCCTTAGGACACATATTAAAAAACCTAAATGAAGAAACATTTTCTAAAATTTTGTGTATTTAAATGATTAAAAAGTTAAATATTAAATGTAATGCACATATTCCGATATGTTTTTTCTATATTTGAATCATTAACATGTGCCTTAAGGGCACATGTTAACATTTCCCTTTTTTTTAAAAAGATATATCACTACTCTCTTCGTTACAATTTATATGTCCTTCTAACAAAAAAGACCTTGTTCCAAATTATACGTTATGTTGTGACTTGTGATATCAATAAAATTTTGCACTATTTCCAACTTTCTCCCTTTAATTATTACTACCTCCGTCCTTAATTAAAAGTCTCTTTTGAGAAAAAAAATGTTCATTTTTATAAGACTTCTTTGGTATTGTCAATGACATTAATTATTTTTGGGTCTTGTTAACTAGTGCCCCTGGGGCACTCTTTAAGCATGCTAAATAAGAAACTATTTTTTAAAAATGTCAAAAATTTTAATTTCTAATGCACTGATTACTCAAACTTTTATAAAAAGTTACCAATTAAAGTTCTTAACCAATGTCTTGGGGGCACTAGTTAACATTTTCCATTATTTTTTTACCCAACACATCCTTATGTATATTGCATCTTTCTATTCAATCAACAATAAATACTATGTTGAAAACATAAAGTAAATCTCTCGTTCAAAGATAAATTTGTAAAACAGTAGTAATTATATACAAATTTAATATTACTACCAACTTTCTTAATTCCTGTGATTTTCATAAATGGATATTTTATCTAGAGACGGATGTAGTAAAATATATTCCTTTGTTTTACCAATGTTATTAAGTAATTATTTCATTTATTCATTTTATTTGCTGACGTACAATGTACTTATAATGGATATTTATTCTTTTTTTTTTGTAAGCAAGGAAAATATAATGAATAAAAAAGAGAGAGTACAAAAGCTGGGGACATCAGCCTAATCCAGCAACCACAAATCAACCCTTAAAAGGGTAATACATCAATGATTAACAAAAGTGGTATAAGATAAACAACCGGACGAAAATCCAGTGATAAACCAAAATGTGTCGC
>Ga0228711_1009371_pt1 | contig 13318 bp, 8 predicted proteins | sample MedpolnodulmetaG_2_FD_177996 | JGI IMG/M metagenome (GOLD analysis project Ga0228711, IMG submission 177996) | Root nodule microbial communities from Medicago polymorpha collected in Santa Monica, California, United States - brown nodules | ecosystem: Host-associated > Plants > Roots > Nodule...
CATTTCATTCATTCTGTTTTTGAGCCACTTAGCAATGACTTTATTGTGATATATTGTTTGTTACTAGTTAAACTCAGGTCATCTTTACAGGTCAAGTAAATGGTTAAAACTTGAGTGTATTTTTGAACTCAATTAAAAGAATATGGTTCTGCAATGTCTCTAACAGAACTGGGTACCTAGTTGCTATACTCAACTAAAACTCTTGTTAGCATGGTTCTTGTCATAAAAACCATGAATGAATTAATCCCCTGGATACCAAATCTAAGCAAATAGAACTTATGAAACCATTTCAAAACCTATAATCGATCAACATTTCCTAATGTGTTCTAAACCTATAATCAATTTCAATTCAGCTAATGTTTCAAATCAACACTCTGAAACCATTTCCAACTAACATATACAATTTTTAAACTATTTATGTTAGAGGCTATGATGTTGCATGTTAAACATGTTGCATTGAACATTGTTCTCACATCAATTTCAGTTCACTAGGGACTAATTAAAATTTGTCGATTCACTCCCTTGGCACAAACACTCTGAAACCATTTCAATTTGAAATTAAACTGTCAATTTGAGATGATTTCAAAACTATTTGAGAACAATGTTCAATGTAAGACAGCGACATTGAAAATGAGCAAGAAATCATATATGATAAGTTTGAACCTGTTTTGTTTTCATCATTTTGTTGTTTGTTTCGTTTGGTGACAGTGATGATGATTTCGGTGACGGTGATGGCGATGAAGATAGCACCTTGAGATCGTTTCCGGTGATGAAGACAAACACAGCGACGGTTTCCGGCGAGGTTGTGAGCGTTTGGTTTCGGTTTCTGACTGATGAAGACAAACACAGCGACGGCGAGGTTGGTTTCGGTTTCGGTTTCCAATTGTGAGCGTTTGCTGGAGTACGACTGTTGTGAAACCAAATGGGCTAAAGACAAAATGGGCATTCGTTTGGTTTGGGGGGTGTATGACAAAATGGATTGGGGTGTAATTAGCAATTATGCACGGTGCATAAGGAAATCCTTATGCACCATAACCACTCCCGAACAAAACGACATTGTGGTGAAATGTAATTGAACGACAATATAAAGTCATTTTTAGTACCAAAACCTTTTATACTTGCTTAATTATTTAAATTATTTGTTATATCAATTACAGGCAAAATTTGGACAATTATGTCAGAAGGGCAAAAAATAAAATAAACCTTGCCTAGTATAAACGATAAGCAATGAGCTCAACATAAATAACCAAAAAAATATTATCTTTAAAGTAACTAAGCAAACTTTAACACAAATTTTGCTAAAAACTCCACAAGTAAAACGAACTTGTCTACCAAATCCTGCTATATCTACCATGGTCTGGTAGATGCTATATCTACCATCGTCTGGCAGATATAAAAAGGTCGCAATATAAAAGACTCACCGGAAAAATCTACCATCATCTGGCAAAACTCTGCTAATCTGGTAAAACTCTGCTTAAAAAACGGCAACTAAGTCGATCTGTGCCTATCTGTATAACTATATAATTCAATTTGCTACTTTAGTATTAGGTTGTTTTCTCTTTCGGAATATACTTGTAATTGGTTCCCTTTTTAGACTTCCCACTGCGTTTGGATTTCGAAGCTTTGGTGGTTGACAGTGACTTGTTCTCTTCGTTTGCCAGAATGTTGCTACATCTATCAACATCAGAAGATTCACATGCTGCCTTCAAATCTTGTATCTTGTGGCTCCCAGGAGATTCAGAGTCAAGCGAAACAACCAACTTCACATGACTTGATGAGATAGCTTCTTCCCATCCTGCATGACAATTGCTTTAATCAGAGAAAAAAAATATATTACGGACCGAGCCAAATATTTAGGTACAAGCCAGTATTTTAGAAGAATCATGAAAAATTTAGTAGTAACAATGCTTACTTTGTGCAAGAAAGGCTTTGGCAGCCTGGCTGGAGAACTGGACTTTTCCTAGATCTACTCTACCCTCTGGATTGGAGATTTTATTTTCAAAACCAATATCACTACCATCACTAGACAACTTTGACAAGCTTTGAAAACCTTCACTTTTATTAACTGCATCAACTTCTGCCTCAGGACTTTGAACTGGAAATAGATCCTTAGTTTCAAACTGACTAACGGGTGTCGAAGGCTTAACTGTTGATTGGTCGTTTCCAGTCTTAACAAAATCAGGTTTCTTTGGCTTATCCCGAGAATTATTCAGCTTTTCCACATTCTCAATCAAACATTTTTCTTGAGATGCCACCACATTACCCACTGATTTGCTGCACTTGCCTAGATTGACAGGTATAGATCCAATCAAAACTTCAGGATTCTTAACTAGATTGACAGGTATAGATCCTATCAAAACTTCAGGATTCTTAATTAGATTGACAGGTATAGATCCTATCAAAACATCATGATTCTTAACTATGTCAGCTTTGATCTTCGCTCCGGTTTTTAAAACCATCCTGTCAGTTTCAGGTTTTGGCTTCTCATGCCATGCTTCACCAGCAGCATTAACTATAGTATCTGCCCTCTGATAATCGCAGGTTCCATATTGCTGAACGACTTCAGGCTTTGAAATTGGAGGATTCATCTTTGTATGCAGATCACTGACAACGGTGCGCTGGGGGGGTTTTGGCAGCTCTTGCCATCTTGCAATTGCTCTGCACGGACGATCCAGTTCACGTTCTGGCTGCCCAATAATCTGATCGGCACCAAACGCATGTCCTAGCTGAGTATCCCCATATTTTTCTTCATTGACGTCAGGGCGTTGAAAAGGTACATGTGAAGGAGTGTTATTTTCAAACTCCTCTGGATTTTGAGCTTCAACATCATATGTATCCAAAGATTTTTCTGCTGATGATAATGTCTTCACTGTAGTGTCAACATTCCCTTTAGTTTCTACCTTAAGCTTGTGACTTTGTTCCCTAGCCTTCTGTTCTTTTTGTCGAATCTTTTTCTCGCGTTTCCTCTTCAAAACTTCAGCTTGTCTATAAACATAAGAGTAATAAATAAGGAGTCCTATTATCCATACATTCAAGAGAATACATTTTTAGCTGCATCTTGTGTATGTTTTGCTAAGCGAAAGTTCAGAGATAAGCTCGAAGTATTGTAGCTCATAGTTTGTTTTACTTATATGAAATGAGATCTAACAAAATAAAATGAAAACCATTGCAGAAGCATTGTATGATCATATGTTAACGTGTGCACGTGCTCATTGAAGAAGTACAATAAATTAGCAGCAGGTTAACTCAGCTAAGTTATTTCATCAAGCATGAGTTTTTTCAGACACGAGATCAAATTTACTAAAACATTGCATGGGAGTTTTGTGCAGGTTGATGATGTCAGTTGCTTTCTTAAGACCCTAATTTTTGCTACATCTATTGAGATGGAATGCCATATTAACCCAGGTACTCTAGGTAGCTTTGCACTTCTGGGCTGTACATAATTATTATAGTTTAAATGAACTCTCTTATTTCACAAAACAAAACCAAAAAGGGGTTTTTCTCAGGCTTCAGTCTAAATTTTCAATTAAGATAACTCCCCTGTATATAAATTAAATATACACGGGTAAAGGATAAAACCTTTTCTTAGCAGCTTCTTCCTCGTCCACCAATTGCTTCTGGCACCTCAGAGCTTCAGCATCCTTGTCGGCAAGCCATGCCTTAACCTAAACGAAAGAAAACTCATTTCATCATGAATATGATTGAATTAACTAATTTGGGAAATCAATCAGGATATAAAGTTTTGTACTATATGTGCAAATTGTGCTTTGACATTCTTTCCCATTGGCACCTTCACAGCAATATCAGAATTTCAAATATACACTTAGAAAACACATGTTAAATTCATGGGTTAACTAAAGAAAAAACCAATTTGAAATGTGGACTTGGGTATTATTGGGTGCCTAAGTCTCCCATCGAGTAGTGTGGGATGTTAGGTGGAATACAAAAAGTGGGTAGATTTTTCCTATAGTGCTTGAGTGTTAATCAAATGGTAACAGAGTAAGTTGCAATGTCTCAAAAAGGTCTATCTACAGATGGACTGACTGAAAAAGGGTTGAGAAAAGATTGTAGAGTGCAGCCTCCTAGAACTCGAGTCGTGTATCAGGAATGATGCTACAATAGGGACTTGGATTTTATGGAATAAGTTACGAGAAACAATTACCAATATCTGTTCGAGCAAGAAGCTTGTGCAAGCAACTACGTTTTTGGGTTCAAGACCAATTTTTCCATCACCTCCAAGAAAAATAGATTTTTGCATTGAAGCTGCTGTCCCCAATAAAAATGTTCCTTCACTAGCATCATCAAGGATATTGAACAGCTCATGGGAAGGTATGGGAAAACTTGAAGGTTTAGATTCAAGAATATCCTGCAAACAATTTAGATGTATTGCATTAATATACCAAAGTTACATCTATAACAAAATTTAACAAGAAAAGCAAATTGATATGCTGCTTACCAATAGAGCAGCACCAGCCCTCAGATAACACGGCGGAAGTAAAAAAAATCCTTGTTTTTGAGTAAGAGTCGTCAAAGTATCCAAAATTGAAGACCCTGGAACTCCCTAGAAAGCACAGTCAATGACGAACAAGATATTAAGATTACCTTATGTAAAACAAGAAAAGCAATATATATATATATATATATATATATATATATATATATATAGACACAAACACACGCAAAAGAGCTGAAACAAAGAGAACAACATACTGCTCTATCATAGATCATATCTCAAGTCAAATCATTGACCTCTTAAGTCTTTCTTAATAGTTTCTCGAATAGTTTTTATTGATCTTCCTCTGCCTCAAGCAATTGAACTACCCTACCCTTGAACTACTCTCCTTTGTATTAAAATTACAGTTCTTCAAGCCAAATGTCTAAACATCTTATGTCGGGATTCAACCATCTTTTATACAACAAGGGCTATCTCAAATGCTATCATTCCAATCCAATCTAGTCTAAAATATTTCCACACATCTAATGTGGCATTCTCATCTCTAGTACACCACATTTACTCTCATGTTGGTAATTTATTTCCCAACACTCCGTTTCATACAACATCGGTATTAGAGTTGTAACTTGTACAATAGAACTTTCCTTTTAGCTAGAGCGGAACCTTTCTATCACATAAAACACCCGCAGATCTCCTGCATTTCATCTACCTAACTTGAATCCTATGATTTACATCTCCCCCTATTTCTCTGTCATTTTTTAACAATACATCCAAGATATTTAAACCATGTGACTGGTGGTTATAGTATGGTCTCCTACTTTCACCTCTATACAAGGTGTTCTTTGCCTTCGCTAAATTGGCATTCAATATATTGTCTTGCGTCTACTCAAACAAAAGGCATATGCTTCTAAAGCTTGTCTTCTAACCTCAGCTTCATTGTCTTTCTCATTTGAACAAGGACTACACCATCTTCAAAAAACGTGTCAGTGTTGGCTCGTGAGTGTGCTGCGTAAGGACATCCAAGTCTAATGTAAAAAGATAGGGGCTTAAAGTTGACCCTTGGTGCAGTCCTGAAGTTATTGGGGCATGCTCCTCTCCACCCTTTGTTCTCAAACTAGCCATGGCCACCCTACGGATAGATGGACAGCCATGCATCATTAAAATTGACTCTTAGTTTAGTCATTTTTTCTGTTTATTAATTAGTATATTACGTTAAGATGATTTCTGATCTTCCCCCTCCTTGTCCTTTTAGGTTTTGGGCCTAACTGGACCTTACAAAACCGGCTTACATGGTGAGGGTTTCCCCTGACTTATAACCACTATTTAAGCCATATCACTATCTATTCCAGCCTCAAGTGCACGACACAACAATTTTTAGGTATTGTCCGCTTTGAGTCTTGTGTAAGTCCTCGCGGTTTCGTTCTTTGTAAAGGGGACCTCGGTCGATAGAGGCATAAACTACCCTTAGTCTGAATTATCAAGCAATCTGAGATTTTTTGATGTACCGGAACAGTGTACCCCAACCTGACGCGCTAATGATCCGACCTCAAGTCTACAGCACCGCATTTTGAGGTATTGTTTGTTATGAGTCTTTGGGTAAGCCTATGGTTTTGTCATTTGTAAAATGTACCTCGGTGGGTTGAGGATTGTGGGATTATATAAACTACACTTAACCTCGCTTCCAAAGCAATGTAGGACTTTTTTTGGTGTACCAGAACAGTAGCCTCCAGTTGAGGTTAAGGGGCTAAAGGGTTGTAGCTTACACCCTTCCTAGCGCGCTAATGTTCCGACCTCAAGTCTGCAACACCGTGTTTCCAAGGTATTGTCCACTTTGGGAAATGTGTAAACCCTCACGGTTTTTCCGTTGCAAAGGGCACCTTGGATGACTTGGATGACAGAGAAGTGCTGGTGTTGTTTATAAATTACCCATAGCCTCGATTCCCAAGCAATGTGGGGGTTTTGGGTGAACTGGAACACTATCCAATGAGGAACTCTCAATATCCTCTGCCAAAGACTAAACATATGGAGCATAACATTGGTGGCTCGATAATGAGCAGTCCAACGGGTCTAGGATAGACTTTGACAACATCCTAGAATTTGGGTTTGGTCTAACATAGCCCCACAAAACCAACTTGCGAGGTGAGAAGTGTCCAAGCTTTATAAGCTCTTATTAGACACCATCAATAGTCACTCTGTCACTTAGGATTTTTCCAATGCACCCCTGACGAACAACACACTATTGGGATTATATGGATGGTGACCCAAAAACAGATCTAGGATAGACTCAGATGACATCTTAGAATTTAGGTTGGACCAAACTCAACCTCACAAAACCGGCTTATAAGGTGAGGAGTGTCCAGACCTTATAAGCTCCTTTTATACACTAAATCTATATCTCAAAAGGTCAAAGGAGAGGTTGTAAAACTCACATTCCCATTTAACAAGGAACCTACAATCTTCCCAACACACCAATGGAAATATTTTGTATCAAAACGTAGCAAATATTAAGAATATTGACAATACAACTCATATAACTTTTGTATAAATGAAGGGTGCTGAAGAATAAGTGTGATTAGAGAAGTACTAAAGGTACAAAAATATTTCCAAAAAAATAAAAATATTATGGCAGAATTTCAAGAGTTCAAAGTCTTAATTTATGAAAAGTCACCTAGTACTAAAGTCTGCATTCGAAGAAGTGGAATGGATACGTGAGGTTTACACTCACTCCACTCTCTAGATTTCATCTCTTCTAATGCATAGTTTAAAATGTTTGGCATGTCATGAGTATGCATACGAGGTAATTAAAAGTAGGGTTAATAAGTTTGGTCCCTCTACAAAAATTCTTCAAACAATGATCCCCCATAGTTTTTAAAGTGTGCAAATTTGGACCTCAAATAAGTTAAATATGACATCGTATGGAGGGATTAAAAATGATAGATGTTATATTTATAGGGACCAAGAACTTATTTAGCATAAGTTTTTGGTCCCTAGAAATATACCGCATTTTGTGTTTAGTCCCTCTATATAGTACCACATGTGCAGCCTTTAACAGCCTTGACATGTTAAAAGTCCTAGAACCAGCCTCTTGTGTAAAAAACAGGGTAAGATTGCGACAATACACCAAAATGGCGAGACCCCTTCCTGGACCCGACGTATGCGGGAGCTTTAGTGCAACGGGCTGCCCTATATAGTGTCACATGTGCAGCCTTTAACAGCAAGGACCAAATTCACCGATGGAAAACATTTCGGGGACTATTGTTTGATGAAAAATTTCAGAGGGACTAAACAAAACATAAATATCAACAAGATTTAACCATTGAAAGTAAAGCAACTTATTCATGTCAAAGCAACAAGATTTTACCTCTAGCATCACATTTTCGAATGATATAACTTCCTTTGCTTCTTCTACAGAGAGCTATACAAATCATGAATATCAACACATCAATATCACTTGCATCATTCATATATTTATAATTCACAATGATGAAATATTACCTTATCCCAATATGCCCCTAAGAAATCTCTAGTTTTTGAAGTGTCCTGAAATGCGTAAACAGCAACATGAAAAATTGAGGGTAACATGGAAAAGAAGAAAGAAAAAAAAGGTGTTCTCTTGGCATAACATTAAGAAAATACAAAAGGGTAAATGCATGAACTAAGATCAATAATATGATACATATCATTATACTTATGAGATCGGGAAAAAAAACCTTGTCAAGCTTTTTGAATCGGTGATGTACAGGTGAATGTCTTCTATAGTTAATGGTGGAGCAAAACTCTTGAGGACACTTCTCACATTTGTCCGACGGGGCCTTCAGAGGATAGAGCAAAGGCCACCCTGGATATTCTGTACAATAAATGAAAAAGAGATATCAGAATAGGATCAAGTTTACATTAGCTTCTAGCTTATGCGAGCTTCTCAATGAAAATAAGTTTATGATACGTCATTTATGAAAAATTCCTCATAAGCTCATAGATGTTTATTGAAAAGTTGGGATGTAGAAGTTAGTTTTAACTTATACTAGAAGCTATTAAAAAAGGGCAACCCCGGTGCACTAGAGCTCCTGCATATGCAGGGTCCGGGAAGGGGTCCCACCATATGGTGTATTGTACGCAGCCTTACCTTGTTTTACACAAGAGGCTGTTTCCGGGACTTGAACCCGTGACCTTTCAGTCACATGACACCAACTTTACCAGTTGCGCCAAGGTTACCCCTCTTATACTAGAAGCTATTGCTTAAAAAAAAATCAAGCCCAAAAGTGACATAGGATACATTGAACATATAAACACTCTTGATCCTGAACAGTCCAGCACAAAGGCGACATTAGTGTAAACAAAGATTTATAGCTCTGCTTGGTACATGCTTAGTACATGCTTCAATTCAATTAATGTCCAATTAAACAAATTGATATCACCCAAATGATTTTGAACATGAACCACCAAAATATAAATTTTCAAGCCTGAATAAATATTGCTAACACCTTGCTGATCAAAAGTATGAAGTAATTGAACCAACTGTCCTGGGCTGTCACCGACCCTTGTTGGAAAATAAAAGAAAGGTTGATTTCCAATTGCTTCTCTGATAATGTTATCTACTCCGTCTTTTGTTCTCATGACATCTGTAGTGTCAGGGGCCTTGAATTTTGCAACTGCCATCTATTCAAACAAAAGCTCACCAAGCAATTTTACTAGACTCCACTGCGTAAAAGTATAAATTAATACATGTAAGTGGGTCATGAGAAAAGAAGATGAAAATTTTCTTATTTAAACCAATTGAATTTCCAGTGAATAAGTAAAAGTTGTCAGTAGACAGTTAAAAAGGGGAAAGGCGATGCTTTTGCATTAACCCCAAAAAAAGGAGACACAATCCCGTAAATGTCCTGATTAATGCTAGAGAAATAACAGAATTACACTCCATAAATTTATCTTTGAAAACTTACATAAATGTTTGTAGCACAATCCTTGTCCTGTACCTCTTTCTCTCAAAGGACTCGAACCTCTGTTGAAAAGTTAAAAATTAATATCAACATAAAACTACATAGCAAAATCACTAGAATATAATGGTGCACCATATCAGATGGTCGATGTGACATATGCAAAATATATATGAATGGCCCACAAACCACACTTTCATAACGATTACTGCATTGCCAAATGCAGGAAAAGAAATTATAAACATCCAGTTGCAGATATACGGACCGGATAACTACTTCATACGTAAAAGTTCAGATCATTACTTCTCAGACTTCGAAAGAATGAACAAAAGGAAAAGAATCTAGTAGATATGAATTTTTTTCCTTCTCTATATGATAAAAACAATTTATGTGTGAAATTAGTACACTGCCCTGTCCTACGAATACAGAACTGCAGAACTGTAATTTAATTGGCAGTGAATTAACCCGAAAGTGGCATCGTCCTGAACCAATAAATCAGCAAATCTACAAAAGGTCACTTATTCTCACGTATATTTGAGGTTTTCCATCGTTAAACTAAACATAGCACTAACCAATAACCATTTACCCAGTTCAAAGCACACACTGGTTAAGTGCTATAAACTTCTGTGTTAAAAAGATAACCCAGTGCTATAAATCTTCTGCATTGCTGAATGCAATTCAACATTGTTAAAAAATAAAAAAAGGGTGGCATGTTAATATTAAACACTGAATCTAATTACAACAAATCATTATAAACGTGAGTCGACAGAATTTCGTGTTCCCTGCAAAAAGGGACTATCAGTGTTCCCATCATAGATAACCGTCAAATTATAATAAAAAATCACAAGATACATTGATTAAAAATTGAAAAAGCTAATCTCTACAATTCATTTTTCAAAATGAATAAATTGATTGTCAATATAAAGGTATCACTTGTGTGCCCCTTTACAAGAATACACCCAGTACTACAATCCCGGCCTACTCTAAGGTGTATGTATCCAACTAAAAAGGATACACCAATGATAATACCATCCATACAACCAATGAAACATTGACATAGACACCTGTGAAGCAGAGAGACACGGACACTGGAAATGATACATATAGTGACACGTCGACACCGATAATAATATGACAAAGTGACATAATTCAATGCAATCACATGTGTCGGATACTAACACGAGTTGAACACCGAGACACGCCTTCGATCAGAAGTGTCGATGCTACAGAGATAGACATGAACACGACACTGACCCGTTGATACCGGTAACAATTTGAGAAATTGACATTATTGAATGTAATCACACATGTCTGTGTAGTGTCAATGTCGGATACATACACATAATCCAAGAAACTGACTATTGAATGAACACATGTGTTTGTACCATCGACATTTCTGATCAAAGGGATGTCACAGTGTCCGACACATGTTAGTGTCTGATACTGACACAACATGAACACATGTGATTACATTGAATTATGTCACTTTTTCAAATTAATATTGGTGTCAGTGTCAATGTCGTGTTCGTTTTGGTTTCGAACAGAGAGACATGTCGGACACCAGACACGTCTTCAATCAGAAGTGTCGGTGCTATGTAAAAATAAATAAACTCCAGAAATGTATCTAATTAATCTTTTTAATCATAATCTGAAGATTATCTGTAATTCAATACCCTAAATCATTCAAATAACCCCTATTGATTTTCCAACAAAATTTTAAAAAAATAAATAAATAAACAAATCATCTAAGTTCAAATTCTTATACTCACCAAGGGTACATTCATCAACAAAACCAATAATCATAACCATAAAAATTAATCAACAATTAAGAAACCTAAACACATGCATCAACCACAATAAACACGATCTTTCAACAATTAAAATTCAAAAACAAAAAATTCAAATAAAAATAAAAAACTACAATGTATATACAAGCTCTAATTTGATATGAGATAACGAAAGATGTAAAGAAAAATTGAATAATTTTTAGGTTACAGAATGAGAAAAGAAAAGGAATGAAGTGGGTGAGAGTGAGAGAGTGAGAGAGTGAGTGATGTACCTGAGAGAAATGAGGAGAAGCGGCAGCGAAGGAAAATTGGCGAGAAAACGACAGAAAATGCGAGAAAATGATCAGAGAATGATGTTTGAAGAATGGAAGAAGAGAATTCAGTGAAATAATGTTATGAAGAAAAATAAAATGTTAAGAATGTTCTTCATCTTATATACAAATAGAGAAAAAAAAATTATACATCAATTATAGTAAAAAAAAATAATATTTCACCACCGTCTTAACGATGACAAATCTTCGAGAATTTTTTTACCCAAAAATGTCGGAATTAAATGTAAGAGATCTCTTTCAACTTAACAAACAAAAAAAATAAAACCTTGGTTCTACCGTAAAATAAAGTCTGGGTTTTAATACAACTTTTAAATTTGTTGGTCATACGATAATTATCTTCGCCGAAGAACACACAGGACACATATATTTTATTGTTGCAACTAAATTTTACTTTTACATATATGCAAAAGAAAGAGATCGAATCTCATTTGTGTAAAGGGTTCGAATTACTTACAATTTGGATCAATTCGTCGTTAAATTAAAAAATATTTCTTTTATATATAAGTTATTACTAGAGAAAAGTTTAATATTGAAAGAAATATTTTTGGAACATGAGTTGTAAAAATCAAATATCAAGTTGGCCTGAGCTATTAAAATTAAATTAAAAATTAATTGACTAATTCGACTTTTTTCCTTGTACAATAATTGAGAGTTTGTTAAGGTTTTTTTTTTCATTTTAAATGATTTCTTTTAGTTTTATTGGAGAGTAATAATTTAATTTAAAGAATTTTGTGATTGATTGATTACTTTTCACACTAAAAATATGAAAATGGAGGCCCTCTTTTTATTTATCTTTTTTGTGTGCATAATATTTATACGTAGAAGAGAAAGATCAAATTTCACTTGTTTTAAATGGTTTAAATTTCTTACGACTTGGACCAATCCATCGTTGATAACAAAGAAAGAAAGAAAAAAAGACATATATGTATGGAAGTTGGCAAGGAAAATTAAATATTGATGGGAAAAGAGTTGTAAAAATAAAACAACAAGTTGGCCTTGAATTTAATTTGAAATTAACTAGACATTTTTCTTATACAATAATTGAGTATGTGTTGAAAAGTTTTTTTCATTTTAAATGATTTTTCTTTTAGTTTTTTGGGGAGTAATAATTTAGTTTAGAGAATTTTGTGATTGGTTGACTAATTTTCATACTAAAAAAATGAAAATGGGAAGTTTTTTTACTGTGTAGATAATATTTATTTATAAACTAGCATAAATGCTCTCAGGTAAAAAAGGAGGTTACAAAACCTTGTCCGGTCTTTTTAATCCATCTCAATCAATAAGTTTTAGGTCAGGGCCAACAAAAATCAGGATAAAGGATGAGGCACAATAGAAGTAGGATTGTGTTAGGGTTACCCTTCGGGTTACCAGTCCCCACAAAAATTGATTAATGAACAAGACTATTTTATATTATTGTTACTATGATTTTGTTTGGGAAAAATTAGCAGATAGCTTATATGCTAGTCTATATTGCATGAGTTTATAGTAGATGATTTATAAGCTACATTAGTGCAAAATTGACATAAGAATTATGTGTATTATACCTATTTTATTAAAAAAAAGCTGTGAAATATAAATAAGGTGGCAGTTTTGTAAATATATTGTAAATTTTGTTTTTGTGAGTAAATTTCGAAACCTGATTTTAAGAATAAATGAGGTCAAATATGAAATAAAAACAAGGTGGAAAACTTGTAAATATTATTTTATATATGATTTTAAAAAAAAGGTGTGAAATATTAGTATATTAATTGTTATGTTAATGTTTTTATTTCTTTGCCAGGATTCGAACCCTTGATCTCCAACTTTTCAATC
>Ga0228711_1009372_pt1 | contig 13316 bp, 8 predicted proteins | sample MedpolnodulmetaG_2_FD_177996 | JGI IMG/M metagenome (GOLD analysis project Ga0228711, IMG submission 177996) | Root nodule microbial communities from Medicago polymorpha collected in Santa Monica, California, United States - brown nodules | ecosystem: Host-associated > Plants > Roots > Nodule...
TTTCATATCAAGCATGTGCTGAGAAAATTGGGAGTTGAGAGCAGAAAAGATGCCGCAATGCTCGCTGAGCATCTCGGATTGATCGAGCCACAATTTTAACTGCTATGAACATACCGGCAGCTTTCGTTGATCATCTTTTGCAATCTGGTGTCCACCTCTTCGTCGGTGGACACGTCGTGCCCCAGCGCACTCAACACAACAGGTTACAGTTATTTAATGACACTTACGGTTGACCTCGGCGGGTAGAACGCCCTCCTATTAGTCGAGAAACTGTTAGGAGTAAGCCGTGCATACCAAATTGATTCTCATCGTTGAAGACAATGAGGAACTCCTCTGCTCACTAGAGAGGCACCTTTCGGAACATGGTTTCCGGACCATCAGTGCCTCCGATGGGTTCAAGGGCTTCAAGCGGTTTCAGACGGAGAAGCCCGATCTGGTCGTTCTCGACCACGGGCCGCCACGCGTTAACGGCTATCAGTTACTGGAAAAAATTCGACATTTCGGCGATACGCCGGTCATTATGGCGACAACTTGGAACTCGCACGATGACGAGTTGCGGTGCCGTTACCTAGGGGCAGATGATTACCTTCCCAAGCCGATCCATAATGCGGTGCTGGCAGAACATGTAAAAATGTTGCTGACGAGGGGCGAGGATCGTGGTGCGAATAGACCGATCCACTATAGGAAATTGACAATCGACCCGGACGAATACACCGCGTTCGTCGACGGTCCGCTCGGTGCAATAGAGCTGAAGCTGACTAACTCGGAGCTAAAGCTGCTCGCCCATATGGCTCGTTGCCCGGGACAGGTCTTCGAGCGTGCGGACCTCATCTACGCCTGCTTTCCCGATAGCAACATGCTCCTTAGGACGATCGATAGCCATGTGTCCAATTTGAAGCGCAAACTAGCTGGCGCAGGCATTGACGGTTGCTTGGAAACCGTCCGGGGCGTCGGATACCGAATGAGAAATCTGAATACCAACCCAATGGACGCATGATATCCTCGCTACTAATCTACGCGCGTTTGATCGCGACGTCTAACAACTTGGAGAGATTTATGGTTTTACGAATGGGGTCTCCTGCTCCTGCGCTCGAAGTGCAGGACTGGATCCGCGGCGAGCCCCTCGCGAACTTCCAACCCGGCAAGGTGTACATTGTCGCCTTTTGGGCCGCCTGGTGCGGACCAAGTATGTCGGCGATGCCTTCTCTGATTGATTTGCAGCAGAAATACAAGGGCAGCGGGGTTGAGGTCCTTGCAGTCGCAGCAGATGAAGAGGCGGCAACAGCTGACGAGGTTCGAGCGTATTTGGACGCATGGTTCACGGAAAAATTCCCGAAGTTGAACTTTCGGGTCGGGCTCGACTGCACAGGCGAAATGAAAAAGTTCTGGATGCAAGCGAGCTCTTCTTTGGAAATTCCATCCTCGTTTGTGGTCGACCGAGACAGCCGCATCGCCTTTATCGGTCATCCGGCGGAACTCGATGACGTTCTGCCGAAAGTGCTCGACGGCAGCTGGCGCACCAGCGATCAAGCAAAAACCGCCGATAGGGAGCGGATCGCCAGAGGGCGAGAAGAAGTGTTTCTTTTCAAGGTCTCGCAGGCGATAAAGATGGAGGATTGGAAGACAGCGCTCTCGGTGATCGAGGAGGCCATCGCTTTGATGCCAGATAGCATCCAACTCCGAGCGGCTCATGCCGACACGTTGCTTCACAAAATGCGTGACATGCACACCGGCCTTCCCGTACTGCGCCAATTGGTTCGCGACGCTATCGACAGAAATGCCGAAAATTGGCTGTTCGAGGCGATGAACCAACTCTCGAATCCAGCGTATGATTACACGGGCTTTCCGTCTGTCGAGCGCTTCGCTATGGGCAAGGAGCTCTCCGAACACATCCTTGCACTTAAGGAACTAAAAGATGACGTAAAGGCGTACTCTTATCAGTTGGTCGCTCGATACTACTATGAGAGCGGCAATAAAGCTCGCGCGGAGGAATTGCTCGAGCTCGCGCTCAAGCTCGTAGACGGACTGTACCTTGCAGACAACATAAAGCAGCGATGGCTAGCAGATTTGCTGCAGACCTTAGCCAACTACAGGGGCCAGAAGGTTTGTTACAACGCTGTGAGTGCGGTTCCGGAAAACCATGCCAAGCCGAAGGCGAATTAGGAGAATCTACAGGGTTCTGCGAGGTCCGTGCTCTGGGTATGCGGCCTTCACTGTTAGGACCTCATTGAAGCCGGATTGGGCGAAGGCGCGGGTGTTTGACCTACGGGGATTTAGCCGAAGCGGTGGATCGTGTTTGGCCCGGTCAAGCCGTGCCGGAGGCAGGTGAATAGGTTTTGGATGGAGGTTCCTGCGGGTACTTGCGGCGTCTTTGCTGTCCCTGTCGGTTGGCTTGCCTGGCGCGCACCCTTTGTGCTGTTGTGCTGTGGCGCCGGTTCTGCCATTCGCCGGCCTCCTCCAGCACCGCATCGGTGCCCCCCGAGACAGGTCCGGTGACATATCAAGGCCGTAGAGCTCCTCCAGATGCCCCTGGATCTCGCGACCCGTCATGCCGCGGGCATACATCGAGATGATCTTCGCATCGAAATCCGGAAAGCGACCTTGATATTCGGCGATCAGCTTCGGATCGAAGGTGCCGGCCCGGTCGCACCGGATGGTCAGCGTCATCTTCGACGTCCCGGTCAACACGGTCTTCCTCGAAGACGCGTTGCGACGGTTGCCAGAACCACCTTCACGGCGCTCGCCCTCAAGGTGCTCATCCAGTCCCCCATTCAAAATCCACTCCGACAGCGCCTTCTTCAAATCGTCCAGAAGACCGTACTTGCCGAAAACCTCAGACGGATCGCGACCGGCAAGAAGCTGATCCAAAGTTCATTCTCTATAGCCCTGTGATGATTCTCTTTCCATCATCATGGCTCACGCACAGAATTCCTGACAGTCCCTCCCGGCTCGGAAACAACCAGATCCGGATGGCGCCAGCTTCCAATAGACCCCCAGGATCGCGAGCAACTGCGCCGACAGCATAACGTTGCGCTCCTTGCCGCCCTTGCCGTGCTCGACGCGGATGATGCCGCGTTTGCCGATCAATGTCGCGGACCTTGAGATGAACAGCTTCCGAGGCGCGCGGCCCGCCGCCTAGGCGGCCAATGCGCTTCGGTATCTCGGCATGACCAAGTGTGACGCCAAGAAGAACCGCAGGGCACAAGCCTCGGTTCAAGGCCGGCCCCGATGAGACCAGATGCACCTGAAACGCCCGCACATCTTCAAGTCCACGATGGTCTGGCGATCGCCCAAAATAGCGCTAGAACGTTGTTACCGCATGCAAATACGACCGTCAGTCGCGGGAGAAAAATTGCGGATTGTCATGTCATCGATCAGCGCCGCCGCAGCGGGCTTATCTCTGTCATAGTCATCTCCTGTTTGAAGGTTGGCACAAAACCCAGTTTTTTAAAGCAGCAGCAATCATGCAAACCCAGCGCGCTAACGTCACGGCGCTCGCCCTCGTGGTGTTCATCCAGTTCCGCGTCCAAAATCCGCTGTGACAGCGCCATCTTCAGATCGTCCGATGTTCCACCAAGCCGTCCTCGCCGAGAACCTCGAACGAGGACGACCCGTCGCGAACTGATCCCATACACGGTGGCTGTACTTGCCGACGGATGGCGCCCCGCGCCAAACGTTGCAGGTCACGCTCTCGTGAAGGTCATTAGACGGAGTAGTACATCTTAAACTCGATGGGGTGCGGTGTCATCTCGAGCAAGGTGACCTCCTGCATCTTCAGCTTGATATAGCTATCGATGAAGTCGTCGTCGAAGACTCCGCCAGCCCTGAGGAACGCTCGGTCCTTGTCAAGACTGACAAGAGCTTCGCGCAGGGAGCCGCAAACAGTCGGGATCTCCTGCTGCTCGCCCTGTGGCAATCCGTAGAGATCCTGATTCATAGGCACTCCGGGATCGATCTTGTTCAGGATGCCATCGAGACCGGCCATCAGGACCGCCGCGAAGGCGAGGTAAGGATTGGCGGCTGAATCAGGGGAGCGGACCTCGACTCGCGTGGCCTCCGGCGAGGTCGCGAACGGAATGCGGCAGGAGGCAGACCGATTGCCGCCTGAGTAGGCAAGCAGAACCGGAGCCTCGTGGCCCGGGACGAGACGCTTGTAGGAGTTTGTTGTCGGGTTGGTGAAAGCGTTGAGTGCCCTTGCGTGTTTGATGATGCCGCCGATGTACCACAGGGCCTCCCGGGACAGGCCGGCATGCTCGTTGCCAGCGAAGAGAGGCTTGCCGTCCTTCCACAGCGACTGGTGCACGTGCATGCCCGAGCCGCTCTCGTCATAGGCCGGCTTGGGCATGAAGGTCGCCGTCTTACCAAGTTTATGCGCGGCATTGAGAACACAATATTTAATGGTCTGGATCGAGTCGGCGCTGCGAAGTAGGGTGTCGTACTGTATGCTGAGCTCGTGCTGGGCAGGAGCCACCTCGTGGTGATGCTTCTCGACAATCACGCCCATGGCCTTCGTGAATGCCAGCATCATGCCACGCATGTCCTGACCGGAATCCAGCGGCGGAACCGGCAAGTAACCGGCCTTGCTCTGGATGCGATGACCGTGGTTGCCGCCCTCACGATGCATACCATCGTTGATCGGCAGCTCGGAGGATGTGAGCTTAAAGCTGGTGTGGTAGGGGCCTAACGTAAACTCCGCCGAGTCGAACACGAAGAATTCGGGCTCGGGGCCGACATAGTTCCTATCGGCAATTCCCGTGGAGTTCAGGTAGGCCTCCGCCCTCTTCGCGATTCCCCGCGGATCCCGGTTGTAGGCTTCGCCCGTCTCTGGCTCGAGAATGTCGCAGATGATCATCAGGGTGGATGCGGAGGTGAACGGGACCACCTGGGCGGTCGTCGGATCGGGCATAAGGGTCATGTCGGATTCGTTGACCGTCTTCCAGCCGGCAATGGACGAACCATCAAACATAATGCCGTTAGCAAACGTGGCCTGGTCGACCATCGAGGCGTCGTAGGTCATATTATGCCACTTGCCGCAGGGGTCGGTGAAACGGAAGTCGATATATTGGACTCCGTCATCTTTGATAAGCCTAAGCACAGCCTTGGCGGTCTGCATTCTGGTCTGACCTCTTCTGCCTGTAAGATTGCCCTCTGCACTGATGCCTAGGGGTGATGAAGGTGAGCTTAGATGCCGTCCGATCGGAATGACGGCGCTTTTTGTCGATGTGTTCATGGAACGCTTTCTCCACTGTCCATTTTCATGCGCTCCATGTCCTCGAGCGCGCGGCGGTACTCGACCGGCATAACCTTGCGGAACTTCGGCCGGTAATCCGCCCAGTGATCGAGGATCTCCTTGGCGCGGACCGAGGCGGTATAGTGAAGATGACTCGAGATGAGCCGGTAGAGGCGCTCCTCGTCGTGGCGCGTCATGTCGCCCGAGACGTCCACCATGCCCTTGTGCATGAGGTCGCCGCCGTGGTGATGCAGCTTCTCCAGCATGTCGTCCTCCTCCGGAACCGGCTGCAGCTCGACCATCGCCATGTTGCAGCGCCGGGCGAAATCGCCCTCCTCGTCGAGCACGTAAACAACCCCTCCCGACATGCCGGCCGCGAAGTTGCGGCCGGTGCCGCCGAGAACGACGACGACGCCTCCGGTCATATATTCGCAGCCGTGATCGCCAACGCCTTCCACGACCGCGATGGCACCAGAGTTTCGCACCGCGAAGCGTTCGCCAGCCACGCCGTTGAAGTAGCACTCGCCGGAAATCGCGCCATAAAGCACGGTGTTGCCGACGATGATCGACTGATGCGGCACGATCCGCGCGTTCTGCGGCGGCCGAACGACGATGCGCCCGCCCGAAAGTCCCTTGCCGACATAGTCGTTTCCGTCGCCGACGAGATCGAAGGTGATGCCGCGGGCGAGGAACGCGCCGAAGGACTGGCCCGCCGTACCCTTGAGGGTCACGTGGATCGTATCGTCCTTCAGCCCCTTATGGCCCCAGCGCTTGGCAAGCGCGCCCGAAAGCATCGCGCCGGCCGAGCGGTCGACGTTTTTGATCTCGGCCTCGAAGGCGACCGGCACCTTGGTCTCCAGCGCCAGCTTCGCCTTCTCGATCAGCCTGCGGTCGAGAACATCCTGGATCGGATGGTTCTGACGTTCGGTCCAGTAGGTCGCTTCCTTCGGAGCCTTCACCTTGCGGAAGATCTTCGAAAAGTCGAGGCCCCTCGCCTTCCAGTGCTCGATCATCCGGTCGCGGTCGAGCAGATCCGAGGCACCGATGATGTCGTCGAGCTTCGTGGCGCCCAGCGATGCAAGGATCTCGCGCACTTCCTCCGCAACGAAGAAGAAGTAGTTGATGACATGTTCCGGGGTACCCTTGAAACACTTCCTCAAGACCGGATCCTGCGTGGCAACGCCGACAGAACAGGTGTTCAGATGGCACCTGCGCATCATGACGCAGCCGACCGCGATCAGCGGCGCGGTGGCGAAGCCGAATTCGTCGGCGCCGAGCAGCGCCCCGATGACGACGTCACGGCCGGTCTTCAGGCCGCCATCGACCTGTAGCGCGATGCGGGAGCGCAGACCATTGCGCACCAGCGTCTGCTGCGTTTCGGCAAGGCCGATCTCCCACGGGCTACCCGCATGCTTCACCGAGGTCAGCGGTGCAGCACCGGTGCCGCCGTCGAAGCCGGAAATGGTGATGTGATCGGCGCGCGCCTTGGCAACGCCGGCCGCAACGGTGCCGACTCCAAGTTCCGAAGCCAGCTTGACCGAGACATCGGCCTCCGGGTTGACGTTCTTCAGATCGTAGATCAGTTGCTCCAGATCCTCGATCGAATAGATGTCATGGTGCGGCGGCGGCGAGATCAGGTCGACGCCCGGAGTCGAGTAACGCGTCCTGGCGACGGTCGCATCGACCTTGTGGCCCGGCAGGTAGCCGCCCTCGCCGGGCTTCGCGCCCTGCGCCATCTTGATCTGCAGAACGTCGGCATTGACCAGATATTCGGTGGTGACGCCAAAGCGGCCAGAGCCAATCTGCTTGATCGCCGACCGCTCGGGGTTCGTCGAACCGTCCGGCAGCGGCAGGTAGCGATCGCTCTCCTCGCCGCCTTCGCCGGTGTTGGACTTGCCGCCGATCCGGTTCATGGCGATCGCCAGCGTCGTGTGCGCCTCGCGGCTGATCGAGCCGAAGGACATGGCACCGGTCGAGAAGCGCTTGACGATCTCCGACGCCGGCTCGACCTCCTCGACAGGGATCGGCTTGCGGCCGGCTGCCTCGGCGTCCCTGATCGTGAAGAGCCCGCGGATCGTGTTCATGCGGCTATCAGACCCGTTCATCATCGCGGAGAATTCGCGATAGCGGTCCTCGGCATTGTGGCGCACGGCATGATGCAGCGACCGGATGGCAGCCGGCGTCCAAGCATGGCTCTCGCCGCGCGGGCGGTAGCTATATTCGCCGCCGATGGCGAGCGTATTGGCAAGCACCGGGTCGCTTCCGAAGGCAGCCTTGTGACGCGCCACGGTTTCGGCAGCGATCTCCTCGAGGCCGATGCCTTCGATCCTCGTCGCCGTGCCGCAGAAGTACTTGCCGACCAGTTCGGAGGAAAGGCCGATGGCGTCGAAGATCTGCGCGCCGCAATAGGACTGGTAGGTGGATACACCCATTTTGGACATGACCTTGAGGATGCCGTAGCCGACCGCCTTGATGTAGTTGCAGACGACGTCCTTCTCGTCGAGTTCCTTCGAAAACTCGCCGCGCTGCATGTCGATGAGCGTGTCGAAGGCGAGATAGGGGTTGATCGCTTCCGCGCCGTAGCCGGCGAGCAGGCAGAAATGATGAATTTCGCGCGGTTCGCCCGATTCGACGACGAGGCCGACCGACGTGCGCAGACCCTTGTAGATCAGGTGGTGGTGCACGGCTGCGGTCGCGAGCAGCGCCGGGATCGCCACGCGATCCGGACCGATCTGCCGGTCGGAAAGCACGAGGATGTTGTAGCCGCCCTTGACTGCCGCTTCCGCCCTTTCGCAGAGACGATCGAGCATTTCCAGCATGCCTTCGGCACCGCGGGTAATGTCGTAGGTGAAGTCGAGCGTCTTGGTGTCGAAACGTTCCTCGGTGTGGCCGATCCAGCGGATCTTCTCGAGGTCGCCATTGGTCAGGATCGGCTGGCGGACTTCCAGCCGCTTCGCATGCGCCATGCCCTCGTGGTCGAGTATGTTCGGGCGGGGACCGATGAACGAGACGAGGCTCATCACCAGTTCCTCGCGGATCGGATCGATCGGCGGGTTGGTGACCTGCGCGAAGTTCTGCATGAAATAGGTGTAGAGCAGCTTCGGCTTGTCGGACATCGCCGAGATCGGCGTGTCGGTGCCCATCGATCCGATCGCCTCCTCACCGGACGCCGCCATCGGCAACATCAGGAGCTTCGTGTCTTCATGCGTGTAGCCGAAGGCCTGCTGCCGGTCGATCAGCGACACGTCGCGGCGCAACGCCCGCGGTTCGACCGGCTTCAGCTCTTCGAGGATGAGCTGGGTATTGTCGAGCCATTGGCGATAGGGGTGCTTGCCGGCGAGCGACGACTTCACCTCCTCATCGGAGATGATGCGTCCCTCTTCCATATCGATCAGCAGCATCTTGCCGGGCTCCAGCCGCCATTTCTTGACGATCTTGTCCTCGGCGACGGGCAGTACGCCGGCCTCCGACGCCATGATGACGCGGTCGTCGCTGGTGACGATATAGCGCCCCGGGCGCAGGCCGTTGCGGTCGAGCGTCGCGCCGATCTGGCGGCCATCGGTGAAGGCGACCGCGGCAGGCCCATCCCACGGCTCCATCAGCGCCGCATGATATTCGTAGAAGGCCTTGCGCTCCGGCGACATGAGCTGGTTGCCGGCCCAGGCCTCGGGGATCAGCATCATGACGGCATGCGAGAGCGAATAGCCGCCGCGCACGAGGAACTCGAGCGCATTGTCGAAACAGGCCGTGTCCGACTGACCTTCATAGGAGATCGGCCAGAGCTTGGATATGTCATCGCCGAAAAGCGGCGAGGAAACGGATGCCTGCCGTGCCGCCATCCAGTTGACGTTGCCGCGCAGCGTGTTGATCTCGCCGTTATGCGCGACCATGCGGTAGGGATGCGCGAGCTTCCAGGACGGGAAGGTGTTGGTCGAGAAACGCTGGTGCACGAGTGCGACGGCCGACTGGAAGCGCTCGTCGGCCAGGTCCTTGTAATAGGCACCCACCTGGTAGGCCAGGAACATGCCCTTGTAGACGATGGTGGTGGTCGACAGCGACACGATATAGAAGCCGGGATCGCCGCCACCGGGTTCCGCATAGATGCGTTTGGAGATCACCTTGCGAAGCGTGAACAGCCGCCGTTCGAATTCGTCGCTGCTCGCGGCCTCCTGGCCGGCGCCGATGAACACCTGGACATGATGCGGCTCGGTCGCGGCGATCTCGGGCGCTTTGGAGAGAGACGAATTGTCGACCGGCACGTCACGGTAGCCGAGCAAAATCTGGCCCTCCTCGGCCACGACTTCGCTGATCACGTCCTTGAAATGGGCGATAAGCGCCTCGTCGCGTGGCATGAAGAGATAGCCGACGGCATATTCGCCCGCCTTCGGCAGGATCACGCCCTGCTTCGCCATCTCCTCGCGAAAAAAGCGGTCCGGGATCTGGACGAGAATGCCCGCGCCGTCGCCCGTCAGAGGGTCGGCACCGACCGCGCCGCGGTGGGTCAGGTTTTCGAGCATGGAGAGGCCATCGCGCACGATCTGATGCGACTTCTCGCCCTTGAGATGGGCGACGAAGCCGACGCCGCAGCTATCGTGCTCGTTTCGCGGATCGTAGAGCCCCCGCGCACCAACCTGGCCCCAATCGCGTGCCTCTGTAGCCATAATCGTCTTGGCATTGGTATCGGCGATTGGTGTTGCCATCGACCTTAACCCCCTCTTCTGCGTTGGATTCGCGTTGATTTCGGTTTGGTATCACCCCTCCCCACCGCGGTGATGGTGGGGGAATTTCAGCCGCAATCGTTCTTAATCCTTAGGTCCGAATGGTGTTATCGTCCAACTCACCAGGTCGACGGCTTGCTGAAGTAGCGCCGCCGTCTGATCACGGCTGGGCGAAGCGGCGATGACATGTCCGATCAAGTCACGGTAATCGCCTTTTCTGACAATTGGCGTGTTGGGATGAACATACATCTTGACCTCGGCGACACCAGGTATAGCGGCTGCACGACTGGCGCCCTCGTTTCCCTCGAGCATGCCGTCGCGGTCAGGAGCCAGGAATCGCGCGGATGCCGTGCGCGAATGCCGTGCGCGTAAATCGCATTCTTCGCCGATGACAAGCTTGATGTGCTCGTCGACCAGATCGACGCCATAAGCCAGCTGAATCAACTCAGGATCGGGCGTTCCCGCTAGGCGCGGGTTGACTTCAATGACGACCGGGCCGCGCTTGGTCCATCGGAATTCAATGTTCGCTGGGCCCCAACCAAGGCCAAGAGCACGCAAGCAACTCAGCGAAACATCTGCAATTCTTGCACTCTCGTCATCACTCAGCAGGGCCGGATAGCTGTACTCACGATAGACGAAATGCGGTGGCGGGCCGAAGTCGCCGGTGCCTATGCTGACGAGACAACCTCCCATCATATCAGCGGTGAGGTATTGGCCCTGTGCAAATTCTTCGACCAGAATCCGCGGCGAAGACTGCCACATGTGCCCCCCGCCCAACAGATGCTTTGTATGTTCGGCTACCTCGTCGACAGTGCGGCACATTTGTACGCCGCTGCTGCCGCTGCCGACGACGGGCTTTATAACCACCGGCAGGCCGATTTCTGCGACAGCACTTTCTACCTCCGTCGCATTCGTTGCCACGCGATAGTCAGGTATGGGAATGCCGGCGTGCTCAAGAAGCTGACGCTGAATGAACTTATCATGGCATTGTTTAATGGGCGCAGGGTCGGGCCCGGGGAGACCGAAATGACGGCAGAGCTTGCTAACTGTCACATAGACCGATTCATCAAGGCCCGAAAACCCGGTGAGGCCAGCAATGTCATGGGTCAGTTTGAGCCGTGAATAGACACTCTTCATCGCATCGAGGTCATTGGTATCGACCTGGACGACTTCAACGCCTTCAGCGGCTAGATAGCCATACTGAGTTGGATCAGTAGACATCGTGATTGGGTTGAGGCCCCGACGCTGAGCTGCTCTCACGTATAGCGGACCGATGCTCCTATGGCCTTCGATCAGGATAAGCGCTTTGGATGCCATCGACCTTTTCCTCTGTCCAATGCTGTAGTCGGTCCGTATTTAGGTTTACGACGCCATTATCGGTACCTACCGCATGGGGTAGTGTGACGTATCAGCTTGGTTGACCTCGAGCATAGCGGCTTTCGCTGGACTGACAGTTCGTTCCCTCGTTCACTTCACCGATCGCCGGGCGGCGTAGATGTTTCCGATTGCTCCTGTTGCTTGCTTAGGGCTTCCGTTTGGATTTGCCGCTGCGGCCCGTGCCGAATCCCGCCTTGCGTGCAAAAATCGTGTCAGGCCGCCGGAGTGACTGAAATAACGTTAATTGTTTTTTTCAAATAGTTAGGTCCGGAACCCGGCCGCATGATTGAGGGGACAAGCTGTGTCGAGGAGCCGACCAGGCGACGTACAATGTCTTATGCGTGGTCGCCTCCATCGGGGCATGCGGAGGCATGGGCGCCCTCCAAACCTTGGCGACAAGGCGTCTCCTTGCGCACTGTTTTGTTATCCTTCAAGGACTTGCATGAGAGTGTGGAAGATGTAACCATCGTTCCGGCTTAACCCCATGTGTTGCTGCGCTATTATAGTTGTTAGCTGCTTGCGAAGAGGCTGGGTCACTCGCGCCGCTTACTAAAGGGACCCAACGAACAATCGGCCGAGCACAGTCCAGTCAGCCTCGACCAAACCGTTCGGCCACTGCTCGCGGATACATTTGTTTCGTGGAGCTGGCGCGCCAGCGAAACGGCGCGCTCATAATCGCCAATCAAGTGGACACGCCGGACTGAAGCATCAAGCACGGTCACTACCATTGTTGATCCGATGGAGACTGGGGGGATGCCCGTACCCTTGACAAGCCGCATAGCAAAATCAGTATCGCTCATAATGCATAGGCCGAACCGGTCGTTTTGTTCGACATCGATCGTCGTGATGCCGTTTTGATCAAGAAGCGCGCGGAGGTTGTCGCGCGCGGCAACGCTTGCGAACGATATCACCACTGCGTCGCGAGCCACTGTCACCGAACGAGCGTTCCCATGGCCTGTCACAGTTGTTCCCGTGACCACGCCATCATTGGTAAGTGATCTGCAAATTATGGTGACCCCGTACTTTTCGGCGTACTCCACCGCGCCATGGTGCAGTACCTTTGCCCCGTATCGCGACATCTTTGCAATTGCCTCATAGGCAATCTCCGGGATCAGTTGCGCCTCTGCGATAAGATTAGGATCTCCCGTATAGACACCCGGAACATCCGAGTATATTTCGCAAGCGTGCTCCTCTAACATCGACGCAATAACGACAGCTGTCAGATCAGAAGCGTTTCTACCGAGGAACGTCATCCTGCCGGACCGATTAATGGCTTGTGCCCCCGCGGCGATGACAACGTCATGCTCCTCCAAAGCACTCCGAATTGGCCCAGGGTCCACACTTTCCACCGTGGCCCGACCGAAGTCCGAATTGGTCACTATTCCGAGGCCGTAGCCGTCCAAGGACGTTACAGGAATCCCGAGCCGGCTGACGGCAGCCTCCAACAGACAGGCACTGATCATCTCTCCGATTGCCAGTGCCGCATCGAGGTTCGAGGGTGACGCTTCCTTATTGACCGCGAGCATCTGGGCTTTCAGGCTGTCCGTCTCTCCCTTCATGGCGCTGACGACGACAACGATCTTGTTCTCGCCGGCTGCCAACCGCTGCCCTATATGCCGAGCAACTCGATCGTAGCCCTCCGGACCCAGAAAATTTGAGCCGCCGAACTTGAGAATAGTCACTGTCATTTTCCACCAACCACTCTGTTAGCAATTGCAGCCTGTGCGATAAGGAGTGCGTTGAGCGCCGCCCCGACAGCATGCGCGCCCTACTGGGTGATCTTGCAAAAATCGTGCCAGGCCGCAGGAGTGACCATGCTTCGCCTTGCCGGCTCACAGTGCTATAGGGCTCTGGATTTCTCCCACGGGGGCATCGCGCCGATGTCCCGCAAAGCTACGAGGCATATCAATGGCAAAGATCAAGGTCGCCAATCCGGTCGTCGAACTCGACGGCGACGAGATGACCCGCATCATATGGCAGTTCATCAAGGA
>Ga0228711_1009373_pt1 | contig 13315 bp, 9 predicted proteins | sample MedpolnodulmetaG_2_FD_177996 | JGI IMG/M metagenome (GOLD analysis project Ga0228711, IMG submission 177996) | Root nodule microbial communities from Medicago polymorpha collected in Santa Monica, California, United States - brown nodules | ecosystem: Host-associated > Plants > Roots > Nodule...
TGCACCTCGAGAGAGGCTTTGATACGCTAAAGAGAAACTTGTCTTTAGAAAGTAGGTCGAATATAAAGTCATGGTTTAGGGTTTGTTTGTGAAGGATTCGTTATTACGATGAACCAATAATCCCAAGGCGCTTTTTATTTTTATTGTTATTTTCTTTCAAAACAAAAATCCAAACTTTATAACTTCTACAAACTTTCATTCTAATCATTGTTAAAAGTTAATTAAATTCATAACTCCCTGTCGGAACGATACTCTATTTTTACTACTTCAGTAAAACCGTGCACTTGCGGTTTTGCTCATCAGGGCATGAATTAGTGTGGTTGTTTGCGAAGTTTGAATGAAAATGGGAAAATATGAACTTTTGATGAAAAATGAACTAGATGATGATTTTGATGTGAATTGAGGTTATGATTCCATGTTTGTAAGTGTTTTGATTTCCTTTTGATGTATGTTAACTAGTAAACAAGTTTTGGGGACGAATTTGGGTCAAAGGGGATCAAAATCGAGGTTTTTGGAGTGAAATTGGATGGGTTTCCAAGAGGAAACCTAAAAATTGGGCTTCCTGTTCTGGTGCAGCTCGCCTGACGAGCTCATGGCACGTTGTGGCGAGTTTCTTAGTACACACGCCATGCTTTGGGTGTTTCGGGTACTTGGGGGTCGATCCAGACTTTCCTAAATGATTCTTTTGATGTATTTAACTGTTGTTATGCTTTCTAAACCTTTGGAAACATAAAATGATTTGGATTGAGATTGGTTTTATGAATCGAATCGAAATTTATTTGAAAATGTTCAAGAACGAGAATTTTCCGAAACTTGTTTTCTCAAATGAAATGGTAAGGTTAAGGTTTGTTTTCTGTAACAATGATTCTAAAATGGTTTTGAAATGTTTATATGAGCTTTAAATTGGTCTTACTTTAAAAAATGGTTTTCTTTTGAAAAAGGGGAAAATGAGACGAACTTAGGGAATTTTTAGAAGTAATAGGAATCAAGCTATGATGTGTATATGTATGAGCTATTGTGATCATATGTGTTATGTGGATGCACTTTGTTGATGTGTTTGAACATAGATGCCTTGTCTTTGGCGAATTACTTAGAAAATGATGAACTTTGTGAAAATAAACGAACTTTGTCAAAATGAGGTTTTATGGTCGGATAACTTGTAATTGGCTTTGTATTCATGATGATATGATAGAATAAGAATGAATCAATGATGATTGGGTGTTTAATATGATGAATGTCATGATGTGATTAGTTGTCCTTCTTATATGCAAAATGTGATTTTGGAAATTTATTGTTTCCTTGAGGTGAAAGTTGTTGATGATGAATATGATGATGATTCTTTGGTGATTTTAATTTGATGGTGACTCTTGTTGATCATGACTTGTTAATTGTGTGGATATAAATGCTTGATAATGAAATGGTGGGTTTTTGGTGAATATATTATATGATGGAGGGGTTATATAATATAGTGTTGTGAATTTAGCATTGTCGAGTCTTTACGTGTATGTCCATGCATTCATAGTCATGTTGAGTCTTTAGGTGAAGAACATAACCGGAGGGTGTTATGTTAGAGCATAGCCGGAGGGAGCTATGTTAGTACGTAATTGGAGGGGATTACGTAGTGCAATCTCGGTAAAATTATCTTTGAATTCAAAGTTGGTACCACATGCATGTAGAAGTGTCTAAGAACATTAGATGCACTTGAATTTGGTGAGATGTGTCATAATTGAATATGTGACTTGGTGAATATATGCGTTGGTGAAATTTGGTGAATGTCGTGATTATGTGAATTGTGTGGAGATGTGTACATAATGATGTTTGTTATTCTTGGTGAATTTATTTGATAATGTTTACCTTGCCTATACTTTTAAAATGATGAGTCGTATTTGTTGAGTTGATTAGGCAAGAGTTTTTGTGATCTATATCATTGATGTGAATTAGATGAATTATCTGCATTATGTGAGATATGTGTGTTATGTAAAATGAGTGAAGCTGCATGTAGGATTATATTTCCTAAGTGACGAGTTTGGTGTAGTTTGGTGATTAGGCTAATATAGAATAAGGTGAGAAATTCTTGTAATTTTTGACGTTGTTAAGGTGATGAGCTTTTGTTGATGATTTTTATTAAAGAATGAATATGTTTGACATGATATGATAAGGGAATGATATATTCATGTGATGGTAGTATTCTAGGAGTGATGAGTAGGTATATGTGCTATGCATGAAATCCTCGAATGTTTATGCTTGATTATATTTTATTTGAGGAATGTTATCTAACCTCAAGTGGTTTTTTGGTTGATCGCCTGCCAATTTGTATGAATGGGTAGACGGCTTGCAGGATTAGTTGCTTGCATGTAAGTATGCTTGAGGCTTGCTTTGGAGCTACCTCGTCTCTTTGCTTTGAGTCTTAGTTTAGGACTCTGATTAGGTGTCAGTCTTATGTCGTTTATTTTTATGTCCTTATGAGACTATCACTCAGTATGTTGAGATTTGAGATTTATATTTGGTGATGTATCATGATATATGTGGAATGACTACTTTGGAGATTTTATTTATCTGTTGATGAGATGTTATGATATTATTCTGCGGCGATGTTTTGAAAAATTAATTATGCATGTTTGGACTTATAGAAGAAGTTGCATCTAAATCCTTTGTATAATTGTAATATTTGTGTGATTTATCGCTTTAAGGGTTTAGGGTGTTACACTTGAGGGGTTGTGGACCGTCATATCAGGATAGAATCAAAAAAATATAATCATTTAGGATGAGGATAAATATTGAGGATAAGGGCGCCAATAGAGAAGCATGTTGGCGCTTTAATCCCTTAACTCATGTGAAACAGATAAAACCAAGGATCCTGGGCGAAATACTCGGATAAGGGTAAGCCTTCCGTACCCATCCTTATAATAAAGCTCAAAAAAAGGCTCTCATGTTGTTGCAACAAAAGAGGGCCAAAAGGGCTATAAATAGATCCCATATGATCATTCCCTAACCATGACCTAACCGGATACAAAACCCTAAGAGCTCTAGCTTATTCACATGCTACGTTCTCTTACTGTACTCATCGCAAGTACAATAGAAATAGTGTCTCTCCGATCTCGTATGTAAGCAACAAAAAAAAAAGGAGCACTCCTTAAGAAAGTGGATCGACTACCTTTAAGTGACGCTGAAAAAAAATACACCTTTCTAATTTTACCTTTGTCTTGAAGTTGATTTATTTTGAGAATTATAAAGGGAAAATGAAGTCCGGTTTTTAGTTACTATACAAAGGAATGAGAAACATTTGCTTCGTCTGTCTTTGAATGTATGTCCCTTTAACAATTTTGACATACATCAAGAAATGTAATTAATGTTGTATATAAAAGAGTAATTTTGAGTTATGTTACAAAAATATCCTTCATTAATTGTATGGAAAACATAAATTAAAATATTTGAAAAAAATAAAGTAATAAATAGTAAAAGACATAATAAAAAAAAAGCATTAATGTTTCTTTAATATTATAAAATGATATATATTTTGGGACAAACAAATTTTGGAATGTCATATAATTTGCGATGCAAGGAGTATAAGGGAACCTGGCTTTTAAACTCCATCAATGTACTAGTTTCATGTGCACGTGTAGTAACTAAATCTGAATTGGAGGAAGTTTTGAAAATGTTAAACATGGGATTGTGAAAAAAATTTGGATAAATTAATTAATCTAAAATTAGTAAGGGTAAAATTAGGGCCCATTTTTTGTGCCTTGGACGAAACAATAAAACTGTGCCATTTTAATTATTTCAATATTTTCTTTCTTGTATTTTTTGTTGTAAAAGATTCATTTATAATCAAAGTTCTCTAAAAATATATTTTCAATAGAATTAATCAAAGCGAATTAAAAATAAATATATCTGTATACATACTAACTACTAAATCTATATTATATATATAAAGAAAACAACCTCTTTAAGCTCTTTTGGGTTGACTTTTTCTTTTTCCAAAAATGCCTTCAATTTTTCATACAAATAACATATGTAACAAATATATAAGAATAAATTTAAATATTAAAGAAATATAACAAACACAATATGAATACACATATATGTCTGATTTTTTTCCTTTATCATTTAAAAAGTGTAAAAAACTTGATGAATATATTTATAATTACTTTTACATTAACCCAATTATACCCTTTGACAACTTTTTCTATAATAAAAATTGTTGTTTTCTTTTGTTGTTGGTGTCATTAAAAAAATAAATTTAGATTATATATTTTTTGTTATATTGTTAGTGTCATTGAAATAGATAATCATGGTTAGTTTGGTTTGTTATAACTTGAAAGCAATAAACATTAATATTTTTAGTTTTAATCAAAATCAAAATTTCATACAAAAAACACCGTTCATAATTTTTAAACATTGATGTAATAAAAATAACGGAAAGACGGGCAGGTGAGTGCCCGTCTTTTCGCTAGTGAAAATAATAAATTTGGAGCCCATAAAAATATGGTGTTGTGGGTTTCCGCCCCTCCCACCCACCTTCGAGTAAAATTGGAATGGTGGTCTTTTAAATAATAACTATAGTAAAATTTTGCTTGTATTTAAAACCAATAATTTATTTTTGTTGCTTAGAAACGAGACTGGATGGAGCAGAGGTTTTATCAAGCAAAAGGATTAGGGAAAAACGCGTGTTCATAAAGAAATTGGGTTCATCAAGGCTTTGAACAGTTGATTACACAAGGGATTGGAGATCAATGTTTTTTTTTTTTTTAGAACAATGTTAAAAAGGAGATTTTGAGCCAATGAAATTGTCTTAATCTTCATTGTCAGTTAGACTTATTTATGAAATACTCAATTGTTCCTTAAAAAAAATGTAATACTCAATTGTTACAAATGAGAATTTAAGAAATTAATAGCAAAGATGAGGGAGTTCGAGTTCTGATCGTTTTTAACAACTATTAATCACTTCGCAGTGTCTTTTTTTATTGGGTACAATCTTTGCAATTTTATTTTCATGTACCAATATGTAGATCAGAATATCAACCGCTTTTATTCCGAGTACAATAGTCTTTGCGGTTGAAAAGTGTTTAAAATATGTTTTTTCTTTGAATTCTCTTCTTCCAGCACATTTTGTTCGCACCCAACTGACTGGACAATTATACCCCTGCGTGAGTTAGGTTACGCCGCGTGACTTAACTCACACACCTTATAATATTTGCGTGACTTAAGTCATTTAACAACAACACAGAAATACAAACCCCTCTTTTTTTAACCTTTCCAAAACACGAAATTTTCCCATCCAAGTGTGATTTTCACCATTTTTGCGCCATTCAAAGCCAATTTCTCCCACAATATCAATTTTAGGTTTTTATAAATATGGCTTGCATGTTAGTTTTTAGGATTGTTAGTGATGAATTAAGTTAGGAATAGTATTTTAGATGTTGTTTAGAGTGAAATGTGGTAGTTTTAGGTATTTGAAATTGTTTGATTTTAAGTTGATTGAAAGTTGCATTGTAGGTGTTTGATAAAATGTCTCAATGATTTTTGTTTTGTTTTTTGGATTGTTAATGATGAAATTAGTTAAAAATATGTTTGTTAATGTTGATTATAGTTAGTTTGACTACAACGTGGTAGTATATGGATTGAAATGACACTGTCGAAATATTAGTGTTGTTGTTGAATTGGTGGAAATGACACAATGTCTGTGTGAAAATGTGACATTGATTTTTTTCTTTTTGAAATGTTGTGCAGATATGCCTCGTAGGAATACGTCTCAGAGGTCGCCTGAGGAGGTGACGAATGACAGATTGAGGTGTGGGAGAGCGCAGAACTCCACTAGTAGTGCACGGAGGGAGAAGCAAGCAGTACTCCCTCCTTTGGCTGGTCGAGGGAGAAGGGGGCACGAGACTTGGTAGAGTTGATGTTGCGGGGGGATCAACGTCACAGACGGGTCTATCCCAAAGGGTGGACCCGACGCAGTATCAGCAGCATTATGAGGTGTATCAGTAGGGGTAGAATCAGGCAGTACGGGTATGTCCAGACTATTCTCAGGCCTCCTACAGACATTGGGCTTCTTGCTCTAGAGTACGTGGCTTTGGCCTTCATGGAGTTTGCTTTACATGTCCTCAGCCAACATGAGAGGGGTGATTTGGTTCCGGATAATGAGTCGTGGAGCGCTTCTAGGGGGTACATGAGATGGTTCGTTAGAGTAACACATCCTATTGTGAACCCCCCTGCGGCCATTCCTGACTACACAGTTAATGCCCATCCTCGTCCCGTCCCTCCTTACGAGGAGGTTCTTGTTGAGCAGCAGTGGGCAAGACATCCTCCCGACCCATACCAGATCATTAACAACATCAAAGCCAGAGTGGATGGTGCAATAGGGCATCCTGATGTGTTTCGTAATCCAGAGGAGCTTCTTCGCTTGACGCAGGGCATACAGTCTGAGTGGAGCATGCTGGAATAGATGTCGGCTCCGCGGAGAAGGAGTAGGAGTTCACAGGATGGAGCATTATGACTTTTGTAGTTTTTTATGACATTTTGTTGGATTTGGTTGTAATCCTATTACATATGCGCTTTTTGGCGTTTTTATGACATTTTTTGTTATTTTATTCCGTTATTTTTCATAATTTAATTATGAGTTAATGCTTGATTGAATGAATGCTTGAATGAATGATGAAAAATGTATGCAATTGACTGAATGAATGTATGAATGAATGAAGGAATGAAAAATTTAGGGAAAATTGAGGTTCTACCAGTTATGGCTTGCTGCACAGACTGGGCGTGAGTTAACTAACGCATGTGTTAATGGCTGCGTGAGTTAAGTCACGCTGTGTTCTTCACGTGCGCTACTTAACTGACACCGCTTTAGTTAAATAACGCATAATTTTACACATGCGTTAGTTAACTAACACATGGGTATTTTGGTCAGTTTGGTTGGGTGGGAGCAAAACTTGCTGGGAGAAGAGCATAATTATTTTTCTTTTGGTTTGTTATTTTGGCATATTGTGCTCAGGCGCAGGAGATTAAATGGAGGCATGTTTTAGGGCTATTGTTTTGGACCCAGACGCAAATACGTAGCCAAATTTATATGAAAAATGTTGCTGACACACTAAAGAAGGCTGAAAAACACCAGTAAAAAACGTAAATGACCCGGCGGTAGTTAACTACTGAGGAAAACTTCGACAGTTAACTACCACTGATTCCATCGGCAGTTAACTGCCGAAGTGTCCTTTATACAAAAACAGAAGCACTAGAAACATAACAGTTCCTTCTTACTTTAAACTTCTTCGACTTCTCTTCAATTCTCACCAAAGCCATTTTCACGAATTGCAAGCCAATCATCCCCACATTATCACAAGTAAGTAGCATTAATCATTGTAATCTTAATGTTAGTTTGTTTATGTTAAGTTTTTTAAAAAATTTGAGTAGTTTGCATGTGGTTAGGGTTTATGAATGAATTGACATTTTGAAGATTGCATGTGTAGTTTATGAATTGATAAATGAATGTAGTTGTTGTAATTGATGTTTAAGTATAATGTGGTTTTGAATGGTGTCAAATGAACACAATTTGAATATGTTTGATACTTTGCACACAAAGTGTTTGATAAAATGCCAAAATGAGAATTATATTGATTATTTAGTTAGTTTATGTAGTTATAGATAATTGTAGTTGATGGAAATGATGTTTAGGTTGAATGTGGTTTTGATTTTCACTGATGAATGTATGTTGTGAATGATGTTTAGTTTATGCTTAAGTTGAATGATGTTAATTTTTTAAATTTTTGTGTAGATATGTCTTATCCGAATCAGGGGCAGCCGATTGATCCATCTAAGCTTATAAGTGGTAGACGTGCTATGACACAAAGTGCCAGGCGGGCAAGGCAAAACGCGCACATCCCAAAGACGGGAAGAGGAAGAGGTAAAGGTCGGAAGGGGGATGGTGTAGGGAGTTCTCAGGCTACACAGTCTGAACAGTCACAGGTGATTGCCCAACACAGGTGGAGTACCTGAACTATCAGGATCAGATACACGATGCCATTGATGGTGGCAGTACGGATACGTGCAGAACGTCCTTAGACATCCGACGGATGTTTTTAAGTTGCGACCGACTTAGATTGTGCAGGCATTCATTGACTTTCATACTCACACGATTAAGGATCCCAATTGGGGTCAGCTGGCAGGAGAGTCGACATGGCAGATGGAGGATGACTATATACTATGGTACACTAGGGTGTCTCACTCTCTGATATTGCCACTTCTTCTAGGAGATCTTCCGAGGCCAGCAAATGAGGAGCCGATCATTTCACATCAGTGGGAGTAGTACGAGGCAAGAGGCTCTCCTGATACCTATGAGATGATTACTAGCGCTGTTGCCTATGCTGATGAGCAGTTGGGTTAGTAGGTGATGAGCCTTGAGCAATGATCTGCGGCCATGTGTCATGTTAGCGAGAAGATAGCACTGATATTGACCAAGAGGCGTGCCTGGAGGCCGAGGAGACAAGATGCCGAGCAGGAGCAGGAGCAGGAGCAAGAGTAGTGTTATGTTGTTAGTTTTAAGAGTGTTGGTTTTAGGCTTTGTTAGTTTCATTTTCAGACTTTGGTGACTTTTGTTCGTATTTGGTTGAGATTATGTATTTTAACTAATGTTGGTACATTATTATTTTATCGTGGTAATTTGCGTTTATTTTCAATCAAATGTTGATAATTTATTATTGTTGTTGATGTGAAAATATTAGAATAGGTTGTGTTATGTGTTTAAAACACATAACAGGCTTCAGGAACTGAAGCTTATGCCAATTCATAAGCTTCAGGACGCATCGACAGTTAACTGCCGAGGGGCATTTTTGTCTTTTACTAGTGTGTTTTAGCTTAAACACATGTGTGAACAACGATTTTCAATTTATAAAAAGGCAATTTTAACAAAGTTTTAAAAGTGGAAAAAGGGAAATCTAGAGAGACTAAAAGAGAGAACCTTTAGGAAATCAATAGGCTAAAGGTTAAACGCTTTTGGGGTAGAATCTAGGGTTTGGAAACACTGTTTAAACACCTTGGTTGTAAAATCATTGAGTTTCTTGGCCACTAAAAGAGATTCGGAAAAAAGATTAGAAATTAGGGGTTATGGTTGAAAGCTAATTTCTTATAACCTTTTGAATTCTCTTCGTAAATAACTAATTTCTTTTTCAGACCTAAGTCAAATTTAGACATAACTAATTGAACAAATTTCATTGTGTTTTCTTTTTCTTCTGTCTTGTTTTATTGTCCATGCTTGTTTGATCACTTTGGTTTGATTGGCGCTAATTTTTCTTCATACATCAAAGCACTAGGTGAGTTTTGTCTAAATGCATAACATTTGTTTTGAGTTTTAATTAAACCGATTTCTTATGACTATTATTACTTGGGGAATCTATGTATAAGAAAAAAAACAATAACTTTACCGAATAGGGTGGATAAATTTGAGATAAAATTGAAATTTATAATAAATAAAATAGAGGTAATATTAATTCACACTTGCATTGTAGATAGAATTAGAATAGGTAGAATGTAAATGCTAATGAGTTATTTGACATGAGTGTGCAATGGGAAGTGGTGGATCTGAGAAGGAACCATCAAGTATTCTATTTGCAATCCATTGATTTGCTGCTTCAGTGTAGTGTACGCCATCCCAACTAATGTACTTTGAAGGATCTTCACAAGAACTAGCAATAATCTCTTTACCATTAATCGTTGCTTTATTCCCACAATACACATGGTATCCATCTTCATGATACCCACAACATATTCCAGAAGGGTTAACAAATCCTACAATTCAATTCAACAATTCATAATTAAGGGGTTAATTATGCAATTAGTTTCTAAAAAGTACTTCTTAAAAAAAAAATCTAAGAAGTAAATATTAGAATACGTCTATTTTATTGGTGGTGGCCGAGGTTTGAACCCCAGACCAACTAAGCTCACAAGGACAGAATACGTCTATATTCATTATATATTTGGCTTGTAAATATTCATTAGCAATTTATTAGCCATGAATTATATTCATTAGAAATTATTTAGTTTTCAAAATAGGATTGACAATAGTTGTATATTATTCACAAATCATATCAATGGAAACCAGAGAATTACATTATTACATGGTATCAACTTTCTCGGTCCATAAACTCTAAATTCATACCCCAAACCGGCGCCCCTCTTCATAATCTCCATGGCTGGAACCACTTCCCTCACAAACGTTTATGACACTTTGTCAACGTCCAACCAAGCCGCTCCGACGGCAAAACCCAATTTTCATTCTGCTTTCGCCATAAACAACGTAAAAACCTTCATACCGGTGATGTTAGACAACGAATCTAACCTCTATCTCTCTTGGTCCATCCTCTTTAAGGTGCAAGCACGCGTCCATAACATGCTCGACAATATCATCCCATCTTCTGATGAGCAGCAATCCAAGCAGCTGCCACCATCAAAGCTTGTGATTCCGACCTTTGGAATCGTTTAGATGATGTTGTTTTGCAATGGATGTATGCAACCGTCTCACAAGACATCCTTGATTCCATACTTGTGTCAACGACTCTGCCGAAAAGTGTTGGAACCGCATTGCCGCTTTGTTCCATGATAACAAAAATTCCAGCGTTGTTCAACTTTGAAATCAATATAGCAACATAATCTTGGAAGCTTTTGCATCCACCAAAGACTATTGCAACCATCTCAAGCTCCTTGCTGATCAACTAGCAAATGTCGACCCTCTAGTCTTCAATACACGTTTGGCATTAAAAATGATACTTGGCCTCACTACATCCAACAAACTGATTCTCTTCCAACATTTGGAACCGCAAAATCAAGATTGGAACTTGAAGAATCCACGATGCGTCAAAGGACAACCCATGAAACTGGCTCTTCCACGCCAGCGGCGCTTGTGGCCAACACCACAACACCTGTTTCAGATTGCCCCCCCCCAATCTTTTTTCGCAAACATAAATCCAAACCGACCCCCACAAACAAATGGTTACCACAGAAGAGGCAGGAAGAACAACCGCAAAAATGGCGGTCGGAACCCCATAAGAGGTGGTCGGACCGGTCCCAATCACTTTAGCGATGGTGACCGTAATCAGCAGCAACGAGGGCAACAGTGGGCTCCTTGGAAAATTGCACCTTGTCCGTACCTATCCTACAATTGGGGTAGGTCCAACCATTATCCCTAATCACAACAAGAAGGAATTCTTGGGTCAAGACCTTAGCAGACTACTTTCAATGTCAACACACCCAACCTAACTGACATTGAAAATGCTCTTCACACTCTCAACCTTGCCCAGCCGGACTCATCTTGGTATATGGACACTAGAGCCACCTCTCACATGACATCCTCACAAAGTAATCTTTCGTCTTATTTTAATTTGAGCAAAACTAATAAAATTATTGTAGGAAATGGTCATTTTGTTCCAATTCACGGTCTTGGTAGTGCACACATACCACCCCCTCACCCTCCTTTAGTTCTAAACAATGTCCTTCATGCCCCAAACTTAATTAAATTTTTAATATATGTTCGTAAATTTACTACAGATAATAAAGTTTCAATTGAATTTGACCAGTTTGTTTTCTCTATGAAGGTTTTTCAGACGTGGGCGCCTCTAATGAGATGTGAGAGCTAAGGTGATCTCTTACCTATTACCAACACCAAAACAACAAATAAAGTCGAGCCTACATCTACGTTTACAACTTTGTTATCTTCCCGTTGGCTTGATCGTTTAGGTCATCCAGGAGAACATGTTTTAAATTCTCATAGGAAAAATAAATTGATTGAATGTAATAACTCTAGAAAATTACATTCTTGCTTTTGACATTCTTGTCTTCTTGGTAAACATGTTAAATTGTCTTTCATGGTTTCTCATAATAGTAGTTTATTGCCTTTTAAGCTCATACGTTCACAAATATTATGTTCTTTTCTTGGATAACTATTCAATTTTTTTGTGGACATTTTCTCTTTCAGATAAATCTCAACTATATCCAACTTTCCAAAAATTAAGAGCATACATCAACACACAATTTCAAAGGGAGATTAAAACCATTCAATGTGATAACGATCATGAATATGTCAATAGTAATTTTTGGAAAATATGTGAAATTAATGTAATCTCTTTTCGTTTATCATGTCCTTATACTTCTCCTTAAAATGGTAAATCTGAAAGAAAAATATGTTCCATTAATAATATTATTCGAACTTTTTTAATCCACGCGTCTTTGGAACCTTTTTTTTGGCACCATGCTCTAGAAATGACAACACATCTTTTGAACATTTTACCAAGCAAAACCATCAATTTTGAAACACCTCTTAAAATGTTGTACCTCAAAGAACCCGTATACTCCCACTTACGAGTGTTTGGTTGTCTATGTTTTCCACTTTAGCCTTCCACTACAATAAACAAACTCCAACCTCGCTCAACACCATGTGTCTTTCTTAGATATCAATCAAACCATCGAGGCTATAAATGTCTAAATTTATCTTCAATTAAAATTATTATTTGTCGTCATGTCTTGTTTGACAAAAACACATCTCCTTATGCAAAACTCCACAATCCACAATCTCCTACATACACCTCCCTAGACAATGACTTGTCTCCTTACATAATAAACCACATCATAACACAAGACCAAACCGACCTATCTAATTGTCCACCAGACCAACAACAAACTACACCTCCCCTCTTACTTCGAACTCACAAACAATCAAGCACAACTCACTTATCTCACTCATTCAACTCGAATTTCCTAATTCCGATCAACCCAAATCACCTCAAAATTCTTAATCGCTATCCACACCCCCTCCACACAACCACAACCTCAAAATAATATTCCCCCCGTTTTCCAACCCACTGTACACATATAAACCAAACTGATAACTATGAGTCAACATGGCATCTTTAAACCTAACCAATAATATTATGGCATTCACACTCATGTTACAAAATCCCCTCTACCTAGGAATCATGTGTCTGCACTCGAAGACCCAAATTGAAAAATAGACATGGATGATGAATATAATTCTCTAATTAAAAATGAGACGTGAGATTCCGTACCACGACCACCTGATGTTAATGTTATTCGATCTATGTGGAATTTTAGACATAAGGAAAAATGTCACAGTTCTTTTGAGAGACATAAAGCCCGACTTGTAAGTGATGATGAAGGTAAACATATTGGAATTGATTTTGGAGAAACCTTTAGCCCAGTTGGCAAATTGGCTACTATTTACATAGTTCTCAGTATTGCGCTCTCGAAATCTTGGCAAATTCATCAAGAATGCCTTTCTACATGGAGAACTCAAAGAAATTGTGTATATATA
>Ga0228711_1009375_pt1 | contig 13314 bp, 10 predicted proteins | sample MedpolnodulmetaG_2_FD_177996 | JGI IMG/M metagenome (GOLD analysis project Ga0228711, IMG submission 177996) | Root nodule microbial communities from Medicago polymorpha collected in Santa Monica, California, United States - brown nodules | ecosystem: Host-associated > Plants > Roots > Nodule...
TAACTTTAGGGTTGAGTGTCTTTGTAGTGAGGTTCTCTTGGGTTGGGAAACATTGTAAGCACCTTGGGTAGTGAGATTTCACCATTGGAAGGATCAAAAGCTTCCTTTTGTGTTTTCTCTTAGGATTCATTGAGAGTGTGGGTGACATGAAAATGGGTAGAAATTAGGTCTTGTTCTTTTGTGAGCTTTTTAGCTAATCTCTTGTAACTCATTTGTATCACTTTCATCTTAGTGGATTGGAGGCTGCTCTCTCCCCCATATAGTATGTCATATTGGACCGATCTGGGTTACCATCTTGGTGTGTTTGTTCCTTTATTTCATTGCTTATCTTTATTGCTTTGATTATGCTTGTGGTGTTTCTTTACACTTAGATTTAGGTCTGTTTTTGTTGTTGTTGCTTGGAGACACTTTATCCATTGATTACCACTTCCTTTGCTCCACACATCTTTGTTATTCGTTGGTGTGATTTTGTCCGAAATACACAACAGATTTAACAAATCTTCATGTTCTATTGAGGCACATATTTCTATTATTGCATGAGCGAGTTGAAGTCCAAACCAATATATTATTTCTTTATCATAAGTTAGTTCTTAATATCTTTATTTTTTTTTTATACTACCGATGATATTTTTCTATAAAAATAAAAAATCACCAAATCCTTAAAAACAAATAAAAAGGAAGAATATTTGTTGAAAAAATATAGGGAAGAATATTTATAGGAATTAAACAAGAGAATATAACAATTAATAATCTTGAAAAATTATTAATATTTCTTAGAATTAAGGCACAAAAGTAACTCAATTTTTTTAGGGAAAAATAACTCAATTTTTTTTAGGGAAAAATATAACTCAATTGTTTCTTATAAAGCACTCAAATTATATAAATTTTGTATTTCACTTTTATTTCTACATTGATCATTCCTCTTGGGTCATGATTATTGAAATCGGTGTAACAACCAATAAATGTCAACAACAAATTCAGTTTAATTTTAATTTGCATAGAAAAAGAGAACAAATAGAAAGAAAGAAACTAAGCAAAGTATTAAAGCAATGGACCTATCAAAGTTAGAGAAAAATAAAGAAAAGGAAGTACTCATTTGTCAGATTTAGGTGCGAATTAGATTAGATGTGGGGGTACAATTGAAGCAAGTTATAGACCTTTGAATTCAGCTTTGTTTACTCTAACAAAATGTCACAATCCAATAATAGTCATGTCACTTTATGCATCAGGACCAGAAAATGATTTAACAATTTCCTTTTTTTCATTTAATTATTAAAACATCTCATAATATTGGAAAAAAAAAACATCTCGTATTATGTTGAGTTTAAGGGATATGATCCATCAGCTGGACCAACACTTATAATCAATAAGAATCAACTATTTCTTCACATCATACCATTAAAGTGAAGTATATTTTAATGATTTTGTGAAATACACGGTGTAAAATTATTTTACGCGCGTATTTTATTTTCGCTAACTTAATGGTATTAATTAATTTATTTTAGGAGATGATGGTATTAATTCTTGGTAATAATGTTGGTGAGTTAGTTAGGCTGCTCACTTGGACGTTCAACTGCCCCTTAATTAGTTCTTTTTTTTCTTCATAATTAATATGCTAGCCAATGTGCCTATCAAAAAACAAATGCTAGCCATTTTATGTGATTCGTATAAATATAAAATATGAGAAGAAAAAAAAAGATACAATTTATGTGATCAGAAAGAAAAAAAAAACATACAATGAATGTGATGTGTATGAGTTGGTTAAACAATAATAGAAACTGTTACAACATAGATTATTATAAACAATATACATAGAGGTTTTGTTAACGCAGTAAAAAAAGACACGACAAGTAGCCTAGGAAGACAACAATGTCACCACCGACAACCTTTTTGTTTTGTCAACAAACAGCTTATCCTCATAGATTGCACATTACACATGTTATACAGTACTTGTAGCACTTTACTCTTGTTCTTCTTACAAACCAATATCACTTACATTTCACACCCACGTGACCAAAAAACACTAACACATGTGTAACAAATAAACCAAAGTTCATTCATTCTTTCCTTCACTAGTTAGTTTCTTTTTCTCTTTTTGGTTCATTCATTCTTCCAAAATGAGAGCCACTGAAATTGTGTTGGTTCTGCTTTGGTTCCTACCAACAATGTTTTGCACCAATGTGGATTATGACCATAGAGCATTGGTCATTGATGGTAAACGTAGGGTCTTGATTTCTGGTTCTATTCACTACCCTCGCAGTACTCCACAGGTTTTATGTCTCTCTTTGATTTTGTTTATGAGTTTTTGCATTGTATTTGATTTTAAACATTGTTGAATTTGTTGTTGCTGTTATTACAGATGTGGCCAGACCTTATTCAGAAATCTAAAGATGGAGGACTTGATGTCATTGAAACCTATGTTTTCTGGAACTTACATGAACCTGTTAAAGGCCAGGTTCTCTTTGCTTCATTTCTTCTCACATTCTTACCACTTTCTTTCTTATTCCACTTGCTTTCAGCATTGCATATGTTAATGTGTGAAAGAAAAGTTTGCATTGCAGATATAATTAGTAGTTTAAAAAATGTATATGTTACGCTGAATTGCTAATTGTTGAAAGCATAAAATGTTGAACATCTTTTTGCGACGTGTATGAATTGACTTATCTGAGCTTATGTACTGACATAAGCACTTCTAAGACTGTTTAAGAAAGACTATGAAAACAACTTATTTGTATGAAAGTAATTTGACTTATTTATGTTTTGTCAATAAAAATAGCTTATATACAAGCACTTATATGGTATAAGTGCTTAATTTAAGCTGTTTATCTAAACATGGTCTTGATCTAGTTTTGAATGAAAAGACATAGATTAAGGTTAGAAAGACTATTATAATTCATTGAAATTAAATGGATTTTTGCAGTATGATTTTGATGGGAGGAAGGATTTGGTGAAATTTGTGAAAGCAGTGACTGAGGCAGGACTATATGTGCATCTCCGGATCGGTCCATACGTGTGTGCTGAATGGAACTACGGGTAAAGTTTGGTCCTTTCTGTGTATTATTTTTCTGGGTTGTTCATGTCTAATTGAGGGCTTTAACTTCTTGACAGTGGTTTCCCTCTTTGGCTTCACTTCATTCCAGGGATTAAGTTCCGAACTGACAATGAACCATTTAAGGTAAGGTAACCTTCACCCTGCTGCTTCATGCTTTTTTCCTTAAATCTGAGTTCACTTGCTTGGAAACTTTGTCTTCAGGCCGAAATGAAGCGATTCACCGCTAAGATTGTCGATCTCATGAAGGAAGAGAAATTGTATGCATCACAAGGAGGACCTATAATTTTATCTCAGGTTTTTTATCATTAAATACATGGTCTTTTTGAATTATAGTTAATATATTTTTGTAGATATTAAGGTCAAAGCTCATATTTGTTAATGTGAGATTATTTGTGCTTTCTAATGCCAGATTGAAAATGAGTATGGAAACATTGAAAGTCACTATGGTTCCGCTGGTAAATCATACGTCAACTGGGCTGCAAAAATGGCTACATCTCTTGATACAGGTGTTCCTTGGGTCATGTGTCAGCAAGCAGATGCTCCTGATCCAATCGTAAGTTTTACGTTTTAATATACCAACTTATTTTTCGGTTTATGGTTTACTAGATTGTCTATCTTTTGGAAAAGAGTAATCTTAGTTTGCTAACCACTCGCAGATTAATACATGCAATGGATTTTATTGTGATCAATTCACACCAAACTCTAATACAAAGCCGAAAATGTGGACTGAGAATTGGAGTGGATGGTTAGCGACTTAATGTCCTTTTTTACATAAATCATTTCAATGAAATATGTTCCTCCAAACATGCATAACGGATTGTGTATCTCCTTTCTTGTTCTACTAGTTCTTTTTGTTATTTTCTCAATCTTTTGAATTATTTGGAATGGTAGGTTTCTTTCATTTGGTGGCGCTGTTCCTTTTAGACCTGTAGAAGATCTTGCATTTGCTGTGGCACGCTTTTTCCAACGTGGTGGAACATTTCAAAATTACTATATGGTATTGCAACCTGAAATGTTCTGCACAAGTTCAATTTTATATGATAGTAGTACATCAGGGGAAAAATTGTTTCTAGGAGGAATTAGCTGATACTGTGTCATTTTTTATTGCTTGCTCAAAAACAGTACCATGGAGGAACCAACTTTGACCGAAGTACCGGCGGACCTTTCATTGCTACAAGTTATGATTATGATGCACCGATTGATGAGTATGGTATGACTCTCCTTCAACCTTCATACTGAATATCTATTGTTCATGTTGTAGCCATCACTGGTAATACCTCGAAGAAGATAAATTAATAATATTACATGCATAGTTTATTTCTTTTATGTAGAAGAGAAATTACATTGGACAATTTTGTGTGTGTGTGTTTTTTTTAATATCTCTACTATATGCTGCAGGAATTATTAGGCAGCCAAAGTGGGGTCATCTTAAAGATGTACACAAGGCCATCAAGCTTTGTGAAGAAGCACTAATAGCTACCGATCCCAAGATTTCATCTCTTGGTCAAAACCTAGAGGTATAGGTGGTATGTATTGAAATTTTTGTCTGTTTGAAACATCTTACTCCACGTCTTAGGATAGAATTCCTGGATCATTATAACTAAAATTCTTCTAGTTTGCCAATCTTGTAAGTTTCTTTCTCTGGAAAATTCCCTGCATTGAGTGCGATTTTGCGACAGCCACTATTTTAGGTACTAACTAGATTAGGTCTTAACAGTCTTTTACTATTTAAAACGCAGGCAGCAGTTTATAAGACAGGATCTGTATGTGCTGCCTTTCTCGCCAACGTGGACACTAAAAATGATAAAACTGTAAATTTCAGTGGCAATTCATATCACTTGCCTGCATGGTCTGTGAGCATCTTACCAGATTGCAAGAATGTAGTGCTTAATACTGCAAAGGTTTGTCTTACCTTCATTTATGTTAAGTTGCTTCAATAACACGATTATCACAATCAAAGTAGATAGTTTAATTGAATAGAGTTACTGAAAGAGTGTGATTAATATTCATTTTGTGATTAATCTATCTATAGCCAAGGTGTTTTCTCTTATTTGTTAGTCCAAAGTAAGTAGGATGTAATAAAAATAACATTTTTATTATGGCAGGTTAATTCTGCATCTGTGGTTTCAAACTTCGTAACTGAAGATATTGGTTCTTCAGAAACTTCTAGTTCAAAATGGAGTTGGATAAACGAACCTGTGGGTATTTCGAAGGAAGATATATTGTCAAAAACTGGATTACTTGAGCAAATAAATACCACAGCTGATAGAAGTGATTATTTGTGGTACTCATTAAGGTACACAAGCCTCCATATTTGAAAGATATTTTCTCTAACTGATGATTCTGTACTTCTTGATAACACTTCTCTTGTATTTTTTAAAGCCTTGATCTTGAGGATGATCCCGGTTCTCAAACTGTCCTGCACATTGAATCACTTGGCCATGCCCTTCATGCATTCATAAACGGCAAGCTTGCAGGTAAACATTTGTTAGGGTTTTTATGGTTTTTTGTATTCTGGATGTCTCAGAGATCCTTTGTTTTATTGAATCTCAAACAAAACTGTTGGAAATTAAAAAACTTCCCACATAAGAGGATAAAGAAAAGTTAAGGTGTTTATAACTGTTGGAAAGTTTGAGACCACTGGTTTGAACTTTTGGACCATGGGCCTCTACACTATAAGCGCAAACTAACCAACTATGTTCCTACACTCCAATTGGGCGTGTGCCATAATCCAACAAAAACCAAGGTTGATGTTAAGTCAAGTTAAGAATATCAGCTGCTCATGGAAGTTCTTATATCATCCGCTCTTTTAGCAGATGTCCTAGGAGTGTCCTTTATAAGGACCTAGTCTAGCTTCTTTTTTCCTTCTTCTTTTCCTTTAGCTCATGTAACCAAAAAAAAAGTAACCATTCCGATATTATTGACAACTTTTCAGGGAGTCAAGCAGGAAACAGTGACAAATCTAAGCTTAATGTGGACATCCCGATCACACTAGTTTCTGGAAAGAACAAAATTGATCTACTAAGTATAACAGTTGGACTTCAGGTTCAGCTTTTCTTGTTTTTAGCTTCCAATTATGCATAGAATGGCTTGCTCCTCGAATGATTTCTCTCATTACTATATCTAACTAACATGAACCATATACACATCAGAACTATGGAGCCTTTTTTGACACAGTGGGAGCAGGGATCACCGGTCCCGTGATATTGAAAGGTTTGAAGAATGGCAACAGCACTCTTGATCTCTCCTCTCAGAAGTGGACATATCAAGTCAGTCTTAAATTTTGATCAAAAACTATTTATTATTCTTTCTTTATTGAATCACTTTAATGGAGATACATTGTTAATGAAGTTAATTTTTTCGATACAGGTTGGCCTAAAAGGTGAAGATTTAGGTCTGTCTAGTGGAAGTTCCGGAGGATGGAATTCACAGCCTACTTTCCCTAAGAACCAACCATTGGTTTGGTACAAGGTAATTTTATTTTCAATTGATTGTTTCCCTTGATATAAGTTTGAGAATTTCAAATTAAGCGAATGCTAGTAAATGAAAAATGTTTTTTGCTACTAACCGATGTGATACATGTTGCACTAGACAAACTTTGATGCTCCATCCGGCAGTAATCCAGTTGCGATTGACTTCACGGGAATGGGAAAAGGTGAGGCTTGGGTAAATGGACAAAGCATTGGGCGATACTGGCCTACATATGTCGCTTCAAATGCCGGTTGCACAGACTCATGCAACTATAGAGGACCTTATACTTCATCCAAATGCCGCAAGCATTGTGGAAAACCATCACAAACATTGTAAGTGTTGCAAATTTTCAATGAAAAAAAGTTTAAACATGAAAATAATCTTGATCTATGATGATACTGAGACACTAATCCCATCTCGCAGATACCATGTACCACGATCGTTTTTGAAACCAAACGGCAACACTCTTGTATTGTTTGAGGAAAATGGCGGTGATCCAACACAAATATCTTTTGCTACAAAACAGCTAGAAAGTGTGTGTTCACATGTATCCGATTCTCACCCACCTCAAATAGACTTGTGGAACCAAGATACAGAATCAGGGGGAAAAGTAGGGCCTGCACTGTTGCTCAACTGTCCTAATCATAATCAGGTAATCTCATCCATCAAATTTGCAAGCTATGGAACACCATTAGGGACGTGTGGAAACTTCTACCGCGGACGCTGCAGCAGCAATAAGGCGTTGTCAATTGTAAAGAAGGTCTTTATCTGAATTCCTGTTCCCTTGCTAATTTGTTATGTTGCACTTTGGTTTAGATTGACTATGTTGGCCATGGCTCATAGTTTACTGATATGAGTAGGTTGCTTGAGCTGGTCAGAATAATAGAAAATCAACTAACCAATTAATTGTATTTAAACACAAGCAGTAATATGTAACCCTAAGCTTGAACAATAGAAAACACTACAACCACTTTGCAGCCGTTGTCGTAGACCCAATTGGACGAACTCTGATCAAATCTTGTTTATTTGTTAGTTTTAAAGAGGTTAGCGGCGAAACTCAAACGCTACGTGCAGAGAAATAGATAATTATGGGTTCAAACCTGCATTCCAACATATCAAATGTCCCTACAACATTTTACCATCTAAGTTATACTCACGGGACAATCGCTCGTGTTATTTGTTTGTGTTTTTCATATCTGTTTTCTTTTGAACCTGAGTTGTTGTTGTAACATGCTAAAATCATCTTATTAACAGGCCTGCATTGGATCAAGAAGTTGTAGTGTTGGAGTATCAACCGATACATTTGGAGACCCTTGTAAAGGAGTACCGAAGAGTTTAGCTGTTGAAGCTACTTGTGCATAGACAGACATGTAACATGTTGCTCCAAGAGCACTCCTCAATTGTCTTCAACTCTTATCTTCAATTCTTCTTCTCTATCTAAATTAGAATTGTATTTTAGGAACATCCCAATTTCTTATTTTTCAATTAGAATAGTGTAGTACCACTTGCAATAAAAGAAACAAAAATGTGGTCCATATGGTGATGTTTGATACGTGATAAAACGGTGTTTTTTTGTTGTTGGTTGTAGTAGTGAAAAGGATGGTGATGGTTCCATATACTTGTAATACAACTCAGTGCGAGGAACCTGGACAGTGAAAATTGGAAAATTTGGAATTTTGGAGTATGAACCAAGTTGGATTATTAGTTGGAAAATGATGTATTTGAAATTTTACTTAATGTAGATGAAGGTAACGAGAGAGGAGATTGAATTAATCAACATTAGACAAAATTTGTGTTTTTTTTAATCAGCAAATTTATTCTCGACAGGTTGTGTAAGGCACACTAACCCGCGGTAAACCAAGAACAACGATTGCAAACTCGGCACCGTATATATGCGGATCACCATAACAACAACCAAGAAAAAACAAACACCAAATACCTATAAATAACCACAAAGAGGCGCCCCCTATAGAACTGCAACATTCCACTTAAAAATGATGCTAAACTATACATTAAATAGGACACCAGTGAGCTAAAAACAACATCAGGACCCTATAAAACACAACCCAAACGCATACCCCTGCCTCATGATTACGGAAAGAAAAAGGCTAGGCACAAAACAAAAGAGGTGCAGCCCCCTAAATCACAAACAGCACAACGGTTTCTAGTGACAGAACCAAAAACCTGCTACCTAAAATAGCAGTAGCCTCACGCAGCCAACACAGAGGCGATACACGGCCTGCTGCCCGTTGAGAGCACACCACAAAAGACAAAGTCCACCAAAACTATCACTATTTTCTCAAGAGACAATCTTTCGGGTTCCAACATCATTCGTAGTACAAACAAGTAGGAATATGTAACCTATTTAAGACCCACCTCCACGATAGCACCTTAATGTCCTCCACAATTAACTCTACATCTAGCACTTCCTCCTTAAAAATAACATTATTCCTAACTCGCCATATACCCCAAATTGTTGCATGCCAAATTATCATCCAACAATCCCAATTAATAAATAAATTTGGAGGAGAAATGAAAGATGTCTCTACCCACCTCATGATGGATTCCCAATGAAGAAAAAGGTGCTTAGAAGTTTTGAGGTCAATCCCACATAAAACACACCAAATAGAGATATCCAGAGGAAGAACATTCCTTTTTTGAAGATTCCATTTAGATGGAATTCGATCGAGCAAAAGCTTCCAAGAAAAAGCAACTACTTTTGTTGGTGCCATTGATCTCCAAATATCCCCCAAAAACCTTCTTCTAGTCATCATTCCATTTATCCTCCAAAATCAACAACTCCTCTAGCTTCTTGTATGACGACTTAACCGAGAAACTACTGTTATAAATTTAGATGTGGAACTACCATGTATAAGAAGAAATTAAAAGAAATATGATAACAAATAATTAAGACCAGTAATAAAGTGAAATAAAGTAAAGGAACTTATTGAATTTAGTTGCCGAAGAGCTCCATCAAAATCTTCACAAGTCAAATTAGAGGAAATCTGCAAAAGAGCACACTGTTAAGTAACAGGCGTGACATAGTCACTGTCCTTGAGGATTTTATCCGCCTCATAAACGCATATCCTCCCAGGATACAACAGTTAACCGGAGGTGACAGAACAACTCAAATTTATCTCAAAGATATCAGGAGATGTAACCCAGAAACTCAATATTATGGATGAGGGAAAATAATTTGTGTATCACTAAATATGAAGTGAGGGAGTATATATGTACTGTATGCAAGTTTCTGTACCTACTAGTTAGATATATTTATGTACTAAAATTATAATAATACGATTAGATAATTTAGATGACTGAGTTGAGTAATTTACCTAACATTTACCAAATGTAACAAAATCTAAATAGTAACATCTGTTTTTTATTTAGTTACAATTTTTAAATGTTACTAAATCTCATATATATGTTGTAGTGCCATTAGGCCATCCGTGGTTTTATAACACGAGCCTTTGTAGAAAACCCGGAGTCACATTATTTGCTAAGCTATATAGACCACATAAGTTATTTGGTCACTGAATTTAAAAACTGAAAAGTCGTTTATAATTCGGACCTGATGGCGTATTACCTTGTTTCTCCTCATAGAATGTGCATTACATATAGCTAGTTAGCTACACGTGTGATATTACTCTTGTTCTTCTAAACATCATCACTTACATTTCACATCCACGTGACCAAAAAAACACATGTGTAACAAATAAACCAAACCAAACCAAAGTCCAATCTTTTCTTCCCTAGTGAGTTTCTTTTTCTCTTTTTGGATCATTCATTGTTCTAAAATAATTACCATGAGAGCCACTGAAATTGTGTTGGTTCTGCTTTGGTTCTTACCAACAATGTTTTGCACCAATGTGGATTATGATCATAGAGCATTGCTCATTGATGGTAAACGTAGAGTCTTGATTTCCGGTTCTATTCACTACCCTCGTAGTACTCCACAGGTTGTATATATGTCTCTCTTTGATTCTTGCATTGTATTTGATTTTAATCAGTGTTGAATTTATTGTTGTTGTTTATAGATGTGGCCAGACCTTATTCAGAAATCTAAAGATGGTGGACTTGATGTCATTGAAACCTATGTTTTCTGGAACTTACATGAACCTGTTAAAGGCCAGGTTCTCTTTGCTTCATTTCTTCTCTCACATTCTTACCATTTTCTTTCAGCATTGCATTTGTTCATTGCTTGCAGGAAAAGAAAACAAGTGTCTATGTTAAGCTGAATTGCTAATTGTTGAAAGCATGACTGAACAAGTTTGGAATGACTTATTTGAGTTTATCTACTGACATAATCTCTCCAAGATACATAATGAAACATATTAATTATATGAAAACAATATGACTTTCTTTACTCTTTTGTAAATAGAATTATCTTATACATAATACATAAGCACTTAATTAAGTATTTTATCCAAACATGATCTTGATCTACTATAAGCTAAGAAAGACTATCTTAATTCATTGAAATGAAATGGATTTTTGCAGTATGATTTTGATGGGAGGAAGGATTTGGTGAAATTTGTGAAAGCAGTAGCTGAGGCAGGTCTATATGTGCATCTCCGGATTGGTCCATATGTTTGTTCTGAATGGAACTATGGGTAAAGTTTGGTAATTTATGTGTATTATATTTCGGGGGTGTTCATGTCTAATTGAGGGCTTTAACTTCTGGACAGTGGTTTCCCTCTTTGGCTTCACTTCATTCCAGGGATTAAGTTCCGAACTGACAATGAACCATTTAAGGTAAGTTAACCTTCAGTCCAGTGCTTCATGCTTTTGTCCTTAGACTGAGTTCACTTGACAGGAAACTTTGTCTTCAGGCTGAAATGAAGCGATTCACCACTAAGATTGTCGACCTCATGAAGCAAGAGAAACTGTATGCATCACAAGGAGGACCTATAATTTTATCTCAGGTTTTTTAGCATTAAATACAATACAAGTATAGTTAATATATTCTTGAAGATATTAAGGTCAAAGTTTATATTTGTTAATGTGAGAGTGTTTGTGATTTCTAATGACAGATAGAAAATGAGTATGGAGACATCAATTCAGCCTATGGTTCTGCTGGTAAATCATACATCAATTGGGCAGCAAAAATGGCTATATCTCTTGATACAGGTGTTCCTTGGGTCATGTGTCAGCAAGCAGATGCTCCTGATCCAATCGTAAGTTTTATGTTTTGATATGTCAATGTTAATTCTTTTTGGTTTATGGTTTACCAGGTTGCCTGTCTTCCGGAAAAGAGCAATCTTAGTATGCTGTTTGCATTCATCTTACTCGATTTTTACTTGAACTGCATGAAGATTAATACCTGCAATGGATTTTACTGCGATCAATTCACACCAAACTCTAAAACAAAGCCAAAAATGTGGACTGAAAATTGGAGTGCATGGTTAGCAACTTAGCATCCTTTTTTATATAAATAATTTAATCGAATTATTTTGTTATTTTCCAAATCTTACTTGAATTCTTTGGAATGGTAGGTATCTTTTATTTGGTGGTGGGTTTCCTCACAGACCCGTGGAAGATCTCGCATTTGCTGTCGCACGCTTTTTCCAACGAGGCGGTACATTTCAAAATTACTATATGGTATTGCAGCCTGGAATGTTGTTCACAAGTTCAATTTAATATGATAATATTACTTCACGGAAAAATTGGCTCTAAGAGGAATTAGCTGATACTGTATCATTTTTCATTGCTTGACTAAAAACAGTACCATGGAGGAACCAACTTTGACCGAAGTACTGGAGGACCATTCATTGCTACAAGTTATGATTTTGATGCATCGATTGATGAGTATGGTATGACTCCTTCAACCTTCTTATTGAAATCTATTGTTCATGTTGTAGCCGTCACAAATACAACACTGGTATAGTTTATTTCTTATATGTAGAAGAGAAATTACACTGGAAAATTGGATTTTTTAATATCTTCGCTACATGCTGCAGGAATTATTAGGCAGCCGAAGTGGGGTCATCTTAAAGATGTGCACAAGGCCATAAAGCTTTGTGAAGAAGCATTAATAGCTACAGAACCCAAGATTACTTCTCTTGGTCCAAACCTAGAGGTATAGATGGTTTATATTGAAATCTTTGTTCGTTTGAAACATCTTATTCCGCGTCTTAGGATATAATTTATTTTGTAACTAAAACTCATCTGGTTTGTCGATCTTGTAAGATTCTTCCTCTGGAAAATTCCCGGCATTGAGTGCAATGTTGCCACAACCACTAATTGGTTAGGTCTTAATAGTCTTTTACTATTTAAACCGCAGGCGGCAGTTTATAAGACAGGATCTGTATGTGCTGCCTTTCTCGCCAACGTGGACACTAAAAATGATAAAACTGTAAATTTCAGTGGCAATTCATATCACTTGCCTGCATGGTCTGTGAGCATCTTACCAGATTGCAAGAATGTAGTGCTTAATACTGCAATGGTTAGTCATACCTTCATTTTGGTTAAGTTGCTTCAATAACACAATTATCTCAATCAAAATAGATAGTTTAATTGAATAGAGTTCCTAAAAAAGTGTGATTCATATTCATTTTGTGATTAACCTATCTATAGCCAGGGTGTTTTCTCTTATTTGTTACCAAAGTAAGTAGATGTAATAAAAATAACATTTTTATTATGGCAGATTAATTCTGCATCTGTGATTTCAAACTTCATAACTGAATCTTCTAGTTCGAAATGGAGTTGGATAAACGAACCTGTGGGTATTTCGAAGAATGATATATTGTCAAAGACTGGATTACTTGAGCAAATAAATATCACCGCTGATA
>Ga0228711_1009381_pt1 | contig 13309 bp, 5 predicted proteins | sample MedpolnodulmetaG_2_FD_177996 | JGI IMG/M metagenome (GOLD analysis project Ga0228711, IMG submission 177996) | Root nodule microbial communities from Medicago polymorpha collected in Santa Monica, California, United States - brown nodules | ecosystem: Host-associated > Plants > Roots > Nodule...
GAGGGAGGGAGGGAGGGAGGATGGAATGAGCAAGGTAGACACTTTGGAGAAGAGGAGGTCAGATTAAAATTAAAGACTTTCAGGGTAGAAACATAATTTAGTTTTAAAAATCCCCTTTCCTCTTTAAGAGTCAAACATTTATTTAGTTAAGATTCTCTCACCTCTTTCCTTTCTCTCTTCTCCCTTCTTTTAAACCAAACATATATTTAATTAAAATATATCTCATCCCTTCCTTCTATTAAAATCTTTCATCTGATTTGTTAAACCAATTGGACCATAAGAAGCATGAAAGGTGAAAGTGTGAAAAACTTGAATATGTTATCCTACCAATCCACTAATCAACTAGACTCGATTTGCGAATAATACTTTATGAAATAATGTTGAACCTTTTATTTGAAGTAACATTATCATCTTAATTAATATGAATTGATATTTTGATAGAAATAAAATATTAACATCCTTTTATTTATAAATTAGCAATGTTATTTTGTTTTTATATAAATAAAACCTTATACACACGGGGATGTATATTTACGAATATTTTTTTTAATATAATTAACATATGTTTATTGAAAAAATATCAATATTCATTAAGTATGATTTATATTTAAAACCCTAGACACGTAGATAAACTTTTCACAAGTAAGAAAATATGAGAAAAATAGTCTATCAATCTTAGGACAAGATTCAAAGTTGAGTTCATCAGATTGTGACTAAAATGACTCTAACAAAGCATCATGATCCTTATATTAATTTCATTAATTTTTATATTTGTATAAAAATATGTATTTATGCATCTTAGTATCAAATTATATATAATTTTATCAATGAAGTTTAATCTTATTCTTGGCAATAAGTTTGTTCAATCTATAACATAAAACCGAAGATTTAATTTGTAAACACATCGATACTAGAAAAATCTTTTACAGATATGTCTCACCAAATTATACCATTATACTAATTTTTAAGTTAGTTCCTACTTGGTGTGGAGAATTTGTAGAGAATGTTTCCTTACGCGTGTAAAGATATAATGACCCCCATGAGGATAAGTACCACATATTTTTTTCATTGCAAGACAGCCAATGATGTATGGAATGCAGCCAATGTTTGGCATTTGATTTCTTCATCTCTGAGTCATTTTCATAATGTGCCAGACATCATCTTCAATTTATTGCAGCAGCTATCAACATTCCAAATAGAGATTATTAATACCATAATGTGGAGCATCTCGAAAGATAGGAACCTTAAGTTGTGGCAACAAGTATCAAACTTGAGCGTTAGAATCCTGCAGAGAGCCAAACACCTACTAAAAGGTTGGAGGAATGCTAATCGCAAGCAAAGTCCTCACACCTGGTTCACACAACTTCCACTATAGGTCTTGACCAACATGATGACCAAAATTTGGACCACGGGGATAGAGTTATCAGATGGAGGAAACCAAGGTGCGGTAGAATTAATTGTAATGTTGATGCCTCTTTTTCTAACTCCAGCAATAAGGTCGGAATAAGCATGCGCATTCGAGATTCACCAAGAAACCATGTCTGCTCAAAAACCATGCGTGTGGTTCGGTTAATTGTGCTCAGTGGACGTTGGGGAAGCCTTGGGTCTATACCATGCAATTCAGTGGATATATGAACTTCAACTCATAAATGTTGATTTTGAGGTTGATTCGAAAATAGTAGCTGATTTTTTTAATAAAGGTCGGGGAGATATCACCGAGTTTGGTTCCATTATTGATAGTAGTATCCAATTTTGTAATTCCTGTTTAACAAACTCTCATGTGGAGTTTATTAGGCGGCAAGCAAATAAGGTTGCCCATGAATTAGCTAAGGTAGCCACATCCGTTCCTAGCTTTCGTATCTCTTTGATGGGATTCAAACATGTACTACTGATTTAATTTTTAATGAAACGATATAAGTTATTTTTCCTTAAAAAAGTTAGTTCCTAAAATATCGCAAAAAAATTATTTGACAAGATTTAGTTGGATTTGAAAGAATTTACATTGTCAATGCATGAAAACTAATCTCTAAACCTAAATTATTTTCTTAATAGTCCGTGCTTGGCACGGCCTCCATATTAGTTTTGTCTAAATTATAATGGCTTTCATATCAATCACTACTTTGGATCCAAATTTGTATTTACAACTTTATTGGATTAGCTTTAATTATGTTTTGTTTTTAAGCTTGAATCTTATGGATTTGATATTCACATTAGAGTAAATCATGTGAATCCGTGGATAGAAAATTGTAGAAGATTTACATAAAAAATTCATAACTTAGTGAGAAACATTTAAACATCGGCGGACATGATCATCACCAAAATGATCTTGAAAGTTCGGCAGACAAATTTTTGATATACTATGTGGTCTACTAAGTCCAGTAGAACTAACTCCAGCTATTAGAATTAAGTCCAGCAAGCAAGATATTTTCAGCAGAAATATTTCTGCATAATCACTTTATTAAGGCAAGGTTGGACTGGTTTGTGGATAAATTACGTAATACAAAAAAAATATTGTGGCTGCATGTTTGAAAAAGCTGAGCAGGGGACTATTTGTGGAGAAATTTTATCAGTTTTGTAATAGTTAGGAGTTAACATGGTTATGCTCATCTTTGACTTTGATATTTTTTAAGCTGTAATATGCTCTTTATGCGCTTGGGTGTGGCTACTTAATTAATAAATTTTTCTATTAAATAATTATATTAATTTTTGGTCAATTTAGTCCATAAAATTACTAAAGAACTAGACATTAGAGAACGTGTTCAAATGAGACAAATTGACATGCAACCGAGGCAAACAACATCAATAGATGATCATGTATGCTGGTAAATAATGCAGAGTCATGCAAGTCAATAAATAAGTCGTAGGAGGAAGATGAAGATATAAATGTAAGATCAAATGTAGTTTATAAATAAATATATGAGAATGTATTTAGTTAATTACTAAGATGTATAAAATTTTCATTATAATGTTTATGATCAATTTGGTCGGATCCATGTCAACATATGCCAAAATGAAATATATCTTTTTTTGGTTATGGAAAGGAAATATATCAACCAAAATACCATGTTCCGCCCAATACAAGGAGCAGTGGCGGAGCTAAGAATTTTATAGAGTTTGGACAAAAAATTTATTGCAAATTCATATGTGACATAATATATATAAATAGTTATAAATCAAAATAAAAAGAGGTTCGTCATTTTTTCAACAAAAGTACAAAAATAAGAGAGATGAAATATAACCTGCCAATAACGTGTTAAATAAAATTAGGAGGTAAATGTCTTTTCCGCGACCCCTTTCGAGTGAATGTTCGAATAATATCAACATCATCAAGTGATTTGAATATCTCTCGCTCGGTGTAACATATCATCAAGTCATTCAACCACACATTGTTGACCTTGTTGCGCAATTTAGTCTTGATAATTTTCATTGCTGAAAAAGCTCTTTCAACGGAAGCTGTCGACACCGGCAATATCAAAGCCAACTCAATGAGTTTGTAGACCAATGGAAATACAAAATGTTTCTCGGTTTGAACCATCTTCATAGCCAAACTTTGAAAATTTTCACAAGAAGAAAAGGAAGCGTGCCTTTTCACTTGAAGTACGTAAGTGTCAAGTTGCTCCCTTATTGTTCCACGGTCATCATCAGAAAAGTCTACATGATAAATATCAGGAAGACGAGCAAGCTTATCAACATCAAACTTGGAGAAAGAGTTCTTGGGGTCAAGACATGAGAAGTAATCAAGCACAATGTTACTTCCTTCACTAAAGGGATGATCCATCTCCACATATATTTTGTCAATAGCAACATAAAAAATCTCGGAACAGTAATGGTGAAGATTAGTGATAGTCCTCCCTTCTAGTCTTGAACGATCCTGAACCGGTATTTCTTCATCCATATTTGGCACCGGAATACCTTTAGCAACACAAAATTCTTGTACATCAACAAATAAATTATCTCAACCACTATTTGTCACAAAATAGAGAAGGAGAAGAGTCAAATTCGTGTCTGAAAAATAGAAACAATTAAATTCTATCATTTTTTTAGTAAAAAAGGGCTATTGGGTTGGACTAACTACAAAGAAAGTAGAAGTTGAGTCCAGGCTAGGGCCCATACTAGCCGGGGGTGTAATCGCCCCTAACAAAGAGTGTTAAAGAAGAACTCTAATTTTTTTTAACAAACTCTTTAAATTTGTAACACAATTCGAATTCGTTTTTCCTTGTGTTTCCTCCACCTCCACAAGGATCATAAAAAATTTGTCAATCTCGAGTAAATTTTAAATTCAAACATTCTATGGAGTAAATTTTGGTCTACGCTCGCATTTTATTTCAATTTTTTTTCATAAGCTAAAATAGAATATATATTACGAATTACGAAGGCTCCTGATTATTTCAATTATTAACGTACGTAGTGTTTAAATATAAAGTATTTTCCTTTCAAAAATAAATATAAGAGGTTTTCTAAAATGGTTACCTCTCTCACATAATATTTTTTTCGCAAAATAGTTACCTTTGTATTTACCTTAAAAAAAAGTTACCTTTTTATTTCTGCACTACATGAATTATTAATTAGAAAATATGAGTTAACGCCTGACAAAAAAAATAAAAATGAGTTAACTGTTTTACTTATCACAATTGTATATACATTTGCATTTCAGCAACACTTTCTCAAAAGTTTCCCCAAAGTTTAATCGCTCCTTCTTTTTCCCTTTTCATTGTTTTGCGTCTGTTCTTTTCTGTTTGTTAATTTTATGTTGTCCCTTTTATAAAATTTGGATTCGTGAAGTTTAATACTCAAAAAAGTAATTGAGTCATGTACGAATAATTGAATTAATCAGTCTATTAGGAATAATAAACCATATTGTATTTAAAAATCATAGAAGTAGGTGATCTAATTGACTGATTGAACAAGACTTATATCATATAGGAAAATACATGGTAAGTTTGAGTGATACCGATACTTTGATATCGATATGACCCATTAAAGAAAGACTATAGAAGTTCCCATATATATATAGTATATGTATAGTATAGAGAGGTTGCATCTAATCTACCGTTCTATCTCAACATAATAGAAAGAAAAAAAATTCTATAAAGTTTCAATTCCAATTTCATGGCAAATGTTGTAAGATTAAGATCAAGTTTTAATCAAGGTTCTGGAGTGACCATCAATATAGGAGTTGTTAATGTTCATGACACCAAGGGAGTAGAAAACAATCCTTTTCATGTCCTTATGGCCTTCATTTTTTTTGTGCTCATTGGTTTCCTCCAAATTCGATATCCAGGAAATCCTACCTCGTTTGAAGTCCATCCAAAGACAATGTTTGTCTCTATGGCTAGTTTTTTACTATATTGCTTGGCCTTTTGGATTAAGATTAAGTTTTCCACAAGGGCTGTTGAGGGGAAAATTGATACACTCCTTCAAATGTCTGGTTCGCTCTCAATAATTTCTTTGGTGATGATGTTCTTTCCTAAAAGTTGGGGAGTAGTTGGATACATTATCATATACACATTATGGTTAATTTGTCATGTCTTTGTCATGATTATTGGGCTACTTCCACATATTAGAAGGAAGTTGCGGCCAATCTTGCCAAATACTTCAATAGATTTGGATTAAGAGCTAAATCAGTTTTTAATCCCAATAATTTTTTTAAATTTTGCCTTTAATCCCTCTAATTTTTTATTTCTTTTGGTTCTATAAATATTTTTTGTCAGCATTTTTGGTCTTTGTTTTTAAGTCATCTAATGTGTATCATTCAAAATTTTAATTTTGTTTGTTGTCACGTTTAATATATTATAGAAATTTTTCTTGCAAAAGTTTAGAATTTTTTAACAAGAGATGAATTAAATATGAATTTTATGTTTTTGAAGCTTAAAAATTCATATTTAATTTATATTTTGTTAAAAAGTTCTAATGTTTTTGAGAGAGATTCTTATAATATTGTGATTCTTGAAAAAACTCATTCAAAAATATGAAATGTACACATTGTCTGACTTAAAAGTAAAGACCATAAGTGATGATGGAACAAATTTTAAAGTTTAAAGATAAATTTCTAGAGGGAGTAAAAGGTAAATTTAAAAGTTTTATAGAGAGTACGCACCTCTCTCTCTATTCTCCTTCTCAAAACCCTAGCTGTCACCGCTTTTCTTCTTGATCTACCAAAGAGAGGGTGGTTTAGGGTTAATTTTGACCCTAAATCACCCCTCTAACTTGTTTTTAAGTGATTTTCACATATTTTTCAGTTTTCTTTCATTTGTTTTTGTGATTTCGTTGTCTAGCACACTTTGTTTAACTTAATTTTGCGTCTTTGTGCGATGTATTGATTTCCCGTCTCAGTGTGGTGTTAATTTGATTCAGGTTAAAAGATTAACTTTGATCAAATCTAGATTCAATCAATTACTTATGTGTTGTCAACGTTGCAGACCCGAAAGCATCAATATTTCGGTGGCTTAAATATATATAGTTAGATTTGTAGGTATATGTACTATGCCGTTTTTTCGCTAATAACATGGATGATGTGAGTTTGTTTTCAGATTCATCTTTTTTGTTTTTAGCGGCTTTAAATTTGTATTGTATCAATGTACTCTATCAATTAGAATGAATGAATATAGTTTATTTTTGTAAAAAAAATTATAGAGAGAAAATCTTATTTAACCCTTGAATTTTTCCCAGATTTTGGATTTTTGCTTGATAATAATTGTATTTGATGTATGTATCTGGTACCATAAAAAGTTGAATTAGCAATGTAGCTACTTACGGACAAAAGAGAATCCGTATCGAGTTTTCAAGTCTTTTTTCCTTGACTCATGATTTTGAAGTCTTCATTACTAGAGAAATATTTCACTTTCGTCCCCTCTTTAATTATGTGTAGCTAATTCAATTTTTTCTATCAAATTTAATTTAATACTCCCTTTTGTCACTATTATAAACATACAAAACATTTTTTAAGTCCATTAAATAATTGATGTATCTAATATATATTATAGACCAAATACTTAAGTTATTGAATAAATATAAAAAATGACATTTTGTTTATAATAGTGATGAGAAAGTGTATTTACTCTAATATTAGGAGTGTTGCACATTACAAATTGTTTAATGGAAGATTAAATAACTAATCAACAAGGGTATTCATGGCATATGCCCAACAAAAAAAGGTATTAGTATTACTCGGTTCAGCTCGTTACAACCACTTGGAAGTTTGAGAAGTAATGTAGACAAACTGACGGCGCGTATCGAAGACGAAGTGGCGCGCATGAAAGGTTCATTTGGAATGGTGCATATTTTGCATCTGGTGTCGGACTGACCTGAAATATACCTTTTCGGAAAGCCCCGAACCTCACGTGCAAAACTCATTGTTTTGCAATGAGGTAGGGGTGAATTTAGTCATTCAAGGTCATCTTAAGGCCCAAAACCGCATTTTAATATTTCAACATATTCTAGATTTTTCTATTTTATTTCGGTTTGTTATTTTTCGGTCCATACGGGTTTGTTATTTCCTCTAGCTATAGTATTTAAACATAACTTATGTAGCCTAAAAGACAATTTTCCATTCAGTAAAAATTATCGAGACTTTTCTCTCAATTCTTGCGGATTTCGGAAACCCTTATTTGATAGGTTTGTCGCTTGCAACCTGTCTGTTTATCTTTTAGGTTTAGTGCTTGCTAACCCTTGCTTTCGTTCTGCGTCAAGAAGGATGGTGGTTACACGGTTAGGAGGACATAGAGTATAATGAACAATAATAACCAGGTGCTCCAAAATGGAGTGGTAGGTCATTGGAGTAACATTTGGAGACTCAAGTTATCTCCAAAGGTTAAGGATTTTTTCTGGTGAATATGCCAGAACTGTTTACCAATGACGAAGCGTCTTCATAGCAGAGGTGTCAATTATCCGGTTGTTTGTGTGGTGCAGTTTGTGAGGAACAAGGTGAGGATATCAGCCATATATTGTTCGATTGCAATAAAAGTATTGTGTTAAGAAAGAACAGGATTAGGAAACTCCATATTGCTGGTATTGAATGTGGATATCAATTATATACAACCAATATATTTGCCATCCTTTCACACCTAGATTCTAGAAGCTCATCAAAAGCAAATCTTTGGGGTCACTCTGTAGAGTTTATTGAAACATAGAAATAGCAAAGTGTGGAACAATACGGCAGAAACAAGTTAGGAGATTTGTGAGTGAGCAAGTTCTTTGTTGAGTATAGTAGCTAGTTTGAATGTGCAAGTCACTCGAAACCACTGTTTTGGAAACCATCTCAAAATCCCTATTAAACAGGTGAAGGTCCCAAACCCATTGCAAGACAGATAGCAGGCCTAGAGCTTCTCCTATATCAACATCAAGTAATGGAGATATCCATTCCATTTTGGCTATCACGATCTCCTACCCTCATCTCAGATGCACATTACAAGGCCTGCTTTATTTAATGAATCCGAGAAAGATGCACCAACATTACACTTGTATCTTCTTCACTTGGTTCTTCCCTGACAGCCGGATTTTTCCATAGACATGAGCAAGCAATCGGACCCGTTTACCTAGGGGTGTGCATGGTCGGATATTTTGACCGACCAAACCATATCCATATATAAACCACTTATATGGTTTTGGATTTCTAACCATGACCATATTTTATTGTAAACCGGTTATGTAACCGGTTATATGGTTATGGATATATAACTGGTTATTTTTACAAAACCGGTTTATAAATGGATATGGTTTGGTTTATAAAATTATCCGGATTTTTTTTGTTAAATCCGGATTAATTATTGGTTATTTGTGTTTAAAAACCAGTTATTTCTTCTTTTAAATCAATTTTTAAGACATAGTTTTGTAAAAAAAAACCTTTCTTTAGTAAAAATGAACACAACCAATTTAATAAAAAAAATCGGTTATTTTTTTCGACCATTTTGTTCAGAATCCTATATACTTATTCCAGCCATTTCTAATTATGTACTCTGTGTGTATATGGAAACTAAACAAATCGAAACCTCTAAAAACTATAAAAACTACGATGCTTCTTTCACATGTTACTGTTTTTCATTTTCATTGCTTAAACAATAAACTATCGTGTTGTGCACTTGTGCTCTAGTGAATAAATTAAAAATTAATTTTCATGAATTTAAAAATTGGGACAGTGTCAAAGTCTGCTAATTGCTAAGCATGTGTAACAATAATACGAGTAACGGTGAAAATTATATCTACAACTATTATGATTGTACAAAATGTCGATACAATGAGTGGTAATGTGCGAGAAGAATGCAGAGTTACCTATGTTTGAAATTCATCACCGATTCAAGGAGAGAGGAAGAGAGAGAGTATGCTTTAACAGTGTATGGTTTAGTCAGAAAAGAAAAAATTACAGGGAAAAAAAATATGGTTATGGATATGGACATCCAATAAAAAAAACCGGATTTATAAAAGTGGATAACCGACCATTTTAGAAGAAACCGGTTAATTATTGTTTGTAAATATCCGGTTATTTAAATATGGTTTTGGATTTGGATATGGTTTTCTCCATGTCATCGGATATTTTGCTTACCCCTAGCTTGCACCTAGGTTTCGAGACTTCGCCAATTAACACTTGTACCCATTTGTCCTCCTCATTTTCTCTAAAATGCACTTCTCCCAACTCCGACTAAAGTTGTATCTTTAACTCCATCTTCCATTATTCCCAACCCCATCCCCACCTTAAAGATACATATCCGCCACAACCTATGAAGCACACACCTTTAGAACTAGGCATGTCGCGGTGTCCAGCACGTCTATAACACTCGTACAACACATATCGGATAACTAAGACAGGTGTCCTAAATAAAGTTGTTTTTTTCCTTTACTTTGACATTCCTTGGCGGTTTCCGACACCTTTATAAGACTCAAATAAGGCGTTTCAAAAAACTTTAACAAATGTCTAAAACATTTTTTTTTCTCTCTTGCTTCCACACACGCAGATACAAGAATTACATGTGTTGAGAAATGTTGATCAATGAGCGGTTATAAACATTAAAGTTAATTGCAACAATTTTAGCTTTATCGATAGTAGATGGATAAATAAAAGTCTAATACTATGATATCATGTTTTATAACTTTTTTGAATGAAAAAAGTTGCTCAAGTTAGATGTATATATACATATTTTGATATTCATTTTAGAATTTCTATAAATAAGTTTTTTCTACAAATAAGTTAGATGCACATATATGCATTTTTTGGTGTACTATGTCCTTAACATTACCGATGTCAACAAATCTGTATAAGTGTCGTGTCAGATGACAACACTCTCTTTGTCCATCGACTTCGAAAACAACACACTATATTTCCCCTCCTTCTAGGCTCCCCCCTAAAAGCATGTATCCCTCCCATTCCCCGACACTTTATTTATGTTGCCTACATACAAACCACTTTTTTAAATTTCCCACACTTACTCTCCACCTCATGCACATCTCTCAACCACGATGAACTATATACCTACTCCTTCCTCCCAACTTCTCCCCATACTTATTCTGAAGACAACAATACCAATTTTTCAAAAGATTCAAGTTAAAAACCCTAAAAAAAATTATACCTAAACCCTCCATGTTATCCCACTTTGTTTCCTTGATTCCCCACTCCTAGGGCTGAAAATGAGTCGAGTCGAATCGAACCTGTCTGAGCTCGACTCGACTCGTTAAGAATTGGCTCGGTTCGAACCTCGGTCCGAGTTTGACACGAACTTTTTTTTCACTTTACTCACTTACACATTTTAACCTCTCTCTAACTATACGTTCTCCTAACTTAGAGAACCTCACTTCCTCCACTACCACCACTCCAGCGGCAGCACCACCACCAAACTCCGCCACGCCACAACCCAACCCTTCCACCTTCAGTCTCGCGAGCCTACCCTCCAACCATCTACAGTCTCTGATTCTCGATTGAGTTCTCTCTCTCTATCTCAAAAATCTATTGCAACGCGAACCCATTATGGAGTGATATTTATTGGTGCTTATAGAGAATGGTGTCTATATAAGCACCTTCTCTCTCTTCATTTTATGTTTGAATTTCAATTGATATTTTTCAATGGAATAAATGAGTGTTTTGGAAATGTAATAATACAGAGTTATTAGTGGGACCTATTAATAAATTTTGTTGTGGTGTTGGGTTGGAGAAATTGAGTGCTTATTAGGTATTGACATTAAAAAATTATAAAATGAATGATGTGTACATGTGAGGTCCACTTAAGCACCCAAACAGAGGAGCTCCATTGTGGATGGTCTTACGTTTATGGTGAGAATCTAACATTGAAGACTAATCCATTAAGATGGAAAACCTCGTAACTTAAATACAACATAAATATTAATCTCATTCAGTGGCGGAGCCAGGAAAATTTGGGTGGGCCATTAAAAGTTTGACTAAAAAGCTCGGTAATTTTAAAAAATAAATTACATAGTTTACTTCCTTTATAAATTACGAATATTTTTTTATATAATATGAATGTTAATTGGAGTAATTTTCAGTTGACAAGACAATATATGTAAAGGTTATTTGAAAACCCAAAAAATTAGAAGGTCTATGAAAATCTGCTACCCAACCAAGTATAAGCATGACAAAAATTACATATGTCACTTTTAGAACCGCCGAAAACCCAAACGGTTGAAAAATTGTTTAAAAATTCGTAAAATCGACCTATGAATTTTAATTTTTAAATTTTCTAGGTGGACCACTACACCAATTAGTGGGGATTTAGATATGTCGAACACTAAAACCGCAGCGAAATTGTTTAAAATCTCGTAAAATAGACCTACAGCCGTTAATTTTTTAATTTTTTCGAATGGGTCGTGGCCAACCCCAGCCCTTGAAGGGATCCGCCTCTGATCTGATCTACTCAATGTGAGATTGAGACTAATAAAAGGAACACGAACTTATATTATATATACACGAGCCTATCCAAAAATTCAATATAACTCACTACCAAATAACACACACTATTTCAGCCGTTTGTAAATACATGTCACACTTTGATCATGTGTACTATACACATAACTTACTTTGAACATATTTTTTTACTAATACATAAAGATAAATGTTAGTGTTAAAGATGTTGTTCGACTAGTTTGAATGGAATGTTTTTAAAATATCAACTTTTTTTAATGATTTATATTGCTTATTAAAAGTATGGTTGGTCAAAATATTGCTTTGGCATGTAAGAAGAAAGGTTGGCCCTAGGCATATGTCAGGGGTGTGACGGCCTAGGGCCCAGCCCTATAAGGGGCCGAAAAATTATTTGTAGGCGGTGTATATAGTAAATTTGCATTTTATGGTGGTGTATATATAATAAAAAAGTCCCAACAGACTTAAGCCCAACAGCTTAAGTTTTTTCATTTTTTTTTGTAAAATTACCTTAAAAGTCCCCAAACTACAACATACTTAAGTTCAATTGACCTTCAATTTTTTATTTATTTTTTAATTTCTTTTCTCACCCTACTCCCTTCTCAAGCACCTTCAAATTGATTATTTTTTCCATTTCGATTTTATAATTCAAAGCTTATTTGTTATATTTCAGATTTTCTAATTTGAGTTGCGATTAACTAATTTTTTTAAAACAGTGACAAAATATTAAAAATGACATAAATGAATGTGTCAATTTAAAGAGACATAATCCAAAGGCCCCATTAGTTTAGATTTTTTCATAAGATAAATCTGTTTTTTGTTAAAAAAATAACTTTTTTATTTTATAAATGTTTGTTTAGGATTTTTAGAAAAATCATTTCATCAAAAAAATCTATTTTCACCCTAAAATGAAAAGCTATTAGGATTAACTTTTCTGAATTTTTTTTCTTTCAAAAACAATGAGGTAACACATGTACAGGTTAAAACTATTTTTTTTTTAAAAAGAAATTTTTATGGGTAGCAGACAAACAAAAATAGTTTTATATTTTTTTAAAAAAATCTCTAAATTCTTTTAACATAAAATATTATATTTTTAAAGCTGAAACAAACAGACTCAAATTGTCAAGAATTGAACACATTTTTTTTGCTAAGCAAGGAGTAAGGACAAACATCAAGAGGAAACACCGACATCCCAACTAGGTTGGAACACATTTTATTATTTAATCAAGAATTCATAATACATTTAAATTAACATAATATTTATTACCGCATATTATTTGATAAAAAATTCATAAGAATCAACTATTTTTTATTGTTGTTTATATGACAATTACCTTTGTGAAAAATTGATTTGAGAAATCGAAGACATTTGAAATAATTTCACATCTTAAAATGCTCGAAGAAATCGCAATCTTATGACTTCCAGATAAAAGTGAAGCTTCTTTTTTT
>Ga0228711_1009382_pt1 | contig 13306 bp, 12 predicted proteins | sample MedpolnodulmetaG_2_FD_177996 | JGI IMG/M metagenome (GOLD analysis project Ga0228711, IMG submission 177996) | Root nodule microbial communities from Medicago polymorpha collected in Santa Monica, California, United States - brown nodules | ecosystem: Host-associated > Plants > Roots > Nodule...
AAAATGATTTTGTCTATTGGTTTATAAAGGTTTTGAGTGGCGCTTTTTCATTCTTAACCTATAGCAACGGGGTATTGGAACATCAGTTGCTAAATTTTATCTATAGCAACTCTTTTTTCTGCAGTTGTTAAAAGTGACCATTGCTATATGACAATTTTCTTGTAGTGCCTATAAGTACCTTCACTAGTAAGCCCAACAAAGTATCATGCTCTTGAATGTAAGGGTAAACTAGCCTCCGCATAAAATGCTTAATCGGTTCATCAAGTTGCACTTGGTGATCACACAGTGATCTTTACATGCGGGGCCTTACTCTCTCAGTTGATTTCGGTTTATCCCTCCAATGTTGAGGTGCACTTGTTGGTCCACACTAAGTTATACGCGCGCTACAATATAGGGGTAAAAGTCCTATAGGATCTACCACCTTCGTAAGGATTATTAGTGTGGGTGTCTTACAACCCTCAAAGGTAATTGAAACATAGACTTAGTTCGCGTTCCTATATTTCCAAAGGTATAAGGGCCAGTGCTCCTAAAGGTTTTCCCATCTATGAATCTCAGGAGTACATAGCACACTCACCCTCTCATTATTTCTACAAATGGGTAGCCCTATCAGCGTCAACCTTACGAAGGGTCGAGGAGAATGGTTCTACTAGGCTTGGTTTAAATCATGCAGTAATTGTTTCCTTAATTAGCAACTAGTTACATCCTAGGTTCAACATATTTTTACTCATTATTAGTAATCTCACCTCCTAAGTAATTACTATCGATGTCAACTCACTTTCGGTATCTTTCACCTAGTTATTAATTAATTAATTCCTAGATAGACAGATATAAATACCAAGATATAATGATCAATATTAGGCCCTGTCACAACCTAAGTGCCTAAACTAGGGTTGCACTACAACACAAATAAATATAACCTAATAAAACTAAATAGTGAACAGGAAATAACTAAATAAACGACATTAAATTAAATAATTATCCAACAAAATAAACAGAGGTTCATCTTAGAACCATAACCTAAAACGATTTAGTTACACGTGATAACTAAAGACAAATTACTAAAAGATAAAAGCATACCCTAGAAAAACAAGGAGAAGATAAAAAAAACTACTCCTGAAGCTCCTAGAATCGCCTTCCTCTTGAACTGCTCCAGTTCTGAACGAGAAATTATGAATAAGAAAGGTGGTATTTACAGGGAGAGTTTCCACATGGGTTTTGCTAAAAACGTGGGCGTTACCCAAAAAAAGTAGGAAAAGTCGTTTTTGACCCCGCACTTTTTCAGTGCCCGGGGCACACATTCCTTGCCCTAGGCGCATGTGAGTGTGAAACGCACCATGCCCTAGGCGCATGTGAGTGCGTTCATGGCCCTTTTCTCCATTTTCCTGTTCTTTTAGGTGTTTGCTTCCAAATAAGTTATCTTGGGACCAAATGGATTCATTTATTTGAGGTTGTTTCATTACAAATGAATGGTCATTGAGTTCATCATCAAGTTGCGATATATCATATTCATGATTTTCAACGAAAATATGTTTTTCTTTATGTCCATAAGTTGCTCCTTGATTTGTCTCAGAGCAATTAGTATAAAGTTTTTCCATGATGACTGCTCCAATCAGTGGCGGAGCCATACAAAAAAGTTTGGGGTGGCCACCATCAAAATAAACTAAAATATATAAATCATATTGCATACAACACATTTAAGTTGTAATAAACCAAAAATCAATCGTTCAAAATTTAAACTACATAATACTTAAAGTCGATCATTAAATAAGTAAAGTGACACTTTTTCTTACCGAGTGACTTGTAATCATCAATAATTTACTCGAAACTTTTTCCCTTTAGATATAAACTTGCATGCTATTAGCTAGAAACGCAGGTCCCGTCTTATTTCTCAAGTTACACTTGATAATTTTCATTGCTGATAAAGATCTTCCAGTTGTGGATGTAGGATCTGGAAGGGTCATAATAAGGCGCAAAAACTTTTCAACCAATAAGTATTTTTTGGTTTGTCTAGTGGCAGCCAAACATGAGCACAATTCTTGAATAGTTAATAAATTATTCACATTTGTTGATTGACGAGCATCAAAAAGGAAATGTCAAATATGAAAAGGCAAATTAATCTTCTCTTGATCACTAAAATCCATGTGATAATATTTTTCAACAAGCGTACATATAGTGTCAACTTCAAAAGCTTTATATTTATCTTCACGGGACAAAACACACTTAGAATCAACAAATCTATGCTTTCTCACAAAATCTGTTATTCATCTCTTGTAATTGTTTGCCAATGTCATGTTATTTTGTGAAAAGCATGGTACTGAGATTCCTGACCTCAGTGATTGTCATTCAGTTTTAGTGATCAAGAGAAGCTTAATGACACTGTATGTACTCTTGTTGAAAAATATTATCTCCTGGACTTTAGTGATGAAGAGAAGATTAATTTGGCGATTCAACTTCGACATTTCCTTTTTGATGATCGTCAATCATCAAATTTGAAGAATTTATCAATTATTCAACAATTGTGATAATGTTTGGATACCACTAGACAAACCAAAAAATACTTCTTGGTTGATAAGTTGTTGCACCTTATTTTAACTCTTCCAGTTTCCACAACCACAAATGAAAGATCTTTTTTGGCAATAAAAATTATCAGGTCTAAGTTTAGAAATAAGATAAGACCTGGGTTTCTAGCTGATGGCATGTCAGTTTATATTGAAAGAGAAATAAGTACTTTTATTTTTTCCGAATCAATTATTGATGATTTCAAGTCACTCGGAAAGCGTAAAGTGTCACTTTAAGTGTTTAATGATCGAATTTATGTATTATGTATTTTAAATTTTGAACGATTTATTTTTGCTTTATTACAACTTAAATGTGTTATATGAAATATGATTTATATATTTTTGTTTATTGTGATTGCGACCAACCCAAACTTTTTTTCTTGCTCCGCCACTAATTGGAGCAGTCATTATGACAAAGCATTATATTGATTGCTCTGAGACATATCAAGGGGCAACTTATGGACATCATGAAAAACATATTTTCTTTGAAAATTGTGAATATGATATATCGAAACCTGATGATGAACTCAATGACAATTCATTTGTAATGAAAGGGCCTCATATAAAAAGAATCCATTTGGTTATCTATATGAGGTGGCCACCATCAAAATAAATTAAAATATATAAATCAGTGGCGAAACACTTGAAAATTATTAATTAGTAGCTACCACTAGTTTGATGGCGTCCAAATTTTAAATAATTTTCAAATGCTCCGCCACTGATTTATATATATATATATATATTCTAATTTATTTTGATGACGGGCACCTCATATAGAAAACCAAATGGATTCATTTATTTGAGGCTGTTTCATTACAAATGAATGGTCATTGAGTTCATCATCAAGTTGCGATATATCATATTCATGATTTTCAACGAAAATATGTTCTTCTTTATGTCCATAAGTTGCTCCTTGATTTGTCTCAGAGCAATTAGTATAAAGTTTTTCCATGATGACTGCTCCAATCACTGGCGGAGCCATACAAAAAAGTTTGGGGTGGCCACCATCAAATTAAACTAAAATATATAAATCATATTGCATACAACACATTTAAGTTGTAATAAACTAAAAATCAATCGTTCAAAATTTAAACTACATAATACTTAAAGTCGATCATTAAATAAGTAAAGTGACACTTTTTCTTGCCGAGTGACTTGTAATCATTAATAATTTACTCGAAACTTTTTCCCTCTAAATATGAACTTGCATGCTATCAGCTAGAAACACAGGTCCTGTCTTATTTCTCAAGTTACACTTGATAATTTACATTGCTAATAAAGATCTTCCAGTTGTAGATGTAGGATCTGGAAGGGTCATAATAAGGCGCAAAAACTTTTCAACCAATAAGTATTTTTTTGGTTTGTCTAGTGGCAGCCAAACATGAGCACAATTCTTGAATAGTTAATAAATTCTTCACATTTGTTGATTGGCTAGCATCATAAAGGAAATGTCAAATATGAAAAGGCAAATTAATCTTCTCTTGATCACTAAAATCCATGTGATAATATTTTTCAACAAGCGTACATATAGTGTAAACGTCAAAAGCTTTATATTTATCCTCAGGGGACAAAGCACAACTTAGAGTCAATAAATCTATGCTTTCTCACAAAATCTATTATTCATCTCTTGTAATTGTTTGCCAATGTCGTGTCATTTTGTGAAAAGCATGGTACTGAGATTCCTGACCTCAGTGATTGTCATTCAGTTTTAGTGATCAAGAGAAGCTTAATGACACTGTATGTACTCTTGTTGAAAAATATTATCTCCTGGATTTTAGTGATCAAGAGAAGATTAATTTTGTGATTCAACTTTGACATTTCCGTTTTGATGATCGTCAATCATCAAATTTGAAGAATTTATCAATTATTCAAGAATTGTGCTAATGTTTGGCTACCACTAGACAAACCAGAAAATACTTCTTGGTTGATAAGTTGTTGCACCTTATATTGACTCTTCTAGTTTCTACTATCACAACTGAAAGATCTTTTTCAGCAATGAAAATTATCAAGTCTAAGTTGAGAAACAAGATATGACCTGGGTTTCTAGCCGATAGCATGTCAATTTATATTGAAAGGGAAATTAGTGCATTTATTAGTTCTGAGTCAATTATTTAAGATTTCAAGTCACTTGGAAAGCATAAAATGTCACTTTAAGTATTTAATGATCGAGTTTATGTATTATGTAGTTTAAATTTTGAACGATTTATTTTTGGAGTATTACAACTTAAGTGTGTTGTATGAAATATGATTTATATATTTTTTTTTATTGTGATTGCAGCCAACCCAAACTTTTTTGTCTAGCTTCACCATTGATTGGAGCAATCATCATGGCAAAGCTTTATACTGATTGCTCTGAGACATATCAAGGAGCAACTTATGGACATAATGAAGAAAATATTTTCTTTGAAAATTTTGAATATGGTATATCGAAACCTAATGATGAGCTCAATGACAATTCATTTGTAATAAAAGGGCCTCATATAAATGAATCCGTTTGGTTTTCTATATGAGGTGGTTGCCATCAAAATAAATTAAAATATATAAATCAGTGGCAGAGCACTTGAAAAATATTAATCTGTAGCTACCACTAGTTTGATGGCGGGCAAATTCTCAATAATTTTCAAATGCTCCACAATTGATTTATATATATTTTAGTTTATTTTGATGTTGGCCACCTCATATAGAAAACCAAATGCATTCATTTATTTTAGGCCCTTTCATTACAAATGAATTGTCATTGAGTTCATCATCACGTTTCGATATATCATATTCACGATTTTAAAAGAAAATATGTTCTTCATTTTGTCCATAAGTTGCTCCTTGATTTGTCTCAGAGCAATTAGTATAATGCTTTGCCATGATGTCTGCTCCAATCAGTGACGGAGCCGGACAAAAACGTTTGGGGTGACCGCCATCAAAATAAGCTAAAATATATAAATCATATTGCATACAACATACTTAAGTTGTAATAGACCAAAAATCAATTAGTTCACAATTTAAACTACATAATACTCAAAGTCCAACATTAAATACTTAAAGTGAGACTTTATGCTTTCTGAGTGACTTGTAATCATCAATAACTTACTCGAAACTAATACATGCACTAATTTCCATTTTAATATAAACTGACATGCTATCATCTAGAAACAAAGGTCACGTCTTGTTTCTCAAGTTAGACTTGTTAATTTTCATTGCTAAAAAAGATCTTTTAGTTGTGACTGTAGAAACCGGAAGAGTCATAATAAGGCGCAACAACTTATCAATCAAGAAGTATTTTTTGGTTTGTCTAGTGGCAGGGAAACATTAGCACAATTCTTGAATACTTAACAAATTCTTCAAATTTGATGATTGACGAGCATCAAAAAGGATCACTACTAAAAAAACAAAAATTAGTGAGGGAAATTTAGAGAGGGAAAACATGAAATCCCTCTCTAATTCCCTCACTAAATTTTGCGACCAAGGAATTTGTGAGGGATTTTATTTTTTCCGTCACTAATTTCACTCTCTAATTTTGCTTTTCCTAGTAGTGACAATCTCCATAAAAGATTTTTTTTTTTTGTTTTTGGAAGAATCTCCATAAAAGATTTTGTGGCTACACATAATTCGGCCATGGTACTGATCACCGATCGAAGCAATAGTGAATGGCAGCGCTCAATGCCCACAAATTCTAACCCAAATCGATGTCACCAATTAATAGAACAAGCAATTGAATTGAAATCTATCCGTGGTAGAAACCAATCAGTATTGTGGAATCAGTGGAGAATAACAGTTGAAAAAGCAGTATGCCTAACCAATTGAAATCCTTCAATTTGCAATCAATTCAACACAAATCCAAATGACAATAATGAACACCAAACAATTCAACACAAATATTGCTAAAGTGGAAAAATCTCAATGCTTAGAGGCTGAAAATATTTTTTTGTCCTGATATTTTATCATTTGCTTTCACTGCTTGCTGCAAAGGCAATCTTGAAGCCTCACTGAAGGAGAAATTTGTGATGCCAAGAGGATGCAATACACAAATCTTAGTCTCTCCCTTGGCATCACTTTCAAATGATCACCTTAAGGAAAAATCGGCAACTACATCAGATCCTGCAACCAATGAGTTGGAGCAAGATGAGTTTCACTTTTGTCGTCAATTCACACCATATCAGATTAGGGTCATCACAAAAGGCTATGGTGTTATGAAAGGACATAAGCTTTGAGATGGAATCAACTCCAGTGATATGTGTAGCAGATCTACAAGTATTAAATTATCTTTTTGAGCCAGAGCAATATGTAAATCTTCCTAAGCCTTGGGAGATGTTTACCTATGTGACAAAGCCGATGCTTGATCGATTACCTTGTCTTGATTATGACGTATTTATCTTTGATTTAATATTTCTACGATCAAACTCTAATGATACAAGAGTTCATTTCTAGTGTACGAAAACAAATGTTTTTCGTTTCATTTATTCTCATAAATAGCTTCTATGCGTTCTATAAAGGAGCCAAATCAGAAGGAATTCTATCATCGAGAACTCACAAGCATACAGATTTTGACATTTAAAAAAAAAATCGGAGCTAGAGAATGTTTTCAAAGAAAAAACACTTTATTCTTATAGTTTTTTTACCGACAATTTTAACCTACTATTTTGTTAGAAGGGTCTGCAACTGTGTTGTGATTGCTTATCTTCTACTTGCTGTTATGTATACCATTTTGATGACGAAAAAGACATATCCGGGTAACCAATGGCCGGAAGGTTCGCATCCATGGTCGAATCATATTAGAGGTAAACTATTTCCACTAATTGTAAACTACAATATTTCCCTAATCCAAGCAGTTCTGAATATGTTAGTTAAGCATTGTTTCTTAACACCATATCAAGAGTATGCTAAAATCCTAACATATTCATTTTGTAGGATATTTTATTTACTTTTTTAGAATTACCTTACATTTCTCTTTTCTATTACTGTATTATAGTTTATAACTAATTTTTTACAATGCTAAATTGCTCTATAAAACTTTAGGAAGGTAATATTGTCTTCGAGTGTAACGATAAGTGAGGATGCAATAAAACCTGTCCAAACAGAATATTGCAGAACGGAATTCGCGTTAAATTGGAAGTCTTTACTTTTAATGAATTCACAATGACTCTCAAAAGGCTTTTTATGTTGACGATTGTTATCCGATTCACAGGGATGGGAAGTAAGGGCTGGTGAGGCTATTTTGCATGGCACGTTCATGCGTGAGTACATTTGTGAAGTTTTCGAATAGCAGGAGGCACACAACAGACGCGGAAGGTTTACATTTCTTCCAAGATGTAGTTTCTTCCTTTGGTTGCTTGATGTTTCTTCCTTTTTACTGACTTGGTCTATTTTAATACCAGATATAGCAAAGAAAATTGCAGTTATTTGTTTGACATCAATGCTCGAGGGAATAAGTAGTTTGTGTAACATTGAATGGCTGTATTTTAGATTGTCTCCTAAACGACGAGACACATTGAACATCTCGTTGAGGCAGGATACCTTTGTGAATCAAAGTATACTTTGTCAACTGTCCCTGACATACTTGATCAGACTTATGTTGACAAAATATGACTCCAGCGTTCTGAAAGATTTGATAGAATGCATCAAAGATAAGAATACGAAAAAAAGTGTATTTTTGAAAATAAAATCAAAACATAAATTTTACTGATCATAGGATGATTCTGATGGATGAGAAGAAACAATACGGTGACACTCCTCGAGTCGGGTAATCCACGACAGCGAACAGAATGGGAAACAATTGAGAATTGACACTTTTGGGTTTTTTTAATTGATTTCCACACTCAGATTTTTATCTCTTATTCAGTTGAAGGATTATGAATTCAAGTTACTTAAATAGTAGAGTTTTCTAATTTCTAAATGATAGAGTTTCATCACTGATCCGGTTTTGACAGAAAGAAATCAACTTTGTAACTGAAACAATTGATTTTCGTGGTGAAATTATTTATCAACGATTCCCTTCATGTTACATGTATTCTCTGAAATTTTGCTTAGCAATGTCTATCTAATTTTTGTTACAATATTTTGTCAAACTTTATCCTTATAATAATGAAATCATATAGTCAAATTAAACAAGAATAATAATTTATATTTTATTATGAATTTATAACTGATTCATAAAAAATCAATGATATCATTGAAACACAATTTTATATTTTCTAATTACATAGTTTTTTAATATAATTATCCTTGAATCTTGATCGTATGTTGGTTCAATTTTATAAAATCTTGATTAGGGTTTATCATTGTTCTACTGCTAGAGTACAATTTATATGGGTTTTGTACCGTTTTAAATGTGCAAAGATTAAAGGTTTAATTTTTCCACGATGCTTTTTACTATCTCGTAACGATGATTTAATTTAATTAAACTTATATTTTTGTTCTTTTTATTGCGCTAACATTTGAAAATTATTAACGATGTTTTTTTTTTATGAAATTTTGATTTGTATTAAAACTAAAAATATAAATGTTTGTTTCTTTCAAGTTATAACAATCCAAACTAATCATGATTATTTATTTCAATGACACTAACAATATAACAAAAAAAAATCTAATTTGTTTTCAATAACACTAAAAATAATCTTATAGAAAAAGTTGTTTAAGGGTATATTAGGGATAATGAAAAAGTAATTATAAATATACTCAACTAGTTTGTTACATTTTTTTTATATTTAAATTTATTCTTATCTATTTGTTATATGTGTTTTTTGTATTAAAAATTGAGGGCATTTTTGAAAGAAAAAAATCAACCCAAAAGTGTTGAAAGAGGTTGTTTTCTTTATATATAGTATAGATAACAAAAAAATGGGAGCGGATATGATGCATAAGGAAATCCTTATGCACCGTGCATAAATCCCAACATAATTGCTTCCTACACCCCCAAAGGAAACCAAACAAAACAAAACAAAACAAAACGAACCAAACGCGGAAACAAACTGAATCATCACCGTCGTTCATCATCATCACCACTGGAATCTTCAATCTCATCATCAACACTGTCGTTCATCATCATCACCGTACCGGAATGCCAAAACCATTTTGCTGTGGAAATGGTTTCTGTGAGTTGTACTCCAAACCCATTTTGCTGTGGAAATGGTTTCCAGAATCTCCAATCTCATCATCAACACTGTCGTTCATCATCATCACCGTACCGGAATGCCAAAACCATTTTACTATGGAAATGGTTTCTGTGAGTTGTACTCCAAATCCATTTTGTTGTGGTAATGGTTTCCAGAATCTTCAATCTCATCATCAACATCGTCGTTCATCATCATCACCGTCATCGTCACCGTACCGGAATGTCAAAACCATTTTGCTGTGGAAAACCATTAATGTACTTAATGGTTTCCAGCAGTTGTACTCCAAAACCATTAGATGTACTTAATGGTTTCTAGTAGTTTTCGTGCAGTTATGGTGAAAATCACGAACCCGAATCCACAGTTCCACCTCCAAACCCAGAACCATCACAACCCACTTCAAAACTCCCCGAGAACACGAAGAAGAAGCTAGCGAGACAACAGAGGTGGGAAGCAAAGAAAGCAGAGAAGAAAGCGGCGGCGAAGAACCAGAAGAAGAAGGAAACCGAACGGAAACGAAAGGAATGGGAACAAAGTTAAAACCTAGATCTACACTGTTTGGTTGTTTATCTCTGAAAACCGAGTCCAGATTTTAATTATAGAAGGAAAAGGATTTTTAAAAGTGAATTTTTTTTTTTGAAATCGGAGCCATTTCCTACTACTCTGGCGGCGGCGCCGCTGCCCTAGGCCGGCCGGCCACCGCGCCGGAGGTGTGTAGAAGATGAAGCTTCATCCCATATCAGTTTCTTAGAGAGAGTGTGAGAGAAAATTTGTTTTTCAAAAGAGTAGAGAGAGAAATGACAAACACAAAATGAAAGAAATCTGATGGTTGTGAAGTGTTTATGCACGGTGCATAAGAAAATGGCTTATGCACCATAACTTTTGCCTAAAAAAATAAGGACGACTTGTTTTGCTTTATGAAATCAGTTATATGTAAAACCTAATTTTTCTAACAGTTTTAATCCATTTTCAAAACCAAAGCTTTTATTCCTTTTCAATTTGTTTTAATTAGTTAGCTTAATAAACACGACGGTAAGAAAAAAGAAGAGATATGGTATATAAAAAGAAGGAATGATGATTATATTTGGATCTGGTATGTAAAAGCTCTATGAAGTTATCTTTTTGTATAAACTGACATGCTATCAGATAGAAATCATCAAAAAGGAGATGTCGAAGATGAAATGACAAATTAATCTTCTCTTGATCACTAAAATTCATGGGATAATATTTTTCAACAAGAGTACATATGGTGTCAACGTCAAACGCTTTATATCTATCCTCAAGAGACAAAGCATAACTTGAAGTCAACAAATCTATTGCTTGCTCCTTAAATTTGAAGCCTACATAGTTTTACTTTATATGCTTTTGACGATGTTCCTTAGTTCACCTTTTGTTGGTCGATTTGTTCTTCATCTTTCTAGCATATAGCATGTTAAAGCACCCAACATCTCTGTCTCGTTGTCCTAGGATTCAATTGTGTCTTGGGCATTGCTAGCTTATTTGAAAATTAGCCATATCTCATTTTTCACTTGCTGAATCGATTCATCATGCCTTGAATCGTATCATTTGAATTTTCTGACTTTAAATGAAACGATTGACCAAAATTTGAATCGAATCATTATTGAATCGATTCATCATATTTTGAATCGCATCATAAAATCTTTATGACTTACACTGAATCAATTCATAAAAAGCTCAATCGCATCATTCTTCATCTTGGGCTCACTTGAATCGATTCACTTTTGTACTGAATCGGATCAATCTTCATAGGTCTCTGGCTTGTATTTTTGATGTCCCAATCGATTCACATATTTACTGAATCGATTCACTATGTTTTTTTTGGCCGAATTTTTACACTTGCCACTCCTCTCTATATATACTCACCTCCTCATAAACCCAAAATAATTGAATCATTTTCATCTATTCTCTCTGGGTTTCAAAAACTCATTGTTCATAAATTCTTCAAGATTAAACATTTTTTCTTAGAATCACTTTGTCCATTGAGTCACATTGATTTTCTAGGGTGCTAGTAGGGGTTGTAAGTTGATTCTTTCAAGAAATTGGTTGGGCTTAATCAAGGTTCCAAAGTGAAGTGAATAATCTCATCCCACCTCCAAAGGTCTTGAAGTGAATACTGCTAAGGAAACCCCTCACAAATGGACTTTAAGAAATGCGGGGACCACTTACCATAAGACAAGGGCTTGCCCATCGAAAAAACACACAACCCCTGTCTTTAATTTGAGCGCCAATTTTAAAATTCAAAGAATTTGCTACTGCAGGCTTTTTTAGAAAAAATATGACGGGTTATGACTGGGATAGGCCCTCAGAACTCAGAGATTCCTGCAAAAGTTGCAGTTTGAGTTGACAAAGGTCTGCAAAAAGATGGATGCACAATATGCCAGGTGATTTACAGGGGTTTAACCCCTCGCATAAATCACCTGCTGATTTGACCTTCCGTCAGATCAGTAGTTAGTCAGAGCAGTCTGCATAACCCCTCGTTTTTTTGCTAGGGGTGTAACCCCTCACAAATGGTTTGCAATGAGCGGATTTCCCAGGGATTCCACCCATGGCAAAATCCGTCACAAACGTCGTTTTGACAAGGCTTTCTGCCCTTTTCTCAAGGAATATGCCCCTGGAAAATTGCAATGTTTCTTGTAGTGCGAAGATCTGATCAAGATTTTGGGATGATTATAATTTGAAAAACTGTGTAATTAGAAAAATATATAATTACATATCAATTTTTATGAATCAATTATATCATTTTTTTAACCGCGAATCAACTATATCATTGATACATAAAAATTCATAATTCATAATAAAATTTAAGTTATTATTCTTGTTTTGGTGGTGGCTGTAACGCCCTATTTCTATTAAAGCGATAAAACACGCGAATAAAGCATTTATTCAAGAAATAGACGTCACGTCATCAACAATTAACAAAATGATAGCATGCATATATAATTCTGAACAGTCGCAGTGGATATAAAACATACATCTCTAAAATATACATGCTATGAGATCAATATACATCATCATATGAAATCTCTAAATCCCGACAAATGGGTCAAATCTCAATAACAACAAAATCCAGCAAAATATAAAGACCGACATCCTAAATCAGAGCCTAATCTAAGACTCCAAGAAACGATAACGGAGATTAGCTCCCGCTATCCAAGCACTCACCAAAAGCAAACTACTCCTGCACTCCGTCTACCCATTCATACAAACAGGAGGTCAAAACCCCTAGGGGTAAGCTTCACATCAATCATAATCATCATAAACAATTTGACATAACTGAATCAAATTAAATCTCAATTAATCATCAGGAGCAATTAACTTTCATATACATATACACACAACAATTATAATGTCGCGAGTATATATTCATCAAACACACCTACCAACAACAACCATCATTCACATACATCACTTAAGACTGATGCCAATATGATATGCGCCTATATACGACACATATATGCATGTGGTACCATATCTCCGACAACTAGATGCCAACCGAACATCTCATGTAAGAGTACACCTCCTCTTACGATTCAACTATGTAAAAGTACACCTCCTTTTACATTTCTCATATGACTCAATATGATTTATGATGCATGGACATACAAGCAAAGACCTAATAATGCA
>Ga0228711_1009387_pt1 | contig 13303 bp, 10 predicted proteins | sample MedpolnodulmetaG_2_FD_177996 | JGI IMG/M metagenome (GOLD analysis project Ga0228711, IMG submission 177996) | Root nodule microbial communities from Medicago polymorpha collected in Santa Monica, California, United States - brown nodules | ecosystem: Host-associated > Plants > Roots > Nodule...
ACACACATCTCAATCTCAATCTCAGATACTAGCTATCGTCCTCCACCACACCGACTCCTCCCAACCACCTACCTGCACCCACCCACCAACTAGGCCGTATCTAGCGGGCCAACAATCTAAACCAAAGACCCTCCCTATCCACCAACACCACTTACCCAACAATACCAAATTAAACTCCCTAATTTTCCTTACCTCCAAACCACCAACCTCCTTGTCCAAACATATGGACCCCCAATCATTCCAAGTAATTTTCTTATTATCCTCACACCCACAAAAAAAAAAACGAATTAAATAATAGACTATTGACGGAATAATGAAATTTTAAACATAGTGACTCAACTCGGAGTTACTCTTGAAGTAACTTATAATCTCTTCTATACACACACCACGGACCAAAATTTAATTTTATCAATTTTGTTGAAACCAAATTAAATTTGACAAGGATGTTTATGACATAAATTTGACAAGGATGTTTTTGAAAGAATGTTTATTCAACTCTTGAAGATGGCACATAATTCTTCAATGAAACGAAAGCAACAGTATAAGTTGAACTATGATAGTAGACTTAATCAAATTTGGGCATGTTATAATAACTCAGAATGCAAAAGGTAAAACAAGAATCCAACCTTTTTTTTTAATCTAAAACGAGAATCTAACTTAATGAATCACATGTTTGAAATACCAAAGAAAGTACAAAAATACAATAATTGTATTGTTAAATTTATAAAAATAAAATAAAAAAATTAAAAGGTTGAAGATGTGAAATAAATAAAAAAAGACAGAAAAGAAAAGAAGAGATAAAGGAAAAAACAATAAAGACCGAGGGATATCCTTTTTATTGATATTATAAATTACAATCATGTTGATATGTTGAGTGGTTATGTGGGCTTCAACAATAAAAAGAAGTACCTTAATTAAAAAAAATATAATAAACAATATAAAGCGGTAGAGGTTATTAGTTTTAGTCAAGCAACAATTTATTTATTTTTTTACAAATTAGTCAACCAACAATTTGATGGTTTTAAGTCAACATCTCAAATCTTTATCAAAATATATACTTGTCATTTAAAACAATCTCTTTCAAAATGTGCGTTTGATTTGCCAAAAAATGTAGGACAAGACATGACAGCTATAGTTGTATTGTATTTGACTTATAAAATTGTTTTCGGGACAAGACAAACTGAAGGCAAAAGACAAAACAAAAACATGAATTTTTTCTACATCACTAAACCACAACACAACTTTTTGTCCCACGTACAAGTTATCTAAAATACAAAAATAACTTTGTATCCACCAAAAATCGTATAAGACCAAAAATTATTCAATATCATAAAAGTTTGTCGTGTGTTGTTCTGCACAGTGTTGTGTTGGTCTGTCTTGTACTGTTTGTTTCTGTCAAGTACATATTGTTTGGCAAATCAAACACACCCCATAAAGTTATGTTTGGATGAATGATTTTTATTTTTATGGGATAGTATAATTTTAGAGAATAATTTTAAATCTTCATTGTAAATTAAATTAGTTGTATATAATAAATTTGGAGAATTTTTAAATGAAGAAATTTTATAAAATATTTGGTTAAAGCTACATATTGATATCCTCTAAATACAAAAGATGTAAAATTTCTTCCATACTATATCAAAGTGAATCTGAAATTGGTCTTCATAATTTTTTGAAATTATGAAGATTGTTTCTTATATTTTTTAAATTATATACACGTTAGACCCTTTTGATTTTTGATTTTCTAGATTGGTCCTTTTTCCCAATATTGCATATTGGTCCCTACATTTTACAAATTCTGTAGATTAATCTTTACATATTTTTAATTTTACAAATTGGTACCTCAATTTTTCTAAAATTTCAAATTTAGCCCAGTTTTTTAATTATCATTTGAACCAAATTTCTTTATATATTTATACTTTTAGCTTAAATTTTTTTCTAACTTGTAAAAATGGTCCAACTCAAAATATTATATTATATTTAATTACTTTATCCCAACGAAAAATTATAAATAAAAAAAATCAATTGAAGCTTTACATTACTTTTTTTTTTACCTAGAAAGCACTAAATTGCTTAAAATTATAAATATTGACAGATTTTCCATTAACATCCATACACATCTTTTTTCTTTTTTGAAGGAATACACATCTTTTTTCTAGATGGCCTCCACCCGAAGAAATCTTATTTGAGGAACATTATACACTAGTTATAGATATTTATGTAGGTTAATGTTTGAACATTGACTCGCGTATGGTAGAAGTCTAGCCACTCCTTTCAGATATAATCTTCTTCGGTTAAAAATGTTAGTAATCCAGAAGAGGTGCTTGTTTCATTTAAAAAGGCACACTTTCTTTTGAGTTTTTCACGGTTATTAAAAAAATTATTAATAAGTTGATTTTAATGGTAAAAAATCTTCCATACAATAAACAAATTTATTAATTAGAGTTATCAGAGTAGTTAAATGATTGAAATGCAATAAATTAAAGCATGATAATGTAAAAGAATAATAAATGTTGTATTTGTATTTTTAAAAAAGATAAATAATTTGAATGAAAGAAAAATAAGAAAGATGACACCTAATTTGAGATAGTAGAAAATGCTAACAAGTGTCTTAAGGACACTTAAATCTAAAAAGGAAATTTTATTTTAAAAAATGTGTATTTATTATCTTTAAGCGTTAAAAACTGACTTTTTTTCCTTTTAATCTTTCACTTATTTCTATTTTTAACTTCTTAACAATTGCCCTATAAAATAAGATAAATGATATTTGTACAACTATTTTGTAACAACTTTTGAACAACTTTCTCTCTCATACTCACATCATGTGTTCCTATTTTTTTTCTCTCTATTGTTTTTGACCAATAAAAAAAAAGATAAAAAAGATTATCATAAAAATTGTCGTTAAATTGTTGTACAAATATCGCTCTCATAAAATAAGTGACTACTTTTTTCAAATATAAAAGCAAATGGATTTGAAAGGATTCTGACCTAAAGAAAAAAAATGAACCTCGTGAGGTAAATGTATGTACCCGGAGGCGCAGCCTCACTTCATAGGCAACTAGTTTCGATATTTTCAATGTTCATGAATGTATGTGTGTGCGTGCACCTATCTTCCCACTTGTTTTCAAATAAATTAATTAATAAAAACAGAGCATATCACTACTATAAATTGCTAATTACAACTATGTTCTGTAATTTGATTGCCAACTTAAGCAATTGAGTGATACATACATATGAAATTCTTTGAATTTCGTTTCTCTAATTCTTTTTCCGATATTTACTTTGATTTGAATTGGATGAGAAAGTATACTACAAGAAAGGTACGTATCAACTAATCTCTGTTTTCTTCTTTTCTAGTATGAATAAATTTATAATTTTAAACATAAGAATAACCATAATTTGCTGGCTTTTGTTTTTTATAAGGAATTGCATGAGCTGAACTTGAGGCCCCGGCAAGCTATAGGAACAGCATATATACATGTAAGTATTACTCCCTAGTCCCTGCTTAGGTGTCATTTTTGAGTTTTACACGGGTATTAAGGAAATGAATAACAATGTTAACTTTAATGATAAATTGTGTTTCATTTCATTTACTAAAATAGTTTTATTAATTATAGTTAGTGAAGTTGTTAGATGATTGAAATGCAATAAATAAATGTACATTAAAGAAAAAATGTTATTATATTGATATTACAAAATGGAAAAATAATTTGAGAGAAAGAAAAATAGTAAAAAAGACACATAATTTAAGAGGCATGAAGTAACATTTGTATTAAACTTTTTTTTTTCAATAATTATATTAAACTTGATGAGTTGCTTCTAATTTTATTTGTATTGGTGCAAGCTTGTTCCCTAAGTCCACCAATACAAAATAAATAAAGAAAATAATCCACCTAACCCATAATAATTGTCTCAAAATATTGTCCCTATCAATTTTTAATAAAACACTAATTTTTTTCCCAATTAATTAAGATCATATGCATCATTCACAACTACCAACTTAATATTTTCTATATTTTTGCATTTTTTTAAAGTATTTAGTGGTTAGAAATTCACCATTAAGATAAATAAATTGGAAATTTAGATTCAAATTTCAGCCCTACATATACAGGGCCGGACTTTGGGGTGTGCAAAGAGCTCAATGGAAATGGACCTCCCTAAGGTACGGGTCTCAAAAAAAAAATTATAGGCTAGTGGTACTACTAAGTACTATCCCACTAATTTTTTTTTTATTCTCTTTCTCTCTGATACCACGCGTTCCATCACCATCACTCCATCAGACTTTTCTTTTCTTCTTCCCTGATTTGATTTCCTTTTCCTTTTCCTCTTCCGTTGTCTTGTTTTAGGCCTATTAAAATTGGGTCCTCTTGCTTTTGGTGTTAGGTGAGTGTTTTTTAGGAGGGTGGTTTGAGGTTCTTCATGTATACGGTAGTGATTTTCACCTTTGGGTGTATCGCATATACATGGCACCTTATATTTATCCTTTAAAAAATTTAAATAGAACATTGTTCTTTAAAAAAAATACGTTTTTATTTTATTACGGGTCTCTTTTCACTTACAGAGCTGAGCTTCCAGTTCGTAGGAACTGCCTTGTACATATATAGTACAATATTCTTACGAACTAAGTTATATTCACGGAGACTTCCACTTTAGAGTGAAAACAAATCAATAATTTATGGGACGGAAGGAGTAGGTTTTTTCTTTTGTTTTTTTAAGATATATTTGATTAGTTCACTTTCCCTTAGCCCCAAAGGAATGAATTATACATAGTACACACTAACTAACATATTCAAAGTATTTGATTAAAAACGACATTTATAGTATGTTTTATTAATTTATGTTATACTTTAGAGACAAATAGTAACTTTTAGGTGCTTTGAGACAAAAATATGAAAGTTATTTTGTCTTAAGCAGGCATGATGACATGGTCACATGGGCTGGCCAATGACATATTTAGCAGACATTCTCAACAGATTTTAGAGAGTTTAGTTGGGGAGGTGATATGTGGTTTTTGGAGGTGATATTCTGGATAGTATAATTTAGTAGTTAGTTTCCATTCCAAAAATGTTAAGTTGTTTAATTGTTTAATTTAGAGGAGAACATATATTGTCGTCTTAATTATCGCCAATTGTTTAGACAACTTGTCATTTAATTAACAAAATAGATCAAGACGGGAAAAAAAAGACTACGTTGTTATGCTTATTTTAAAGAAACTATTACCTTTTTTTAATAGCAAAAACACCAAAAAAACAAAAAGAATGCAGAGGAAATTGGATCCTCAACAATGGAGTTATCCACAGCTTCCTACTGCCCTATTCTCAGCCGTTGGATTAATCTAATGGTTGAGTTATATGACAAAAACTAAAATATATATAAAAAGTACTCCTATAAAATAAATCCGGTTATATTTTATTGAAAAATGCTAATTAGTATCTCTTGGACAACCGTAATTAAGGAATTAAACATGGTAAAAAATTTCTTTGCATACTACTTTTGCATTTTGCCTAGTTTCTTTGTACTGGTATCAATGTAATTTCTCCATCATTAATCATGTTTACGCAATACATTTTTTCAACTCACTTTTCTTTAGTTTTTTCATCTCCTCATGTTACATATAGTGGCGAAGCTAGCAACATCTTTACTAAGGGTCAATCATAAAAAGTTAAAATCATATTTTTTTTAAAATTAATTTATTAAAAACTAAATTAAGATAACAACAAAAAAATAAGGGTTAAATATGTTTTTGGTCCCTATAAATATACCAACTTTTCGTTTTAGTCCCTCTAAAATTTTCCTTCAATTTTTGGTCCCTACAAAATTTTCCATCTTCACTTTTGGTCCCTCTTTTAAAGTAAACTCATTTTTTTTAATAAAATTTTGCAGAAAAATTCATAATATTATAAGAATCTCTCCTAAAAAAATTAGAATTTTTTAACAAAACATGAATTTAATATGAATTTTTACATTTTTTATGGTTAAAAATTCATAATTAATTTATGATTTGTTAAAAATTCTATTCATAATTAACAACTATTTTTTTTTGAGTTCGAGGACGTTTTAAATAGTCAAACTCATCTATAATTGATTTTATTACTATACTAAAATGACTAGCAATATATTTTTCAATATAACAACTAAGTTATTTGCAATAAACTCATTCTCCCATTTTATTTTTGAATCTTGTATTGATAATTTTCGGTGCTAACAAAATTCTATCTATAATAACTAAAGAGATCAAAAGTGTAAAAAAGGGAAGAAATAAATCTATCGAACAAATGATAATCTCTTCAGGTTCTTGTTCTTACTAATTTATTGTAAATACACTTATTTGAGGTAGCTAAATATATAATATTGAAGTAGCTAAATATAAACTATATGTGAAAGAGGAACAACATACATTCGAGTATGGGTTGTCAGCTTTCTCTCTCTAAATTTTTTTCCTTTAATCTCTCTCTAAAAAAAAAACCCAAACCGCCTTCCATCTGTTCCAAATCCCCGTGTTCCAAGATGTAGAGGATGGTGGCAGTGATGCGATGGCAGGTCTTCCATTCGCATCACCTCTCGTCCATGTTTTTTCGGCGGTGGTTCGTTTGAAGAACGTTTTCTCGGTGCTTTTTGTTCGTGTCTTGGATCGCGGAGCTCTGTTACTCATAGGTTAGTTTCTGCCAACTCATCTATGAGTTCGTATACCACCTTAATATTCACATAGTGAAATACTTTCTCGCCAAAAGAATTTCCTTTTCCACCTTTGAATCTCTAACATGCTCTTTCCCCACTCGTTATGGATTCCTTGTGTGAATCGTTGTGTGTTTCACTTCTCTGTTTTATTGCTTCTAAGCATCTCTTGACATTAAATCTATACTATATATAAAGAAAACAATCTCTTTCAATTCTTTTGAGATGGCTTTTCTCTTTCCAAAAGCGCTTTCAAATTTCAATACAAATACATATGTAACAAATAGATAAGAATAAAAAAAAAGTAACAAACACGATATGAATATATATATATATATATATATATATATATATATATATATATATGTCTTTTTTTTTTTTTTATAAAATTAGATTGTTGTTGGTATCATTTAAAAAAAAATAGATTTTTTTTTTGTTATATTGTTGGTGTCATTGAAATAGATAATCCTGGTTAGTTTGGTTTGTTGTAACTTGAAAGCAACAAATATTTATATCTTTAGTTTTAATCAAAATTTCATAAAAAAAACCCCGTTCATAATTTTCAAACGTTAGCGCAATAAAAAAAGTGGAAAGACAGACACGTGAGTTCTCATCTTTTCGCTAGTAAATACAATAAAAAGGGAAATATGACATAGCTAGTATTGATTATTATACTATAAACCTAATTATTTAATAGTTATAGTAGATTGTGAGATTTCCATTGGATTACTTTCAAAGCAAGCTAGAAAGTGCCCTAAATATACAGGTGAAAACAAGTAGATTTGACACTTATCAACTCTCTCAAATTCATAACTTTGTTTATTCTCAAACAAAACACCATCAAAAAATAGTTTCAACACAAGTTCAAACATCTATTGTGCATAATACTTTCGAGGTTTATGATCAATCAAAAACTCTAAATCAAATCATTTCAAGTTTGCATGATTGATGAAAACACAAGTTCAAGATTAAATCATACCAGTAGCAAGAAATGAATCAAAGCGTGAATATGAATTGTTTGCTCATTCAAAGCAATGTTTCAAATTTTCAAATCAATAATCAGTTAAACAGAATCATAATCCCCATGAACTGTATATACTTAAGAAGGTGGTGTTAATCTCAACCAAGACAATGCATATACAACAAATCAATTTTAAAATACATTTAAGCAACATCACAAAATATGCAATCAATCACGGATCACTTAGATCGTTATTAGGGTTGTAACGTGGCCTGGCTATAAAAAATTCTTCGTTTTTCTTTGGATTCAAAAAAACTCTAAGAAAAAGAGAGCATTTATTTGCTATTTACAACTACCAACACATCATATATTCACTCTCTTTTTCTTACCACTTCCAATACTTTCTATTGGTGATTCTTTTCCTTTTATATACTTAAAAACTTTTCTTTTCTTTCTCTATTATGAAGATTTTTCTCTGATTACAAGATAGCTTCAATGCTTTTTTTGTCTTTTCATTTCTATCACCAATTCTCACATACTTGGTTTCTCAAATCATTTTTCTTTTTGTAATAAACAACTCTCCCTAACATAGATGAAACCCTATTTAGAATAAATTTTCTCCTATCCTATGACAAGAGGACATGAAATTTATTTTTCTTTTATTAGTTAAGGGTTATAATTTTAAAAACAACATTTTTCATTTTAAGGCCCAAAGGGGGTAGCAATGGATCACTATTTCACAAGGTAGGTTTTATTTGGTCAAATAGTTTTTATTTTTATTTTTAAACAATTTGGTCAAATAGTTAACACACGACCTTGATCAATTCATTCCACGACGTCATACACGTTAAATAATGGTAAGATTCGTGCAAAATCAACTTAATAATATGCAATTGTAGTGAGTTCATTTTTTGTATTCCGATTAAGATCGAACTTTTCATATTTAAAACTCTATTTTTAGACTATAAAAAGAAGAAATTTTCTTTAAATATGGATTGTTTGATTTTAATGAGATAACCAGAAATGCTTCGACTACATGATTGCATACAATATGCATCCCAAATAATAGAAACCAACATCAATCACTATTTTTTTAGGAACCATAAAGTTATTTGTACTTAAATAAATTTCTCAACAAGCGCAAACTTTTTTCTTATAATTGATACAAGAGTGACAAAGTTAGTAAGCAGTGATTCGTAACTTTAAAGATTTGATCAAGTGGTAAAAGGAGATGTCTTAAATCTAGAGGTTTTGGATTTGAGTTTCGTCTTTTTTTTTTTTTTATGGTCAAGTGATTCATGGAGATAAATGTGAAAACTAAAAAGAACCCATTTAGGTTGGCCGGATGGTATATTGACTTAGATGTAGGAGTGTGCTCCTCTTTGGATTTGATTCTCTCCAGTATCAATATAAGTTGGATAATTTAGTTCCTTAAAGAAGAAGAAAAAAGTGTGAAAAGTGTAAATGAAAGACTTCTTTTGAGAATAGGGAGGACTAAACTTTTTTTTTTTTTGAGGGATGGGAGGACTAAACATAGTGTGGATTAATTAATATTAGTATTTAATATAGTTGGGGTTTTCTTCCTGTGAGAGTCCAACACGAAACCGATTTTCTGTCTTCCCGCTGCGCCTCCTTTAAACCCTAATATCTATCTTCCTCCAACAAAACAGAGAACGCCATTTACTTTTCTCTCAAATTTACACTGTCAGTTTAAACTGTTTCCATATACGCTGTTGGTCTTTCGTTTTCTGCTCTATTTTTGCAGATTAATAGTATATTTCAGCAAAGATAGTTGATCTACAAAAATCAGTAGTTCTGAATACACGAGGTTTTCTTCTTAATTTCCCTTGTTTTGGCTAAACAGTTTTATTGTTTCACATCATGAAATATTAATTAAATTGTTTTTATTGTTGTTATGACAGTTGCAATGTTTTTGGTTGCTTAAGATCAAGGAATATTGATTCAAAATATTTAATGAAAACATTATTAAGTGACAAACTTGAAATTAGTTCTTAGCTCATTCCAAGTTCTCTCACTGTGATTATTTCTCTGGTTTTTAAATTGTGTTTGTGATATGTATAGTTTCATCAGGCAACATGTTAGATTTCTACTGCCACTATGGTAGAAACTGATGTAAAATTGATTATCACTTTTATATATAGATGCATAGCTTGTGCAATGAATGTCAATTAATTGTGTATGTGAAGGTGTAACAGATAATATGAAGAATTAATGGATTCCAGTAGAAATCATCTTTTCTTTCTTGTGATTCGTAGTATTAGATATTTTATCAGTGTGTATCAAAGAAAAAATATAAAGTTAGGCAAACTAGTATCTGTTTACTTTATGAAACCATTTTCTAATAAAGGGAGATTATTGAAGTGAACATTATGATAGAGAAAATATGAAATCCTAGCTAGGGATGATACATACATTTAATGTTGGGTACTAGAGTAACAAAATATTATCACGTGGCTAAAATAAGAGACCAAAAAAGAGGAATTGTACACACAATATTTACGTGGAAATCCCTCAATAAATAAGGAGAAAAATCCACAGGGCAAGAGTAGAGAACTTTCATTAAGTGGATGAAATTACAAGACCTTTGATCTCGAAATACAAGGAGAGACAAATTAGTTTGGGTAAGAGTGTGATGTCTCTCTCACTTGTGTGGTTGCTCTGGCCTAGATGTGGACGGTCCCCGGGCTCCCCTCGTGACCCAACATTTAAGGAAATAATGAAATTGTATTCTTTTCAATTTTCATTGTTTCTAAAAATGGCACACAATTGTTTACTTCAAGAGTTTATTATCATTGTTAGCAAGTAAGCTAGGGATAGAACTGACGATAGAATTAGGCGATGAGAGCGAGCTCAAAAGAAATCAAGGGAGATAGGTCTCTATACATAAGTTTTATAATTTTGAAACTATATTAAATCCTAATGCAAATGGTAGTAATTTAAGAGATGCATTTTATGATATGAGATTAATAATACATAGTATATCACATTCATGAATAAAAATGATCTTCTTTGCTATAAATGGGAGGTCTTGTAAAATGTTGTAGCATCTCAATCCATATACAGCAAGTGTGTGATCAATTTTGTGAGAGAGTTTCTTATAATGATAGTGTTTTATCATTTCTTGTAATAACTCTTAAATGAGAGTGTGCTTAAATTTGTAGAGTGATACACAGTATAATTCAGGTTAGTTGCTCAAGATATGCAAGAAGTGTCTAAGCACATAAACTTTTTGTTCTCTTACTGTTTTCTTGGTGTATGTATTCTTATCTAAGATATTTCGTATCTGCAGATTTTCCCTAACAAAATGGAAGATCAAAGTAGTGAGTTTATCACCATTTTAAGGGTATGTGTTGGCACCTTTTATCTGTCATGTTCTTTTTTTGTTCAATGGATACTAGTACTCACTCTTTCCAGCTCAAATTACCAATAAATTTTTGTTTCATGTGAAAATAAAAAGAAAGATCACAAAACCTAAACACGCTGAGCGGATTAAGCGATGATGTAAAAATTCAAAAATCAAGAAAGAAAATTACTGAAATTAACAACTTGATTTGAACTTGCTGTTGCTGCTTGTACTTTGATTATCAGATATTGTTAGAAGTTGCTCAAGATATTCAACTCCCAAGTCCTCTAACACCAAAACACTTGATCCTTCTGATTCATCTTGTTTCCCTGCTTTATTATTCTTTACACCTTTTGATAACATCTTTCTTTGTTCATAGTGCCTTTCTTTAAGAGCAAGTGCAGGTGAAGATCCTTTTCTGCAATCATATTGAATCTCTTGCAAAGATTCTTTGACCCTTTGGACAGAAAAGTTGAGCACAGCATTATTACCTCTCATTGAAAATGCAGCTTGATCATAAGCTAAAGCAGCATCTTCAGCACTATCAAATGTTCCTAGCCAAACTCTTCTTCCTCCTCTTGTTGTATCTCTGATCTCTGCAGCAAATTTCCCCCAAGGTCTCTTCCTCACACCTATATATGATCTTTCTTCTTTAGTTTCAAAGTTCTTCACTAGCTCATGATTTGGTTCATTTTTTGTTGGTCCTTGTTGGTCAACCATGTCAAAGGAAAGATAATCATGAATATTAGGGTCATGATGAAATGGTTCAAAGAGAATATTAGTAGGATCTTGTTGCAACATTTCCAAATCTGGGTTATGGAAAAATGAGCTACTCATCATATGCATTAGGAAGAAAGAGCTTTCTGTATAGTTTTTTTTCCTTCTCTGTCTTCCACTCTTGGCTATAATTTAGATTTGCCACAAATGCCATACCCCACTGGATTTTGTTATTTAAATGTCAATTTGGATTATTTTAATGATAGTTTACTGAGAGAATCTAGTTCTAATGTGGAAGCTAATGTTATAAAACTCATGGTCCAGATACTAATAAGGGTCCGTGTAAAGTTAAATATTTTGGAAGAAGATTTACCCTTAATGGTAATACTGTTGAGGAAAATCTCAAGACCCATTTTATTTTAGAAATTTAGAAATTGACTTGTTCTATATATAGAACTTATAATTTATTCTTATTTTTATTTCTTAACAAATGCTCTTTCTCTTAAAAAAAACAAATGTCCTTAGACACGATCCTTTAATAATATAGTGAATTTTGTTGTCGGAAAATTATTAATAATCTGCTCAAAATTAGTTTTGAAATTATTATTTAATTTTTTGAGAGGGTATTCAAATTGTGGTGTCTATGATATGTTTACTACTCAGGAGCATCAACCTGTGTGTTCAATCTTTGATTTTATTTGGCATAAGCATGTTTCGTTGAAGGTTTCAATTTTTGCGTGGCGGTTGCTTCGTGATCGATTGCCAACTAAGGCGAATTTGGCGAAGCGCGGTATCATCACTACAATAGATCGATTTTGTGTGGCTGGGTGCGGTCACGAGGATGACGTTCAACATTTGTTCCTCTCGTATAGCACATTTGGTACTCTGTGGCAGCAAATGCGGTCGTGGATCAGTTTCGATGGTGCAGATTCTCAGGTGATTACAGCTCATTTTCAATAGTTTATTTACTATACAGGTGGTTTGAAATCGCGGTGGTCTTTTCTTCAGTTGATTTGGTTACTGTGTGTTTGGATTGGTAATGTGAGCATAACAATAGGTTATTTAAGTGGAAAGAAAATACTATGTTTCAATTATTAGAAAATGTTAAGTCTTATTCTTTATGGTGGCTTCAAGCTAAGAAAGCTCATTTTGTTTTTGGGACTCATATGTGGTGGTTGAGCCCCCTTGTATGTTTGGACATCGGCTATTCAGGTGCTAACTTTATAAATTTTTCGTGGTCTCTTTGATACATCTTGTGCTCAAGAGATTGCTTGTCAGTGTAAATATATATATCATTTTTCGATTGTTCAAAAAAAAAAAACTAACTCACTTTTATATATATAATAAATATAAGTCCTTTCACCGACAAAAAAAAAAGTCCTTCAACTCCTTTTGTTGTCTAAAGAAAAACCATTTTTTTCACCAAATATTTTTGCTTCATTTTAACCAAATAAATACTTGATCTTGGACTTCTTTCTAGAAAGCGAAGAAAATTGAAAGTTTACTCGTAAAATAATATTTTGTTGAGGGGGAAATAATATATTTTTTTGAGGGATGAGGGGGAAATAATATTGTAAACTCTAAAA
>Ga0228711_1009388_pt1 | contig 13302 bp, 7 predicted proteins | sample MedpolnodulmetaG_2_FD_177996 | JGI IMG/M metagenome (GOLD analysis project Ga0228711, IMG submission 177996) | Root nodule microbial communities from Medicago polymorpha collected in Santa Monica, California, United States - brown nodules | ecosystem: Host-associated > Plants > Roots > Nodule...
AGAGTAGGTCATATTGGACCGAACTGGGTTACCATTTCTTGTGTGTGTTTGTTTACTTCCTTTAAGCTTGCTTATCTTTGTGCTTGGCTTTGTGTTTGTCTTTGTATTAGCTCTTTGTGTGTGTCATTGCTTGAAGACACTTAGATCTAAGATTACCACTATCTTTTGCTCCACACATCTTTGTTTATTTCATTGGTGTGATTCGATTAAGGTTGATTTCACAACAAAACTCAAACACATTAACAGTTTTAAAACAAAATTAATGACTAATTTTAATCTTAACTCAATAAAATAAGTCATTATTTTTGTTTTAAAATTGTTAAAGTGTTTGAGTTTGATATTGTTTCTGTTTGAATTTCCCACTAGATTTCAGAATTGGATGGATATGCTAACACAACTGGTGGATATGGGAAAACGTTTCTACGAAATTATAAAATGGGAAAAACACTAGGCATAGGGTCCTTTGGCAAAGTGAAAATTGCACAGCATGTATTGACTGGTCATAAAGTTTCCATAAAGATTTTTAAATGCAGCAAGATAATGAACATGGGAATTGAAGAAAAAGGTCTTGTCCTTTAATATTTTTTAGTTTTTTCCATTCTTCTTTTAGTTTTTTTTATTTATATGTTCAAAAACTTGTGTGTTTATGGAGTTTGATGATTTGTTTTCTTAAGCTTAGTTTTAAGATTTTGTGTTTTTGCATCAACTACGTCTTGGTTGATTTTTTGTGTCATCTAAGTCTTGTTTGATTACCTATGCTTAATATTATTTTTCTTCAATCTATTCCAGTGAGAAAAGAAATAATTTTTTTAAATTGTTAATGCACATCTCATTGTACACCTTTATCAGGTTCTAGAAACCCCAACAGACATTTATGTGGTGATGGAACATGGAGAGCTATTTCACTACATAGTACAAAAGTACAATCATCGTTGTTGATTAGTTCCTTGTTGATGGTACAATTAAAAATCATGCTGAAAAAATAGGACACCATTACCAGTTTGTAGAAACCCATGGTTATGGATTATGCGGGACATGTAGGAACCCCATAATTTGTGATTTTTTTCTCCTTGCACCATGAACAACAATATGCCATCAACGACATTACTCGTCCCTAGGCCTGACAGAGTATACAACAGGAACCCAAATATATAAGCACGAAAGGAACATAATCAACCTCTCTTGCTTTAGCGAATTCTGCTCGTGTGAGCTCTATGGCAACCTTATCTTTCAAGAAACAAACTTAGTAACATTAAGTATATTCCAGCAATAAGGATAGAAGAGTGTTGCAAGTACACTTATGCTAAACAATAGAGTTCAACAAGGTTTCAAATAGAATCGTTGTTTGCATGAAAATGTAAGAATATTGTAGGTAAAATGAAAATAAATAAATTTCACCTGTGACAAAATCAGTTATTCCAAGCTTCACAAACTTATCTGCAAGGAAGAAAAATAATTTACATAAGCAAAATGACTGAAAGTTGAGATTACTCCGTCTCGAAAGCAATGCACACCAGCAATGAAAAATATGGATATCTATTTGCATGAATAACATAAACAAATCAACTCATCAATCACACTTTTAGAAGTAATACGGTATAACTCAGACAACAGAAAGGATCATCAGTGACTAATTTGGACAGCATACTAATACATAATCATAATTAATACACCATAACAAGCAATTTCACTTTTGGATTCATAATTAGCACTTGTATTTGCAGTCCGATGATATATGCCACAAGCAATAAATCGATCCAAATTCAAAAGAAGTAGTTATGCAAACACACATAGCAAAATCAGTTGCTAAACGACATTGAATTATACGCATCCTAGACTGCATGCGCTTTCCACAATCTTTAAATTGTCCTTCTGGGCGCATAAATACAACAACTATCTGATCAACTAGCGCGTAGACGGCACTTTTAGGAAGCCATTCCCCATTAAGAGAGGGCAGTGCTAACTGAAGCTTATCTCCTAGGTCTTGAATATTTTGTGTTTGCTTTCTAACAGCCTTCACAGCAGCATTCAGTTTCTCTACATGGGGTGCATCATTCTTGTAATCACAAAGAAGCTTGTGATAGAATATGTGCATTAATTCATTATAAAAGAACAAGCCAGGGAACTTTGATCTCAAAGGATTGTGTGGAAGCAAAGGGAGAAAATTTTAGATTAAATAAAAAACAGAATTAAGGTTCAGTTGCAAACATGCACATGTCAAATAGCAAACCAAGAAGTTAAAGAACATTTGCATTCACTTGATCAGCCTGAATTGACTCCCAAATCATTTTGCATTATAACAGCTTGCTCGACAAAATTATTATCATTCCTTTGCATGAGGTGGGCAAACAAGTGGGAACGAACATCTGGTCCATTATAATAAAATATGAAATTACAGACAGTCAAATGGCGATATTATGGCAAACTATCAGCACAATTAGAATGTTTTTGCACACACACAATATGTGTGAAAAGATGGAAGTAATGAGTTAAGAATAAGATAACGAAAAAAAGAAGGAAGAATTTATTCGTTTAAAATTTTCAATTAAGTTATAATTGTATTTGGTAGTTCTAAGGCGGAGAGTGAACCCGAGTAGCCACCTTCAGTTGAAGAAGCATTTGCAAGACCACAACTTCGTTGAAAACCTTTAACAAATAAACAAAAAACTAAGACCATATTGTAGTAGAAGCAGCATTAGTAAGATTTGCAAGCAATGCAGTCAAATTGATAACATATAAACATATGTGATCAATAATGCACTATTCCAAGGCCAGAATTTAGGAATTAAAAAAAATCAACCTTTCCAAATGTTCATGAATATTATATATGCTGAACACCTTTTAACATATGTATTATCAGAAATGAATAGAATCAGACATGAATACTTATATGCAAAACAGTAGAATGATCTTTTTCAAAATGAAACTGTAGGTATACGATTACTATTGTACAAATGTAATACGATTTTAAGAGAAAAAAACAAGTAAACATTACCTTTACAATCTGCACTCTGGTGTAAAAGTTATAACTCTCTAAAGTTAAACTAAAACGTATAAATATAAATTATATAATGTACCAAGCTTCTAATAATGTCAGCAGACTTGAGATAAAATGTGTGGCGTTGTGGTTAGTAAATTAGTAAATAAAGCATCAGCATCAGTAGAATATTTTTTTTTTTTAACAGATACATTGTTAGTTATCAACTGTTAGGGTTGTATTTTTCCCTTTCACTAGGGTTTGAACCTAGATCCTCCAATTTCTTAAATCCATAACTCAAAACAGTCGAAATAACCCTCTGAAGGGAACTAATTATAATAAAATTTGTATAGACTTGGACAAACTATTAACTTTACGCTTCAACTCAAAACAAGACTGTGTCGATCTCAAAAGCTATTGCTACAACAAACCCAAAAAGGAAAAAAAAAAAACCATCATAAAAGGAAGAAAAAGAAAACGAATACTCAAGGAAGACGATACTAACACAGCTTTGTAGGTGATAGATAGACTGATCAACGTTGTAGGAATGGGTAGAAGCAATCCTACTTCACCTAGCTTTTCGTGATGGTCTGCTAATCCTCATAATCCTTTTTTCTACTACTTCCGTGTTGTGGGAATATTCGTCTTCATTCTTTCATGTCAATATATACAAAGATTTCACATCAATCAAACCCTAATAATATGTTAGGGTTAATAGGTCTTTACCCCCTCTAATATAAGTCATTCCCGGTTTTTCCCACTGTAAAATATTTTTTTTGATTTACCCTCTGTAAAATATTTTTGTTTTAATTTACCCCCCTAATAGGCCAAACAAAAACGAAAAATTCTTGAAAAAATAAAATAAAATTGGTTTTTGTTTGGCCTATTAGGGGGTAAATCAAAACAAAAATATTTTACAGGGGGTGAATCAAAAAAAATATTTTACAGGGAGGAAAACCGAAAATGACTTATATTACAGTGGGGTAAAGACCTATTAACCCTAATATGTTATTACTAAGAGCCGTCAAAACAGCCATCTTGCTCCTTCAGTGTCGGTGCTAACGGGCTTTATCGAGTCGGGCATATAAACACTAACTAAAGGAAATCTTACCCCACAACCCTACAATTATACGGCATCCTTACATTTTATTTAATTTACCTATTTTACCCACGTATGAAAACTCAACTTTTTTTTCACTTTTATCTAAACAAGACTCTAACCCGTGCGTTGCACAAGAGTTGTAGATTTACACTCAAACTCATAAAAATAATCAAACTGAGTGATAAACTAGAGTGATCGACATGCACAATCTCAAATAAGCAGATAAGTAAATTCAGTTTGCATCAACAAAAATGAATATGGAATCAAAATCATAAATTTTATTTAGTCAAAGTAATGAAAGGTGGAAATCAACTAAAAAATAAACTATGTTAGTAATAAAATAAATGCAAGCAAAAAAATAAACTATGTTAGTAATAATAAACTATATGATAAACTAGACTCTAAAAATAAATGACTCAACTAGTTCTAAATAGTTTTGGTATTTTTAAATAATTTTGATTTTTTTAGTATTTTTGAAAACAGAAAAGTAAAATGTGGAAAAATAAATGACTGAAAAATAAAGATAGAAATAAGTAATTTGAATTATTTAGTCAAACAATCAATCATCCCCGGCAACGGCACAAAAAACTTAATGGTCGAATTAGACAAGTATACCAAATAGTTTACAAAGTAATAAAGTGATAAGTAAAGTATCATATTCACACGGATTGTCGTTTTGTCCAAACAATTTGCATTGCTTATTTTAAGTTGACGATATAAAATAAAAGAGTTAAGGGTTTGAGATTGCAATTTTTCGCTCTTTGCAATAGAGCAAGTTATCTAGTTTGGTTGCAGAAAATTAACAGCGGATAGTGTAACACCCCGATTTTTAATATTATTTTAGTAATATACTTATTAGATAATATTAATATTATTATTAGTAGTAGTAGCGTTGATTGTTTGACATTATTATTTTTTTATTATTTTTATTTGAATTAAATCCATTTTAACATGTTTGGGTGAGGTTGTTTAGTTAATTGGGATAGAGACATTGAATTAATAAGGGGTAGCATATATAAACTAGAGCTTTAATTAATGGTAGTAGTTTAATTAAATAGAGTTAGAGAAAATAATGTTTAAAAAAAAACAAATAAATAGAGTTTTTAGAGAGAATACGAAAATAGAGAGCGAACGGAGGTGGATTAGTAAAATTAGATAGAAAAGAGATGTAGTTAGTGAGTTGAGTATGTTTTAATGATCTAAGCAGAGGGAGGTGTGAATAGCAAGGTAGTGTAGTTACAAAAAGAATAGTAACAACATCTAGAGGTGCAAATAGTAATCTGAAAAGTTTAGTAACAGTGTAGTAATCTAATCAGATTTGTAACAAACTCAATTGGAGCTTATAAATAGAAAAGAGAATTAGAAAGGAAGGGTTACCGAGAAAGAGAGAAACAAAGCTGCAAAAGAAAAACTATGGTTATGGAGAGAAGAGGCAAGGAGGCATATCGAGAAGAACCTAGAGAAAGCTTTCACCGTAGGAAATCATCAATTTCACAAAACTAGAGGTAAGGGGGGAGTTTTATTCATCATAAGTGTTGTGCACTCATGTGGGCAGTGAAGGGTTGTGTTTTTCTTTCTTGTTTTCATGAACTTTTAATGAATTTATGTTAAATTTGTGCTCTAATTGCTACTTTGATTTTAGGTATATTATTGTCGTTGAATTCATTATTTTTAAGTTCTAAATTCGTGATTTAATTGTGGTTACGTTGTTTATTTTGTTATAAAAGTCACCGTGCTTTTCAAGCAGTACGACATTGTTTTTGATTATGCCTGTGAAATTGAATTTTGATTCAATTGATGTTGTTATCCCTTTTGATTTTGAAAGAAACGTATAGCTATTTATACTGTGATTGTCATATGGGTTGAAAGAAACGTATAGCTATTTATACTGTGATTGTCATATGGGTTTTGAAAGTGTTTGTATAATTAATTTTATAAGAACCATCAATTATGTTCTTGCGCTGCGTATTCATCAGTCCCATGAATATTTGGTTAATGGCTATTCTTGTAAGTGAGTACAATATCATATTATGTGGTCAATAATTAACCTTAATGATTTAGCAAATATATTGTTTTCAGATTTACACTATTTTTATAACAAGTAGGTATTAAAGAGGGAAACTTCAATGGTTTATCATGTTGACCATACCGTGTAATCCAAAGCAGATTTTCACTCCACACTATCATTGGTCAAGTTGTTTCTAAATTTATGGTCACTCTAAAATTTAAAGATATTTGGTTTCTCTATTTTGCTTTGACATCGGAGCAATTGGCTTTGAATTTTAAAATTGAATCACATGCTATCCGAATTTTAATATGTGATGATGTGTTATTTAATGATGAATTATTTAAATATGTGATATATAAAGATGTGTTATTTGAAGATGTGTGATTTAAATATGTGTTTTATAAAGATGTGCTATTTGAAGATGTGTGATTTAAAGATGTGTTATATAAGGATGTGCTATTTGAAGATGTGTGATTTAAATATGTGTTATATAAAGATGTGCTATATAAAGATGTGTTATCTATAGATGTGTAAATGTCAAGTCATATACAGATGTGCATTGTTGAGTCATTACTTGGTGTTCATGCATTCATGGTCAAGTCTATTTAACGATGAGATTTAACGATGGGGGATAATTCAGTAACATACCTCTGATATCCAAATTAGTTGACGATGAGTAGATTTGATACCACATGCATATAGAGTCGAGTTAGGGACATTGCATTCATTGTCAAGTATATTTGAAGATGTAGTATATTTAAAGACGTAGTATCTATATATATAAATTTATATTTGCAGATGAGTTTATTTAATGATGGTGATATGATTGTGTTAATCAAATGATGAAAGATGATTATTAGATGTGTGAATAATTTATATATGAATGTATGATTAATGATGCTTATGTGTTTTATGCCCTGTTTCTATTCATTATGATTATGCATCTCTTGTGTTGGATATATTCTCACCCTCTAGTGGCAGGTTGGGTGCCTACACCCTTGTGGTGTAGATTTGCAGGAAGAAGAAGTCTAGTAACAGTGAGTCTCTGAGGATGGCTTTGGAGTCTACTCGTTTACTTATCGCTTTTGAGAGTTTTTATCGAGTCGAAACTCTGATCTGTGACACTAGGAATTGGGTATTTATTCTATTTTAGATTAGGTTTTAGAATTCTTTTGAATTCAGTTTTGATGTTGATACAAATGATGTAAAAGTTACTTTGATGTTTTGAAAAATCTATTCCGCTACTATATTTTTAATTTAAATGAAGTATTTTTGAATTGAAGAAGATTTGTGACACCCTTGCATGTTAAATTAATTATTGTATTTTTCTTAGAAAATAATATGTGGGGTTTAGGGTGTTACAGATAGGATTCTTTGAATCCCCCCCTCCTCCCCCATTTATTTTGTTGTTGGATTTAAATAATAGTCATGTCGCGTTTAGTTATCTTAAGTAGATTATACAAGTGATGACGTCGTTGGGACGTACTAACCTATATAGTTGTTGATGAGTCAATAATTAGTGTTTTTAATAGGTTATTTGAGTTTATTTTATTTACATTTTATGTGTTTTTATTTACTTTCTAGAACTATTTTACTTCAATTGCAAGTTATTTAATTTCAGGAACAAATATATAAAAGATTGAGTCGTGGAGAGAAAGAAAGGAGATTTGGATCTGCTTTAGGCCAAAAATATGAAGATCTTATGCAAAAATACAAACACAGCCCATGTCTCCAGCCACACAACCCGTGTCTGCAAAGTTTCAAATTTTGCCAAGGACCAGAGAGCTGCACACGGCCCGTGTCTCTAGCCACACGGGCGTGTGCGAGTGATAGCACTCCTTTTGCTGCTTTTGCTTCCTGATCAAGCCGCCTCTTTTAGTTTATTTCTGACATAAAGCCCATGGTTTCTTGTGGAACATTCTATTGATGTATTTATTGGAGCTTAAGTTAGTCTTAGCCTATAAATAGAGCAGTTAGCAAACATATACAATCATCTTTTGTTCTTGGGAATAATAAGTGACAATTGCTTCTTTGAATAAAAGTTCATCTTTATTTTTTTGTTATTACTTTTATGTTCTTCTTCTTCTTTATGTCTACAATGAACATGAGTGATTAGTCTTCTTTGTCTTGGGATTGTTGGATGAGTCTAATGACCTAATCCCTATCAAACCAAGCCTAGAACCCTAATCTTATGTAAATCTATTTTCTAATCTAATTCACCGTTTTTCTAATGGAATAACAAGTATTAATCGAAGGACCGAAATGTGAAGCTTAATAGTTGTTATTTCATCATCACAACTATCAAGCGAAGGATCGAAAGATGAAGTTTAGATATTGGAACAAGTGAAATTAGACAAGGATTGCGAAACATGAGAATAGTCTAGCAAACCTTGAGACAATAAAGTTTCGTTCTAAACTTGTATTTAGAAAATAGGTCCAACGTAAGATTCTAAGTTTAGGGTTTGGTTTGTGAAGGATTTCTCACCAAGATGAACCAATAATCACAAGGCGTTTTTATGATTATTACTTTCAATCAATTAAAAATCCAAACTTTTTAACCTCGAACTTTCTTCTAATCATTGTTAAAAGTGAATCAAATTAATAACTCCCTGTCGGAATAATACTTTTTATTACTATATCGGTAAACCGTGCACTTGCAGATTTACCCCATCAAGTTTTTGGCGCCGCTGCCGGGGAGTTAAGTAATTTGATTAACTTTTTAATAGCGGTTAGACTGATTTTCTTTTTCTTTTTACCTTCAACTTCTTGGATTTCTTATTCTTCTATGCGAAGAAGCAAAAGTCTTGGTGAATTCGTTCCCGAGATCGAAAGATTCTTCCATGAAAGAAGGAGAAAAGCACGAAATAATAACGATATGGCTGAGGAACACACTCTTAAGGAGTATGCAATCCCTTCTACGAAAGATCCACATGCTATTATTGTGTACCCAATGGTTGAAGGAAATAATTTTGAAATAAAACCTGCACTTATTTACTTAGTGTAGCAAAATCAATTTTCCGGATCACCCACTGAGGATCCGAATCTTCATATTTATACTTTTCTAAGAGGCCGTAAGGCTGAACCTCATTCCTTTCTCTTTGAGGGATAAAGCTAGTGCATGGTTTCATTCATTGCAAGTTGGTTCTATCATTTCATGGGACCAAACGAGGCAAGCATTCCTTGCCCGATTCTTCTCCCTTCTAAAACTGCTCAATTGAGGGATCAAATCAGACGATTCACTCAAAAAGATAGGGAATCTCTTTACGATGCGTGTGCTTTGTATGGTATGAGGTGTTGAACGTCATTGTGTTGGTATGAGTCATGTGAAAGTGCTTGTTAGGACCAGAAGTTGTCCAAGAGACTACGGAAAGGGTTAAGATGATTCAAGAGAAGATGAGAGCGTCTCAGAGTCGGCAGAAGAGTTATCATGATAAGAGGAGAAAGGACATTGAGTTTCAGGTTAGTGATCATGTGTTTTTGAGAGTGAATCCTGTAACCGGTGTTGGTCGTGCTTTGAAGTGTCAGAAGTTGACTCCTCGTTTTGTTGGAACGTTTGAGATTATTGAGATGATTGGGGTTGTAGCGTATCAGATTGCGTTACCACCGTCTTTGTCGAATCTTCATGATGTGTTTCATGTGTCTCAGTTGCGGAAGTATGTGTATGATGCGTCTCATGTGATTCAAGTGGATGATTTGGAAATAATGTTAAATTTCATTTATGCTGCTAATGTTTATGCCTTTTGCTTGAGGACAAGCAAAGATTCAAGTAAGGGGGAGTTTGATGAGTCAATAGTTAGTGTTTTTAATAACTTATATGAGTTTATTTTATATAGATTTTATGTGTTTTTATTTACTTTCTAGAACTACTATACTTCAATTGCAAGTTATTTAATTTCAGGAACAAATATATGAAAGATTGAGTCTTGGAGCAAAAGAAAGGAGATTTGGAGTTGATTTAGGCCATAAATATGAAGTTCTTATGCAAAAATACAGACACAACCCATGTCTCCAGCCACACATTTTGCCAAGCTGCCTCTTTTAGGTTATTTCTGACCTAAAGCCCATGGTTCCTTGTGAAACATTCTATTGATGTATTTATTGGAGCTTAAGTTAGTCTTAGACTATAAATAGAGCAGTTAGCAAACATATACAATCATCTTTTGTTCTTGGGAATAATAAGTGACAATTGCTTCTTTGAATAAAAGTTCATCTTTATTTTCTTGTTATTACTTTTATGTTGTGTTTCTTCTTCTTCTTTATGTCTACAATGAACATGAGTGAGTAGACTTCTTTGTCTTGGGATTGTTGGATGAGTCTAATGACCTAATCGCTATTAAACCAAGCCTAGAACCCTAATCTTATGTAAATCTATTTTCTAATCTAATTCACCGTTTTTCTAATGGAATAACAAGTATTAATCGAAGGACCGAAAGGTGAAGTTTAATAGTTGTTATTTCATCATGACAAATATCAAGCAAAGGATCGAAAGATGAAGTTTTGATATTGGAACAAGTGAAATTAGACAAGGATTGCGAAACATGAGAATAGTCTAGCAAACCTTGAGACAACAAAGTTTCGTTCTTAAAGGGTTTCAATAGAAGTCAACCATGAGAATAGGCGTGGTTGCTATTGAAATACATTCATTGAGACCGAAAGGAGATATGAAAAGCCAAAGAGAAACTTTTCTTTAGAAAATAGGTCCAACGTAAGATTCTAGGTTTAGGGTTTGGTTTGTGAAGGATTTCTCATCAAGATGAACCAATATTCCCAAGGCGTTTTTATGATTATTACTTTCAATCAATTAAAAATCCAAACTTTTTAACCTCGAACTTTCTTCTAATCAATGTTAAAAGTGAATCAAATTAATAACTCCCTGTCGAAACGATACTCTTTATTACTACATCGGTAAACCGTGCACTTGCGGATTTTACCCCATCAGTTGTCAAGTTGAACCTGCTGATCGAACGGTGATGCTTACATGCGGGGTTTATACTATCTCGGTTGATCTAGGTATATCCCTCCGATGGCTAACTGCACCAACTGATTCCACGGTGATCCTTACGTGTGGGGTCTTGCTAATTCAAAGGTAATTGAAACATAAACTTAAATTTGTGTTCCTAGGGGTGCGTTTGACCCTACTTTTTTTAGGTCTAAAAGTCACTTTTAGAATAAAGTTGAAAATTAAAACTATGAAGTTGAAGTTAAAGTTGTTTGGTATCTGTTGTTTTTTTTTCAACTTAATTAGTAATTTTAAGTTAAAATTTGTTTGGCAAAATATTTTAAAAAGAGCTTTGAGATTTTATTACAAATTATAATAAATAAAATAAAAGACATTTTTTTTTATAAAACATGCATTTTCTTTTTTTATCTTTTCTTGCATGCTCATTGATCTGATTAGAAGACATCTGTAAACAATGACATTACCAAATGAAAATAAATATAAAGTAAAGTTGCTCAAATATTTCATAAATATCAATGCAAAATTCTCAACCAAAAGCAAAATACCAAATGCCAAATAACAAAAGTACTAAAGATAAATCATAAGGCAAAATCTAAACATAAAGTATGAATGTAAATATAACTAGAAAACCCAACACCAATCTTAACCTAAATATTAGTTGGTTTCTTATCAACATAGTTGTATAGAATCCACTCTACCAAATCTTCCTTCGAATCTTTTAAGGTTATTAGCAAAACTCGATTTTGTTCATCTTTAAGCATTTCTAAAGCATAACTAAATTGTTGACCATTTATAAAACCATCATCCTTTGCACTTTTCAATAGTTTAACGCAATCAGAAATAGAGTACTCTCCATGGACATGAGAGGTGGCTGAAATTTGATTCTTCTCAACTTCATTATGACCTTCGGCTGCTTTAACTAACTACTCAAATGTTTTTCTCATAGTTGTTGCCGTCCCAACCTTTGCCTTTCCCTTTGTCACTTTCTCTCCAATAGCTGGTGAAACCTTTCTTTTCTTTTTGGGTTGAGTATTTTCCACAGGCTAAAGTGGTCACCAATATCAACTTCACCATGATCAGAGTCAATTATTTCTTGTGGCACATCTGTAGTAGTATTTTTGCCACTACATTCAAATGGCACACCCAAAGCAGGTGACCATTGGCGTTCACTTGTTGCCACTGCATCCCCAAATATGAATTCCAGTTCATCACGAAATCTAAACCTTGATAGAGAAATTTTGCATATTTTACATTCTTGTGCATAACCAATAACAAGAAATAATATTTAGACAAACCAAATTCTTTTATTCAATTTTCACGGGATAAAAATTTAATATTTATAATACTCACTCTTATCTTAGCATCCCACCATGAAGCATTAGCATCAATATTTCCTATCTGGTGATTCCATCCCAAACCTGTTTCTTTACCGATTACTTGTTTCCATGTCGTCCAATCAGTTCTCAAAGTTTCCATTCTATTTTCACAATTTTCAGTTTTACCGGGAGGAATTTCTTTTGTAGCCATAGCTACAATGTATTTTTAAAATTATAAATAATTAAGCGTAGACTACTATTTTCATTGGGTAAGCAAACTGACTATCATTCTAAACGAAAGAAAAATAGATCCAACAAAACGAATAGGTAACCAAACTGAATGTATCCACTGAAATAAAGATCCATATGATCAAATGTAATCAAACGATATAATAAACAATAAACAAGCTAGTACTAATAAGCAAAATGATATAATATATTATTGAATTCCAGAACTGTTAAAGATGAGATCAATACCTAATTAGTCTCAGATCATCAAATATATGTCATGCAAAATGTTGCATCCCTTGTGAGAGAAATGATGAAACGTTTCTTGTTGGCATAAAAAGATTAATTTATCACTAAAGAACAAAACGACATAAAATAAACTAAGATAAAAGGCATAAGGAAAGGAAAGGAAAGCAACAAAAGTATAAAAACTCTATGTACATACAGTACATATATCATATAAAAGGCATAAGGAAAGGAAAGCAACAAAAGGACAAAAATAAACTAAGATTTATTTAAATAAAAAGAATAAAACATAGAAATAATGTACCTGCACAAGGTCAGCGGCGGCAGCAAGAAAGGTGTGGCAGAAAGCACTGAAATGGAACAGATATATATCCCTGGGTTTACGTAGTTTAGGCGGTTTCCTGAACTGAAAATGGAAAAAAGGATAGTCGGGATTTTACCAAAAAAAAAAAAAAAATAAGTAGG
>Ga0228711_1009390_pt1 | contig 13300 bp, 6 predicted proteins | sample MedpolnodulmetaG_2_FD_177996 | JGI IMG/M metagenome (GOLD analysis project Ga0228711, IMG submission 177996) | Root nodule microbial communities from Medicago polymorpha collected in Santa Monica, California, United States - brown nodules | ecosystem: Host-associated > Plants > Roots > Nodule...
ATAAGATAAGCATTTTTGAATAAATTGTTTCAAATTTGGATTTTTGTTTATAAAATTTGGTTTTAAAAAGCAATTTTGAAAGAGAAATAACTGGTTTTTAATTCGGATATTAAAATAATCCGGATATTTTTTTAAACCAAACCATATCCATTTATAATCCAGTTTTGTAAAATTAACCGATTATATATCCATAACCATATTCATAACCGGTTACATAACCGGTTTACAATAAAATATGGTCATGGTTAGGAATCCAAAACCATATAAGTGGTTTATATATGAATATGGTTTGGTCGGTCAAAATATCCGACCATGCACACCCCTAATTAGCCGTTTTATAAATATGTCAAATGTTCTATTTAAAATTTGTATTACAAATTAGTTTTTTAGATAGGCTAATAGGTCATACCAGACTTTTAAAACGGTCATTTAGTTTTTTCAACTAGATCTGACCTATTATGCAAAGTTCGGCTCTCCTCGTCTTATTCCCACTCCTAGTTGTTGATAATAATGTGGTTTAGAAGGGTGGTGGGAGTTGAAGGCTAAACACAATTTGTTTCAGTGGAAAGAGGATTTAGTAGAGGGGTTAAGGTTTCTGATGGTTAACGTTTCTTTGAGGGAAAATATGGAGGCTATGTGGTCTTGAGTAGGCATGGCAACGAAACTAATACCCGCGGGTATCCACCTGAACCAAATCTAATTTGACAGGTTTTTTCCGCTTTTACTGGGTTTGGGTATGTGTTTGGGTTTTCTCCGATTTCAAAACACAGGTACGGGACGAGTAACAGAGATATAGGTACTCATCCCGAACCCATACCCAAACTCGTCCCAAATGTAGAAAAACAATTTATTACCCCTTTTATATAAATAGAAACTCAAACCCTAAATCATTTCACGCACACAGTTAGAGTCTTGGTCTTTCAGATGACATTCACTTATCATAGTTCTCTCTTTTCTTTTTCCATATCTCACACTCTCGGCCTCTCTCTTCTCCATCGCCATATAAATCGATCTCCATCATATCTTTACTGGATAATGCATCGCAACATTGCAATCAGGGTTGAAAAAAACTTTTATTCAAAAAAATTATCCACTGCGGGGATGAGGATAAGGCTGGGATACCCGAACCCGTTGGAGACGGGGATGAGATTCGATTTCTCATCCCGACTGGATTTGAGCAAAATAACGGGTAAATATATGAGAGTAGAGTATGGGGACATGGAAGGTATAACTCATCACATTCCTCCCCATTGCCATGCCTAGTCTTGAGATAAAGATTGTGGTGGTTCTTATCCAACAAAAGAAGCATATTATGTGCTACACTCAAAATCCAATTATATTTCGAGTAAATTAATAAGCCAAAGTCAAATGATAATTAATGTGGCTTTATGAAATGCTCAAGTTTTATAGTTGAGCTTGAAACAAGTCATTTTTAGTAAAAACTCAATTATTCGAAATATGTTGTATCGCAAACCAATCATATATACTTGAAGAAGGCCTTTTGTCGAAAATCAGATAAATGCAATTCAAAGAAAGACACTTATGAAAGCAGTTGCAGTTTTGAAGTGCTCAAAATCATAAAAGATAATAAAATAAAATAAAATAAACTATCATGTAAAGAACAAAAGAGAAGTTCAAATGGGTGGTTACACATGAGAAATTATCGACATTTAAGATTTAAAAGATTGGAGGGAAAGTTCTAGGTGGTTTATGACACTTGCCATTAAGGCAATATATTAGTTAGTTTCTTGGTTCCATTTGAAAAGTTGCACTTGGGAAGTCACACATGGGAAGTTAAAAATATCCAAAATATTTAGAATTCTTAACTTCTTAAATAACTACCATATTGTAAACATTGTTCAAGAAGTCTCAAGGCAAGCAGTTACACACCCAAATATGCTAAAGAATTCAAATTCAAAAAGAAGTTACAAAAGAAAGTTCCTAAAGATTAGAAGACATTTAGCGTACATGCATTTTAGTAGATAGTTATTTTTTTTTTTGTGTCAAGTAGTCTAGTGGCTAAAGCTCACACATATAATATGTGGAGAAATGGGGTGTCCGGGGTTCGAACCCTGGCCCCTACATATACTATGTAATATCCCTTACCAACTGAGCTAAGTTCACGGGGATAGTATATAGTTATTTTATTTTCAATGTAATGTAATCCCAAACTTCATGTAAAGGAGTTATTTTCATTCGATAAACCTATTTGTTGTTTTGTAGCCATGCGCCCCAGACACAATAAGTGAATATTTTTGTCTATTTAAAGCATGTTTTGACCCATGAGTATTCATTCAAAAGTCTGGCGGATCAAAGGCAAAGGAGTGCGGCCGGAGCATCAAAGATGGTTTTTTTTTCAACCCCCTTCAACTTGTTTCAGTGTATTTCTTTTCCCTTTGATTATGTATTCAAGATGAGTAACTAAACACCTTCGATTAGTTCAAAGATGAACATATATTATTTGTTGGATTATTTTACAAGTGAAAGACGATTTCCTTTATCAATACAATTTAAATTATGCTTATTTTATATGTATTGTTCTTAATGCTTGTCAGTTCCTTTGATATTGAGTCATGTTTAATTTACTCAAGTTGTTTACTGAGAGATTGGAAATTCCTTTTGTATGACTAGGTTTTATGCTCTCAAGCGCTCGTGAGAGTATAAGTCCCTACCAGCACTAATAAAACAATATTTCACGAAGGGGCCTATAACCGGAGACAAAGTAGGTCTTACTTTGTTAGACGTCGCAAGTATAAATCTTAAATAGTATTTGTCTAGGAACATGCGCTAATCCAACAAAGACAAAGGAAGGGGGTTTGAAGAACCCCAATCACAGCCAAAACTTTGTCTCGAGCCCTTTTCAATTTCATTGCAATCAGCGATGTTTCAAGCTCCCCTCAATTTACTATTTTTAATTATTAATGGGTTTAGCTACATTCACATCAACATTGCGACATATATTTATGAAAATTTATCTTCTCCCAACAAAAAATGCTCATTCTCATACAAGTTGACCAAAATACTTCCATGTGAGTTAACTCACGTTCGGTATAACGAAGTATAACTTACATGAGTTAACTCACGATGGGCTATAACCTACACGGGTTAACTCACGATGAGGTTATAACCTACATGAGTTAACCCACACTTGGGTTATAACCTACATTAGTTAACTCATGTTGGGTTATAACCTACGTGATTTAACTCGCGTGGGATGTACCAATGTAGCGAACGTGACAAGTCACGTTGGGTTTAACACATGCGTTACTTAAGTCACGTGGATGATATTTTCGAAAGTTCAGTTGGGAGTGAACAATTTATGTTGTGAGAAGAGCAATTTTCTATATAGATTTGATAGAAAAGACAATAGAAGTGCTGATCTTTTTGCAAGGTTTGAGTCATTCGGATCCCTTTAGTTGGACTTTTTTATCCAGCTCAATTGTATGGGTGATGCTTGAGATGGCTTGGTTAATTTCACTAGAACCGTTCGTTCCTTTTATTGTAAGAAATTGAAGTTGGCATAAAGTTTGAGTCTATCCAATCCAATTGTCATTAAAGGAATAATGTTGTATAAAGTTTGAACAATTAATTATTCACCAAAAACATTGGGAATTTGGAGGCAAGTTGTGGTGTTGGCCAAGTGAGGTCCAGTTTTGAGTATCAAATGAAAGATTTCGTGCATTTGTTGTGACTTTAATCCACTCCTTCCATTCATTCTTTCACTCTCAAGAATTATGATGAAAGAGATAAGACAACTGCATTCCTAGAGAACAAAGAGCCTGGACCTATGGCAGATTTAGGGTCCACGAAATCAGCCCTTTGGATGGAGGCGTACATCCCCGGGACCAATTCGGTTCTGGCCACGCATGAGTGTTAAAAGCCTCAATCATGGCAATTAATCTACTTGGCAGAATTTTCTATTAAACCCTTACTTTATTTCAATTCAATTGTGCTGCAATCAAGACTGGTCACTGTCTTCCCTCCCAAGTCCCAACTAATGGTCCATTTTCTTGGACAACATAACTTCTAAAACGACTCATTACAAGCCCTTCTATTGGTTTGTTATACCGAATAAACCGTTTATTATCTTGTATGTACAACTCATATGATAAAAAGTTGCAATGATATATGATACGATAGACATATGTTCGAACTCTTAATTCTTCATTTTTCAGTATTTAATGTGTGTGAATTTTACTACTAAACTCTTTAGATTTAACAAAAAAAAGTCTTTTTTTTCTTCCTTGAAATTGAATTTGCACCACTCTTTCATATAGAATGACATTCTAAAGTTTAGAGGGAGCAAACATCTTCAATGGTAACTTGTTGGATATATGCTTGATCAAAACATAATATGTAGGTTTTGATTACATTTTTGGAGAAGTAGAATTGATTTTGACATGTATTGAAAAAATCAAGTACCACATGTATTAAAGTTAAGGTCTGATTAGAGTATATAAAAAGCGTCACCATTCATAAATACCTAATATGATATCAAAACATGTGATTTTTAGATCGCTCATCATTTATATCCACCCACAAAGTCTAATATTTTTATGGGTGTATTGATAAAACAAAGTCACGCATATATTAAAGATAAGGTCTTACTAGAGTGTATAAAGAGACGCATCCTTCACCTTACAAGTCGGTTTTGTAAGGATTAATTTTCGAGTAAAAATGATTTTGCCCCATAGTTGATTCCAAGTTGAAGATAAGATATGTAGCTTTTGACTCAACACAATTTTTATACTTAACTTTATTGTTCAACTCGTATTTATATAAATGTATTCAAATATAAATCACTTGATATTCAATTTACTTATAATATTAAATTGCATATTTGGTCCCTTAATTAAATTATGAGTTTCATTTTGGTCAAACGCTCACACACTCCCCTTTCAACACACGCGCATATACAGTGCCACGTCCTCAATTTATTTCATCACTTTACATGTTAACTGGTTCTACAGGTTAGTGTATTTTACATTTTTATTAACTTTAACTATTGATCTCAAACTGCACTAAACCACCATGAAATTGATCAGTATCGGTGCATTTCATTGATGCCACATACAATCTTTTTCCTTATGTTCCGTCACCGATTCGATTGTTGGCGTTCTTCAGGGTGAAGCGGTAGTGATGTTAGGTCGTCGAAAATGGTGGTTCACTGCAAGGTGGGATGATGTTTGATGAACAGAACCTGCATATGCCGCAAAAGATGAAAGGGTGGGACTGAATGATGTCGACGAAGTGAAGGACAGTGTACGGTGGGTCGGTAGTGTTTGTCCGGTGAGATGGAAAGAAGAGTGCCATGGCGACTATACTGTTACGTTTGATTACAGTGGATTAAGGGTTGAGTTCTGATGTTAATTGGCAAGAATGGTGGATGGAGGAGGCAGTGGAATGGAGAAGAAAATCTTTAACACAAACAAAGCGATTTTTTTACTGTAATTAGAAAGAACCAGGTTGCCAAAAAAATGGGTCAAAATATTGATGACATGGACCAATTAACGCGAGTGCGACAAAAAGAGTGTATGAGCGTTTGACGCTAGCACTTCTCTTTTTAAATACAGGTATAGATAATTTAAATAATTTAATGATATATAAATAATTAGCAAACCAATTCTATAAAGAAATAAATTTAGTAATACAGAATAAATTTAAATAATTATATAAAAATAAATGAAATCTATTTATCTATATAAACCATTTTTGGTAATTTTAGATTCAAAATACATTTTTATTCAAACTACAAAAACATCATGAATTGGTATGAATCCGTTTATGTTCAACCCACTTTTAATCAATATCAATTACCGTCACCACATAATCAAACAAATACTAATCAATTTTAGAAAATGAATTTTGATCATTGCGGAAGCAAACACACAATATACGAGTTTGTATGTTTTGATAATTGGGTCTTTGTTCAATGGCAAGACATGATCAAAGAGGGTGAGTTCTCTTGTTTGCGCTGCAACCGTTTGGAGTCTCCGAGGGATGAGAAACAAAAAAGTAATAATATTTGTACAACTATTTGATGATAATTTTTGTAACAAACCTTCTTTCTCTCTCTTCTTATTGGTCAAAAAAATCAAAAGAGAAAAAGAAAGAGAGAGGATAAGAACGTCATATGAGTATGAAAGATAAAGTTGTCACAAAATGGTTGTATAAATATTATTTCTTGAAACAAAATTCTCTTTAAAGGAGACATAGCTGACCCTCTTTTATGTCTTACATCATAGTAACATTTTCTCTTTATTTTGATTGGTAGGACAATCATATTTTTGGTTAATAAATAGAGTACCTCTTAAAAAAAAAAATACCCCCTCCTTCAAAAAAAATATATATAGAGTACCCATTGCCTCCCTTTAATATGGAACCAGATTCTCTCCAGCCATTAGAGCGTCCTGTTCAATCTCGACAATTGATTTCATTCTCCTATTTACAGTTAACGATGCACAATGATGGATAGACAACTTTGACCAGCGCATCAAAAGAAACATGAGAGGAAGGGCAGGAGACAATCCGAATCCGTTTAATATAATCTTTGCTTACTTTAAAAAAAAAAAATCCATGCTCACTTGTGGACGGCGCGGGGATTAAACTTTAAAAAGAAGATTGATTTTTTTTATTTTTAAGAATGCTCAATTGTTTAATATAGAGCCGATCTACGTCAACTAAACCATGCAATTTATTTTATATGAATGTCAAATTATGTTGGTTTATATATTAGTATTTTGAGTTGACATACCACTAAAAATCTTCTACGTAAGCGCATAGAAATGATAGCCAACAAACATAAAAGAAAATACTAACAAAATATTTGTTTAAAAACAATATATAGTAAAACTATCCTTAAATTTGTCTAAACCTCTTAAAAAAAGTGTAAGAAGTATAATTTTTATATAAAATGTGTTTTTTTTTTGTCTTAACAAATTTTCTAATAACACTAGTTAGTATGAGGAAATTAAAAGAAGGTGAAGAGGCAAAGTGAAAAGGAAAGGAGAGGAAGGTTGGAAGTGGACATGAGAGATATATATGTTCTCATTGTCATATATGTCAACCATCTACTAAACTAAAGTGTGCTTTTCTAGTTTAATGTTTAATTCCCATGTGTTATAAACATGCGGCATGAGCACAAGCATTTCTTTTCTATTCTTCGAAAAAAGGACACATAAAAGTGGAATGAACTCATGAACATGAATGGTGTGACTCATTGTGTGACTAATTTACTGGCCTACATTTCAGAAATTCAAAAGTATCATAAAAATATTCCTTCTATCCCAACTATCTTCTTTTTAATATGATGAGTTTTTTCCTTTTTTGTTTTAGTGGAATGTGCATTTAAGATAGACTTTAGATCACGAGATTCTGTAGCCACTTACCAACATGGGAAGACATGGAAAAGAAAATGCAAGATTCAACACTTCATATTAGTGATCGGTTTTTTTATTCCAACTTTAGGAGACATTGTAAATTTTTATATTGATCGTCAATTAACATCGAGAAAATATGTGGAATTAGAAATTTTAAAGAGTTTAGAATTATAGACAATTTAACCGACTTAATTGAATGAATTCCAAAAAAAAACTAATAGTCTAAGAAAATTTAGGTTTGATTTTGAGATTTGAACAATTATTAGAATGGAACACGCGTCTAACACTTTTCTTCGTTCCCTATATCTATCTATCATCTACTTATCATATCCATCGCTACTCTCTCTTTCATACTTTCATTATGTATACATTAGCACCGAGTGTCCTAAAAAAAAAAATTCCAATTTTTTTTCATAATGACACGTTTTTTATAAAGAAAGGAGATATTTTGTCCTATCTGAAATAAGCACTTCCAAATACGTTGAATCTTTGATGTCATCATTTTCTTGATGTATTGACCTAAACTTTAAATAATTACATAGTTTTGACTACGGTTTTTCATTATGAAAAAGTACGATATTGAGCTCCTATTGAGAACGAAAACTACATTGAATATCTACGGTGATTTTAAGTGATTGCTTTATATTTAGGCCCACATTTCTGGAACACTAAATTTTTCATTGTACCTTATCCTATATGCTTAAATCTATATATATAAAAAAAAAAAATACACTACAAGAATGTACTTCAGATAAAAATACACCAATGGAAACATGTTCCGGTAAAATTAGGAGAAAGTGCTGAGAAATTATCCTAAAACATGCACAGTAGAACAAATTAAGCTTGGTCATTGTTCCTTTGAAACTTAAAAAATTCAATGAATGCGGTTTGGAGAGCATAAATTCAATGACCGCTTTTTTTATTTTATTTTATAGTAAGCATAAATTCTCATTTTATTAATATATCATGGTACATTTACAATAAAATTGAAGCTTAAATCTTATTACATAAAATATTTAAACACCTAATATTAATCTATTAAAAACCTAAAGTTAAACGTGCAAGAAGATGGAGGGGGAAACAGGAGGAGGAAGGAGAAAAGGATGGTGGGGGGTAAGGTTTTTTTCTGTCCACAGCGAAAGATACTTTGATGGTCAACATTGCACTAAAGCAGACCAACCTCGCACCCAGACAGACCACGCTTCTTTCCAGCGTGACACCATCCTCATTAACCGTTCAAACAATCCTTGAATTTCTAAAGCAGCCTTTCTGTATGAAAGACCAACTATAGAAACACATTGTTGTAGAAGAAAGGAGGAGGAGGAGAGAGTGTGAGATGATGTAATGAAAAATTATGAAGGTTTAAAGGGTATTTATAGGGGAAATTTCTGAAGAATGAGTTGCATAGAGTGTAACGATTTTTAATTATGGGTTAAAAAATGTGTTCAAAGGGTTTTACTAGCCTAATGGCTAGTAAAACCTTTTGAAAAACGTGTTCCATGAGTTACTCTTGCTGAGCAAGTAACTGTCCAACACCCTAAGCCGATTTTGATTATACAATCCAAAAATGTTTTAGATAAATTCGGATTATATAATCTGAAATGCTTAATTAATGAGTCAAACTTCGTACTTTGTAGGGCGATGGATATTTCGGAGTATATAATTCGAAACCGTTATTTACAGGATTTTTTTGTGGTCCACATTGTACCAATAATTTATGTGGTCTACGATGCCCTAAAACTTCTATAAGTTAGTGAGCCTATTTTCATAAGCAGTAAACCACCCCAAAAAATCATGAACATTTCCTTCATTGATCAGAACACCAAGCTAGCTGCAGTTTACTACAACGAGGAAAAACCTCCCCATTAGTTCAGGATGCGCACTGATGTCACGCGCTCCGGGTTGAAAGATTAGTTGATCAAATCAACCGTCAACTCAACCACAGAGATACAAGAAGAATGGATGGTGTTGAATATCGATCGACTCAACCGAAACTGTGCGGTTCTGTGATGTAGCTTATTTACGTATATCAAAAGTAAGTATTTATATATCGTCTCCTCAAGGACTAGTGCGATATCATGGATCGTTCGACATCGATTACCATTTTAAGTTGAAAGAGTAATTTGTTTGTTTGTTTGTTTAAAACCTAAGTATCTACGTTATGAGATTAAAACTTGAGATTGATAGGGCGTAAAACTTGTTAGGATTAGAGTTCCTTAATCAAGCGTCACACATAACCTAAGGATCATGCATGGATTCTAGCTTTCCTTTGATATTACCACGTATCCCTCGTCAATATCATTCGTGTCCAAATAATATAGTGACTTCAATTGTATCGTTTAATCGTCGGTGTCTCGCACTATTAAACGATCCAAGAGTCGTTCCTATCATTCAATCGATGATTTCTCAATCTCTTGAATGATAGAAAAGCATTAAGTTCGGATACAAAGAGTATTTATCTAAACATCAATTCCATGTCTAGAATTTATGTTTGATAGATGATTATTCTAAACCTAGATTCAAAAGTATTTTTCAATCACAATTAAATCAAATATGAACAATAAAGTGCAAGAATAATCTCAATATTAAATCAAATGCTAGAACCATACATTTATAGATCAATTGATTACATGATTAGCTTAGATCAAGTACCTCTAATCCCAACAACGGAGATTTAGCTTCTCATTGTCATGAAAGCCTTGCAAGAATGAATTGAAAGGAAAAGATTCATTACAACTTTGTGATTTCTCACCAAATGTGGAAGAATCAAACTTCTATCACTCTCACTCTATGAAGACCAAGCCCTATCTCTCTCTCTTTAAGTATCTATGTATTTTTCTGTAAATAAAAGCTTACCCCCTTCAAGAAATGACCAAGGGCTATTTATAAGCTTTCCCATCTGCATCAACTCGCCTCGCGAGTTACTCTGCTCGCCATGGCGAGTTGAGGTTTCTTCCCCATTGGGTTTGTGCCACGTCATCCTAGGGAGTTTTAACCGCCCTTGCTTGCCTCCCAAGTAACTTCACTCGCCATGGCGAGCAAACCTATGCTTCTGCCTATTTTTTCCTTTGCTAACTCGCCATGGCGAGTAGGGTGCGAGCAAATGTGTCTTTCTGCCTATTTTTGGCCTTGTTGCACTTTGTTTCTTGTTTTCCATCTTTGCTCAGTGCCTTGAGTAAATTTCCTGCAAAATTAGGTAAAGTAAGATAGATAAAGCGTAAAAGGATCAAAATCAATTATCTCTCGGCTTTTTCTTTAATAACTTGCAAAACAAGTTACAAAAGTGCCATAAATCTTCATTAGAATTACTACTTCCTGGCACTTATCATTCTGTCGGACGAAGAACATCAACGACGATGACGTGAGAACCTTGTTCTCGATATTTGGTCAGTACAATACTAAAGGATGCATCGAGTAGGACACTTCGTTGGCTCAGGAACTACGGCGAGATCAGGACTTTGTTGGAGGAACCAAACGAAGAAATTAGTTTAGCTTATCTGTGATATGTTATGTTTTATTTTATTACGTGTTTTATGTTGTAGAATTATGTCTCTGATGTATTTGAAATTATTATATTTAATGTAAGTTACCGAAATTAAATTCCATGTGTTAAAATTCTCTTCATCGCACATTTCAGTTTGTGTAATGTGTTTGTGTTCGTTCATTACTGAATAAGATAAATGTGTTCACCGAAGGAACACAAAGAAAAGAAATGAAAATATATAGGGGGCAAGTAAATTTCGATTTATATAATCTGAACCAGTTCAACACACGTTTTTTGTATGGTCCACATTATAGTGACAGATTCTATGGTCCACGTCGCACATCTTCTATAAATAAGTGTGCTCGGTTCATTTGCTGTAAAACAACAAAAAAACTGTGAAAAATCTTCTGAAAGATATGAACACCAAGAGGTTGCTATGAGTTAAATCTTGCTGCCTTGTCAATATAAATATGTCAGTTGGCAAGGCAACAGGATCTAACTCAAAACAATCATCTTAAAACACCATGCATATCATCATTATGTTACAAATATGTTTCCAAAGAGGTTCTTGCGAACTTAATCCAGTTGACATGTCGATCATAATATGTCAGTTGACATGCCAACTGAATCAAGTACAAAAACACATCTTCAAACACCTTCCCAGAAGTTTTATCTCTTATGTTATTATGTTGTTTTAAATCATTTAATTATGTTTCGTACTTTTTTTCCTATGTCATTCACCATGAAAACCCTCCAAAAATCAAACTTAAACACTGTCTGGAGCTATTGGGATTATACAATCTGAATATATTAGAGGTTGTTTTATATATTTAGGGGTTGTTCTGAAAAATCTTCTGAAATATATGAACACCAAGAGGTTGCTATGAGTTAGATCTTTCTGCCTTGGCAATATAAATATGTCAGTTGGCAAGACAACAAGATCTAACTCAAAACAATCCTCTTGAAACACTAAGTCTATCATCATTGTGTTACAAATATGATTCCGAAGAGGTTCTTGTGAACTTAATTCAGTTGACCTGCCGGTCATAATATGCCAGTTGACATGCCAACTGAATCAAGTAAAAAAACACATCTTCGAACACCTTCCCATAAGTTTCATCACTTTTGTTATTATATTGTTTTAAGCCATTTAATTATGTTTCGTACCTTTTTTTTTTCCCTATATCATTCGCCATGAAAACCCTCCAAAAATCAAACTTAAACACTGTCTTGGGCTGTTCAGATTATACAATCCGAATATATTTAGAGATTTTTGGATTCTAAAATCTGAAACCTCCCATATTGTGTGGACTGTGCTATTTCACCCAAGGTTTGGACGGTTTGTAGTGTGTTTAATTCATTTATGGTCAGTTAGAGCATTGTAAATGTTTCCTTTGACAGTAGTTAAAGTCTATGATAGGTTTATGGCTATAAAAAGTCGTGTATGCTTCAACGAATTCATTCATTCTCCATTTCTTAATTTCTTACTTTTTCCTTCACTTATTTTTAGTTATACAAGAGTGTATGATATCATGGTCAATGTCGACCGGGATTATTCGACGGTGAGCAGAGACTATTGATATCAAATACGACACAGTTCTTTATATTTTGTTTTTTTTTTCGAATTCTAAATTCCGAAAATACCTAACAATCTGTTTTGGATTATATAATCCGAACATAAGGTATTTTTGAAAGGAAAAAAAAAGATAGGGTGGGCAAAAGTAAAATGATATTCCTTCAAAAAAAAAAGAAAGTAATTCGTCCATAGTCCTTTTAAACTTTGTGGGCCTAATAGTCCGTCCAATGGCTCCGTTTCCATGTGTCGAATTTGTCAATAATTCGTGATTGATTTCTGCTCTTTCCCTAGCACAAAACACTTGCGCCCTGCAACCATTCCGAAAATGCTCTTGCGCTAATTAAGTAACGCAAGTGTTAAACTCTGCGTTACTTAACTCACGCTACATGCTGTCTTAAACAAGGCAGAACACCTCATTTCCTCATTTCTCATCTAAAATCTCAAAAACCTCTCTCAAATCACCGAAAACCAAAATTCCTTCAAGTTCAAATCAAACAACACTCCAATAACAAGTAAGTTTTCATAATCAAACACCATTAACCTTTTATGTTTATATGTTAGATTTTTTCTCTTAAATTATAAATTTTTTAGATTTAGGGTTCGTTTAAATTTTGGTTTTTTTGGCAAGAAATCATATAATTTTTACATGAAAATGACTTGTGTTGCTTAATTGTTTAGATGTTTTCATGTTTATGTTGTAGTTTTGAGTTTTAGAGAATTTTTTTAGATTGAGAGTTTGTTTAAATTTTGAATTTTTTTGCAAGAAATGACTATATTTACATGTAAATGACTTATATTGCTTAAATGTTTAGATGTTTGCATGTTTATGTTGTAGTTATGAGTTTTAGGGTTTATGTATAA
>Ga0228711_1009392_pt1 | contig 13297 bp, 5 predicted proteins | sample MedpolnodulmetaG_2_FD_177996 | JGI IMG/M metagenome (GOLD analysis project Ga0228711, IMG submission 177996) | Root nodule microbial communities from Medicago polymorpha collected in Santa Monica, California, United States - brown nodules | ecosystem: Host-associated > Plants > Roots > Nodule...
AAAGGACAGAGCATAAACAGGCAGGGACGACATGACAGATTTCAGCAAAACCAGACGATCATCCAAAGACAAGTATCTCGATCTACATTTTGACAGTCTAGAGTTGATTCGATTAATGAGAGGCTCTCAAAAAAACCAACCGACGAGCAAGTGCAAAAATTGATTTGAAGTTATGAAAGAAAATATTATTTAAAATAGTACTATTTTCATGAATGTATCATTTCAACCTTTTTTTTCGTAGTTTTGTTGTAAAGTTTTTCCCTACTTATTCTAAATCCACCCGGCGTTCTGTAATTTACCCACATTATTATCTTCAATTTGACTATGTCATTTAAGAAAAACAGAGATAACTATTTTATGCCATTATATTCATATGATTATAATTAACAATTTTTTTTAAAAAAAAGATTAAGTATCAAGTTAGTATTTTTTTTATTCTTTAATTTTAGCTCATATATATATATATATATTTGAAGTAGCTCAAATAAACTGTATTTACGTAGTTTGCAACTCTCGGGTTAGGGTCATGGATACTCCATTGTATGCATGAACGCGAATTTGAACTTAGAATTCATTGCTTTCAACACATAGTGTGTGTGGTTCCCCCTAAATTATTTAGAATAAAAAAATGTAAAAGAAGAAAAATCCAAACTATGTGCAGAAAGATGGTCTCCATTACCTGCTGTAGTATAAGACAAAGACGATGGGTGTCAATCATAACAATCCAACAAGATGAAGTTACATATCAACGACGATTGAACGGAATATCACTGTCTCTACTAGAGCCACATATTAATTAGGATTTTGATATGGATTATAACAAAAAAGTTGTATAATTTAGCGATTTATAAACACAACAGAAATTATTTTTTATTTGTTTATTGTGACAAAAATTGATTTTTTAGATTATAAAAAATGGTTTTATAAAAAACTACTAAATTTCATTTTCATTTAAAATATATTTTAATTGTTTTCTTCATATTTCAATTTTTTAAAATGTGAAAAACGGACGAAAGAACTTTAAACTATTCTATTTTATTTTTAAAAAGTGATCTAATAAATAATTGTATGAAACATACTCTTAATTGCTGCGGTATGTTACTGAGCATTTTCAATTTGGTCTATGTTAGCGTTGTAGTTAGGCAAATTCTATTGTACACCTAAAAATTGGAGTGTATTGCTACACCAAATCTTTAAATTATTATGTAAATATGTTGTTTTTTTGAAGATGGGAGAGGGGCAATGAAAAGAAGAGGGAAGAGGGGCGGTGATCGACAAATGTTGACGGCGATGAGAGGAGAAGGGAGAAGAAGAGTCTTCTGATGAGGGAAAGACGTGAAGGGAAAGAGGGAAACATATTTTGTTTCTTTTAATCTTTTTTATTAAACAAATAAATCACAACCCTTGTATAATGTTTTGTCACGTATCTTTCATCCATAATTTAAATCTACTAAATGGAGCTTGAGAAAAATGGAGCATACTTGAACTCATGCTAGAGATGACGTAGTAGTTTGACTATCTCAAATGATTTTAATGTGTGACATAAGTTCGAGTCTGGTGTTTGTGTGACCACAACATATGTCAAATTTTACGAATGTTGTCCTTATATAACAGTTTACATCAACCAATATTGGTAAAACAAAATATGAAATTTATATGTTTATGAGTAAACATTTTGTAAACTATCATTGATCAATGCATTTGATGCGAGTTTGTAATTCATGACAAGATTTCTAAAGCATCTTGAAAGTGATTCACACTAATCATCTTATTTGTATCCCGGTTCTATAAACGGATGGAGGTGAATCTAGTCTAAAGTTTAGTGTGTGCACATTCATTTTATAAGTATGTGTGCAACATCATCATATTCCTCTTCATCTTCTTCTTTGTCAAATTATTTGCAACACACCCCCAAATATTTGATCTAATATTATTAATCACTTGAGTTAATCACTTGTTTAAATCGATTTTATTTTTTTACAATAAAAATGATATCGAATTAAAACCAATCGCAGTAAGTAGTAACTGATAACTATCTTGAGGTAAAGGTGCTAGTACTAATTGCCAACATGAAATCAGAAAGGCAGCACCTTATGCAAATCACTCCTTTGCTTAAGGGGTAACTATCTTCACACGCGTATCCCCGTTAGGTTGTTATTTAATTAAGGGAAATGCTAACTTGTATACTTAAGGTATAAGTTAATGAGTCAAAAGTAGAAATATTTTGCTGTAATTAATGCATTTTAATTTAACTTTTTTATGTTTAATTAATTGAATACGCAAAATTTAAGAAAAAATTTCTATTTTTGGTTGCTGAACATGTGCCCTAAGTACAAAGTTACCGTAACTCTTTAACTAAACATGTTTTACCAAATTAGTAATACTGGTTATTAACATTTTTTAGGAGAGTTATTAACAATAATTGTATTTTAAATTAATAAACTTCTTTTTAACAAAAATTATATTATTGAATTCCAAAAGTCCACACCTAAAATTGGCAAAAGAGAATGATTCATTAATTCAATATTTTAATCGGGGTATATTTTTTTGGTTGACATATTTTAATCAGGGTATGCTAGTGGTAGATAGGGCTCCCCATTATTATCATTATTATAAAAGACAAAATCAATACCCCTCTAAATTTAAACTCAATCCAGTACAGACTAACAAAAGGCTAATATTTTTCTCCATTTCTTTTGCATAAGACAAAGTCATAGATTCCAAATCTGTCCACCATATACTATAGTATGATTTATGATTTGGCTATTGATGGCAAAATCATTAATAATAAAAAACCAAAAAGGACCTCATTAAACTTTGAACCCTAGGCTAGTAGGCTAGGGCCTCATCCAATATGGCCCCCTATGGTTGAGGACTCTATTTTTAACACATCCGCAAATTACTACATCAGGAATTTATCTCCCATAACCTTATTTACATGAATTTAGCAACATGAAACCATTCAGTGAAAATACAAATCAAGTAGTTATACTAGATAAGAATTAATGATCTTGGAAATAAAATGTGGAGTTAATTATGGCTATAAGTATAACTTAGATAGTAAATAATTAAATTAAGGATTTCAATTTATATCAATTTGTTTCTAAGATGGGGAGATTTTCTCCGTGGGAAGGAAAACACATAGGAGAAAGTCTCCCCAAGAGGAGTTTGCGGACATGGATTATACCATAACCTTGCATCCTACAGGAGCCTCATCCCCGGGATGTTACTAAAATACCATTTATATGTTATCTATTCAAGTATTTTATGTTATATTTTTTGTTTTTCAAACAATATGTGATAAATTTATTTTATGTGATGTTTACTTATTTTTATTTGTTTTATGGTTATATTTAAAATTATTTTACAACCAATTAGATTGAAAATAATAATGAATTTAATTTTTATGTTGATGGGTACCGTGAAAATCCGCGAGATGGGTACAAGGGACAGAGCGCTTTGGATGGCGGGAGTTGAGAGTGGAATAGTACTCCCCACCCTCGCTTTGCCCCCATTGATATCCCTTGTTGCAGTAATTTGATATGAACGAAGGTTTGAATTCATTATTTTTCATTTTTCTTCGTTTAGTATGTGTGAGTTTCGCAACTAAATTATTTATGAAAAAAATGTTAAGTTAATTCTAAACTATCAAATATGATTTGGTTGGTACATTGAAACTAGCTACTAGGTACAATCCGCCAAAATAAATAGGGCTTGAGTATGGACCAAGAAAATCATTGTAAGAAATCAAAACATGATTTTCTAGCTAGTAGGTATTTTCTTGGTTGGTGTAACCACAATAATATACAAGGAGTAAACTAAGTAAAGTAAAAAATAAATAACCTTTTTTGCTTCATGTAACTGCAATCCACCAAAGTGCAGTGAATACCATAATGGAGCTGTAAATGAGAAAGCACTTAACTGTTTGCAAGTATATTTATTGAAGAGTCCTCTTCTTGTGCTGCCATACCAAAAACTACCTTCTATGAATTGGACCACAACACTTGTGCAACACACTGTATTTCACTATCAGCACTCTTGCTTTGGATGTTGAACAATGATCTTCACAGTACATGATGTGAATGCAGCACTATACAATAATTGGCATGGTAACACAAGTCATTTAATATATACAGCTCATACTATTATATACACTTCATTATTTTGTACTCTTTTTTTGTCAATGCAGTTACTAGTCAATTTGTGCCACACAGAAAAAGAATCATATTTGACTCTTTTCAGACACTGTTTTGAAAACAGTTTAGCTAAGTGCTTATGTATTAGCCGTTTTTATAACTAAGATAAATAAAGTCAAACTGTTTTCGTATAATCTATAAGCTGTTTTCATAAGCTAACCTGAAGAGCTTATAGAAATAGGCTGAAAACAGTTTATGGACATGGCATTAGTTGTTTCCACGAGCTTATTGCAATGCTTACTTTATTCACTATACTTAAGAAGGAATCTAAATAAATCTACACAATGGGATGAAAGAACAGATGATCAATTTACATTATTTTTCTTATGAATGATCTACAGGTGTATACAAAATTGCCTCCCAACATCAATAAACCAATATAGAGAAAAACTAAATCAAAACTATGTGCAAAGCAAGTATCTAAAGCTGAAATCATATGGCATGATTTGTACAAATTGTGAGAGGGGCTCATTTTTTCTTTCTTCAAGCAATTTAATGGCTTCTTTTCCCAGTTCACTTGGTAACTGAAGGCAGATCCAATCCATCAATGATTCTAAGTCTTTTGCGAAGTTCTGTAAATACCAATCCAAAAGCTTTGGGATAGCAAATTTGGATGTTGAAATTCCAACTGTTGCTTGTAAGTACTCTCTTTTGGCCACTTCCAGTTCATTCTCCACTTGAGATGCTGTGTAAACTCTCACCTGCATTTAGCATCATAGATCATGATAAAGCCTTAAACATACATATTACTTAAAAGGGCGATCGGATTTTCAACTCAAGTTTACTAATGCAAAGAGACAAAATGGCGCTGAGCTTTTGAAGAAAACAAATTTGTGTGAAATTACTCATCAACTTACAGCAGGAGAGGACCAAGTTCCACAAGAGAGAGCAAATGTAACTAGAGGTTCCGAAAGTTCCAATCCATATATGCTTCTTGCTATCATATCATGATTTTTCGCTCCCTTGGAAATCATCTGTTTTGGAATTCAGTGCTTAACTATTTATTTTTATCCATTTAAATGCTAGAATTTGAAATGGACAAGACTTACAAATTTGTAGTGATGAGGAAGTCTTAAAATGAAATGCTCTATGGTTGTTGCACTTAGTATGTGTCCACCAACATTTATTTTTGCCTGCATCACAAGAAAACCGTATAAATTGTTGATCAAATCAATACTATCCTAGCCAGATGAAACAAAATTGTCTTTCTATAGTCCATACCTTCCGCATCATTGTGATAGCCATTTCAGGACTATCCGGTATACCATTCTCTATGAATTCCTGAATCAAAGTAGAACATTAATACCATTGTTATTATGGTTTGAAAAAAAGAATTAACTACATCACTTGAGATAAGCTATTACTGATTAAAGAGAAAAACAATAATAAATGCTTTAAAAAAAAAACCAGAAACTTCGAGATACAAGTTATACTATACATTATATATGTTATTCTAGTGGAAAAAATAGACATACATTCATCATACACGAGTTATACGTGTTGATCCAAAATGCAAGCTTCTCTTGATGATTGAGGTTTTCCAAGTTGACAGAAGTTAGCTTCCTAAAAAGAAGTCTGCAAGTTTTCCATAATCAAAATACTGTTACTGCTAAATTTCTAATTCAAGGAAAGAGTAACAACTAAGTTGAATAAAATATGACATACTTCAACCGGTGCAGTAAAAACAAAGTATTTCCGGTTCGTTTTGCATTGAAAGATTTAGCATCAATTGCACATAAATGCTTGTAGGGACCAATATCCCTCCTTCTAAATTCCAGACAGATGCCATACGGGTCCCAAAACTCTGTTCCTTCAACACGGTTTTGAGGCTTTAGAGCCCATAAGGGCGATGATATGTCGCCTGCAGAACCTGGATACTTCACTGAACTCATTCTCAAGAGAATGCTTGATAAGCACTTTAGAATATTTTCCGAAATCACATTTGGACAGTCAGCTTCTGTTGACATTTGGTGTGGACTAGGTTGTCTTAATTCTGCCATTTTCTGTTCTTTTACCCTTGGTTGTTGCTGCACAATGGGAAATATCATAATTCACAATCATTAACTATAAGGAATTTCTTTTCACCTACTAGTACTAAAACACAGATGACAATTACCTTCCTTTTCGGAGGATGTGACTTTTTATGCAATGATGACTTATTGTCAACATGAAGATTTTTAATTGGACTTCTACTCATTTGCTTGGAGGGTTGTAGCCTGCTCTTGAAAGAATTAGTGCCGGATCGATTCTCTTTTCCTTGTCCATTATCTGGCAAACCAAAATGCACATAAAAAAATTCAGGCAAAAGTCTAAAACCATAAAGTGACACTTATAAGGGATTTGAACTTTGTCTCTCGAGGTTACAAAGTCATAATCTTACCTCTGAGTTGACACCGCGAGGACTAAACTCCAATACTTAATTAAGCGGAATAAGTGAAAAACATAATGGTGAATTAATCTTGCTCACCTTGGAGTGGTATGGTAGGCCTACTTGTAGATGTTGTTGCTGGATTATCATCAACTGTTTGTGAAAGAGACTTCAATTCATCCAATTTAGAACTGTTCATTGTTGTTGTTGTGTTTGAATTGTTTGAAAGAGGTGATAAATGCTCCAATTTGGTCTTAGAAGATGACAAATAGACAGCTTCATGATACAAATCCTGCCTGAAATGTACAACTTTCTCTTCAAGCCAAACAATTTCCTCTTCCAAAACTGCCACTTCAGCCAGAAGTGCTAGTATCTACATACAAGTTTTTTTCAACAGTTAAATTTATTTCTAACTTAGCAATAGACAGAAGTACTTTTTTCAGAAAAGTACTTAAAAACAGAAGAAAACATAGAAAAAGAGATTCATTTACTAACATAAGGAGGTAGGTAAGGAGGAAGTCGAGGTAAAGCTCCTAAAGGTCTATTGAAAGCTCTCTCTAATGCCTTGTGAATGTTCTCCTCATGCTTAAGCTTCTTCTTCAATTTATCCACCTGAAATTCACAGAATTCAACTCAGTTTCAAATCAATAACAATACAAGAAACAGTTTCAATTATAGAATTTACTACATACATCTTGTTGCAATGCCAACTTTCTTTCTATGGTTGAGGATTTTCCACTTTTACTTGCATTTCTCAAGCTTCTTTGCATCTTCTACCTTTTCATTCAAAGCTAAACAAGTTAGAATCCATCAATACAGAAAAATCATGAACTTGGAAGAAATACAAAAGCTGAATATAACCTTTGAAGCACTTTTTTATGGCAATTAGAGATCAAATCTTCTTTATCTAGACATTAAAAGAATCAGCTCAGTGATCCAAGAAAGATAGAACTTGACAATAAATGAAGTATCAAGAATCAAGATCATTCCAAGAAGATGTGAAACTAAAAAACTTGAATATAGTTCAATTAATTACTGAACTATACAGAAGCAGAAGAATGAGTATATAATCAATATATATATAGTAAAAAATGTTATATATGTATTGAATAAGAAGAGTATGGATAGTAGTGTGGTAGTGATGGTGAAAGAGAGTGTTTGTTGAGATTAGATACACAGTTGTTGCCAGTTCCACCGCTATAGATATGAAAAACTATATATTATAATAATATATTTTGAAATATAGTGAAGTGTGAGTGTAGGGGACAGAAAGAAAGAAAGAAAGAGTATATAATATATAGTACTATAATATATAATAAGGTAGCTAGCATACACTTGTGAAATGGTGAAAGAGAGAAAGAAAGATAGAAAAGATAGTATTGTAATGGGAGGAAAATGACTAGAGAGAGGAGAGATAGATGTGTATCTAACCTTAGCAAGATATATGGTCCTCAATGCTGCAGAATCAAATGAAAAATAAAATACACAAGTCACGCCTAGTTAACTCATATTGAATTGGTGGTCACTTGAGTCCAAAGTTTATGTCATTATAAACCGACATGCACCTTTCTATTTTTAGATTTTTTAAGTTCTAAGTGTTTAAGGGGTGCATCATGCTAAAAATAGTCATAAAGTCAAAAATACTCATTAGCATTTTTTTTATATTAATTTCTTTAACTAATACTTTAAAAACTCTCATTAGCATTTTTATTTAAAATGGTGTCATTTGAACATTACAAATTGACAACGTGTACTGACACTCTATAAAAATGTCATTGTATAAAATTATTGATGTGTTTTGAAGAGGAAAAAAAACACTAGTTTATAAAAATATTAATTAATATCATATCAACATCGTATATACACACATTGTTGACAACAATAATGTCGTCAAAGAACGTTTCTCTTTTTCTTATTATATTTCTTTAATTTTTAACTTTGAGTGATTTCAACTAAAAAAAACTCTAACTTTGAGTTATTGAAAAAAAAACTTAAGTTTAAGTGAATTAGTATTTTTACTTTTTAATATTGTGATTCGGAAAAAAATTAATCATTCAAATTTTTAAATGATAATTTTGTTTACTAAATTAAAATTTAGTTTTTCTTTTCTTTTCAAATTTAGCACTACAATACTAAAAAATATGGTAGTCTAGTTCATGCTTAACTTTTTCATAACACGACTTCTTTTTCATAGATTTCTTTGGTTAGTAGCGTTTTAAACATAAAGCATGAGTAAATTGTCCAATTGTCAAGTTATGTTAGGTTTTGACAAATTCTAACACTTCAACAAAACCTTTGTAGACCTCTATATATTTGAGAAAGATTTGATTATCTCGTATTCGGTTGTATTTGCATTTGCTTAACCTAAAATTGGATGAGGAAAATTTGTCTGTCCTAAAATCATCTGGTTGCCAATCTCGGCTAGCAAATCATTTATTTGTTTGTGTAAACAGTTATCTGTTTGTTTTTTTAGAACGAATTCATTGTTGCAACAAAGAGATTTTTAGTTATTTTTGTCTAATAATTAACAGCTCAACTTTTAACCCATAGTGATCAAATCGCTGTTTTGTTTTTATTCGGATGTGAAAAGATTGAGAAAGAGATACGGGAAAAGCCAAATAAAAGGTAAAAGGAGAAGTGAAAGAAAAAGGGAAAGAAAGAGAGGCATGATTAAAGGAAAGGTAAAAATGATTTTAATAATTATACAAATAAAAATTGATATGGTAAAGCAGATCAATAGTATTGATAAAAATTATCATAGGGTAAAACATCAAGAGTGAATCTTCTCACGTGTAATTTATGTATGAGAGAGTAAAACATAATCCTCGTCATCTGATAAGAGAGAAACACAATTTTTTTTAAATAAAGTGAATTTGAATGATGAAAGATCACATTTTACTCTCTCCTATGTAAGTATACATGAATGAAACTATTCTTGTAAAACATCAATTGATTATCAACTGTCATTGACATAAACGGTTACATTTTCCCCTCATACCAGCCATGACTTGAGTTCTAACTATATATATAATATTGATTATATGGTCACATATCATAGGGTAAAGCATCAATTGATTATCAATTGCAATCAACATTAATGGTAACACTTTTCCTTTACATCCATTGCACCTTGAGTTTAGAATAAAATTCCTAAATCATAAAAAATGAAAGTCATACTCGTGTGATCCCTTAACTTAATTTCTAATAATGATTTAGTCATTTATCTTTTTTAACATTATATTGGATTATTTATATATGAATTTTTAAGTTTCAAATCTATAATTTTATTTCTAGCTCTCACTCTTTCAATTTATGATCCTTCACCTATGTTTGCATATGAATATTACATTTGAAACTTGAAAATTCATATGTAAATTGACCAGAATTCATATGAATACAAAACAAGGCTTCTTTCAACAAAAAAAAAAGGCTTAAATACACTTTTTATTCTTTATTTTTTTATCAAAAATTTGTTTGGTTTGTATTCTTATTATTATTTTAAATCATTTAATCCTTTTTTTAAAATGTGATATTCTAGCTCTTTTTCAGACCAAAACGAATGAAAATAAGGACTAGAACATCAAATTTTAAAAAAGATACAAGATTAATCAATTTTAAGAAAAGATGAATGACAAAAACAAATTTTTGCTAAAAGATAAAGGATTATTTTTAAAGGACTAAAAGATAAAGGACGAAAAATATATTTAAGCTAAAAAACAAAATCATATACTTACATAAAATATATTTTTTTGGGTAGATAGACGAAATGGCAAAGTCATCATGAACTCACACACACAAGTGGAGGTGACGAAGTTCGAATCCCGAACCCGACGTCCAGCCTAATAACTTCAACATTTTTTTTGTGGTGTCCGGGGTTCGAACCCCAGACCTTGTATATACTATGCATTGTTCTTACCAATTGAGATAAGCTCACGGGAACAACAATTTCAACATTTTACCAGATGAGCTGGGACTTATCATTTTAGTCCCTTTAACAAAATATATCATAAGCAATTAGTTGAGTTCATAAACGTGGTATATATGTTCTTTTGTTTTTTCAGGGTTAAATATGTTTTTGTTCTCAGTAAATATGTCAATTTTTCATTTTAGTCCCTTTAATTTTATATTTTTTAATTTTTAGTCCCTCAAATTTTTCAACTTCACTTTTGGTCCCTCTTTAAAGTAAACTCATGCAGAATTCATATTTTTGAATAAAATTTTGCAAAAAAAAATCATAATATTATAAGAATTTTTAAAAAAAAATGAATTTAATATGAACTTTTATATTTTTTACAATTAAAAATTCATATTTAATTTGTGTTTGGCTAAAAAATTATAATTTTTTTTTGAGATTTTTTTACAATATTCTTCACATTTCTGCACAATTTCATTAAAAAATATACAAAAATTAACTTAAAAATAGGGACTAAAAGTAGTGATTGAAAATTTTATAGGGACTAAAAGTTGAAGAAATTTTTTAGAGGGACTAAAATGAAAGGCTTAAATACTCAATTGGCCCCTTAACTTGATTTCAAGTATCGGTTTGGTCCCATAAGTAATAAAAGTCCGTTAAGTCCCTTAACTTTATTCCAAGTATCGGTTTGGTCCCTTCTGTTAATTTAATGCAGAAAAACGTCAAATTTTGGTCCCTTAACTTATTTAATTAGTATTAGTTTGGTCCCTTAGCTTATTTAATTAGTATTAGTTTGGTTCCTAAATTTAACGTTTTTTGAATTAAATTAACAGAAATGACCAAACTGATACATTAAATAAAGTTAAGGGACCTAAACAGACATTTTATTACTTATGAGACCATACCGATACCTGAAATCAAGTTAAGGGACCAATTGAGCATTTAAGCCAAAACAAAAAGTTGGTATATTTATAGGGACCAAAAACATATTTAACCATTTTTTCTAATCACATTTGTAACTCAAAATATGACAATATATAATATTATATAAATCGAGCGGGTTTATGAATCAAACGAGTCAAATTATACATAGTTTAACTGCAACTCATTTATTTAACGAGCTAAATTTTCAACTCAATATCGACTGATTTGGTTCATAAATCAAGTTCAACGAATTAATTACTGAATCAAATCACAAATTATTTGGAAGTTGGTTCGGTTCATTGTCGGTATTAATTAATAGCCACTTTTTATACAGATGAATACTATAGTTTAGCACGTGATTACGAGTGTATGCAAATGTTGTGTCCATGAAACGTTTTTGATTTAGTTGTTCTTCAAACTAAAAACTTTTACAATGGTGAGATACGAGGTAACAAGATATTGAAATACAATTTTCTATTTACCAGAGTTAAAATATAACTAAATCTATATATATATATAAAAAAAATTACCCCTTTCAGCATACTTTTTGGGTTGTACTTTTCTTTTCAAAAATACCCTTAATTTTAAATTTTAATTTTAAATACAAATAACACATGTAACAAATATATAACAATAAATTTAATTTAAGGAGAAAACATACACACAGTTCCTTATGAATTGTTCTTACTGTTAGCCAATTATAAAATAACGCATGGATTACTAATCTATGTCACTAATTGTCCCCATTAACCCTCTTTTACATTTGTAACCACATATCAAACTCACAAAAAACTAGCATAAAACCAAAACTCATGTTACTTTTTTATCAACCGTTTTTATGTTGTACATCTGTGTTTCCCTCAAAACAAAAATGTTGCACATCTGTATTGTTCCCCTCAATACAACCGACAAAGATTGCCAAATATTTTTATATCCCTTACACAAAAAACAGTATTTCCATATTATTTTATTTTATTAATATAAGTTACTCTTCTTAACCTTTGATCAATTGTAACAAACGTGAGAAAAAAATACTGGTAAAAATTGGACTTTAAATCCTCTAAAAAAAAGATTAGAAACAAACGTGAGCAAAAAATAATGTTAAAGATTGGACTTTAAATTCTCTAAAAAAATGATTAAAAATATTGTTAAAGATTGGACTTTAAATCCTCTAAAAAAAGATTAGTAACAAACATGAGCAAAATGATTAGTAACAAACGTGAGCAAAAAATAATGTTAAAGATTGGACTTTAAATCCTCTAAGAAAAAGATTAGTAACAAAGTGAGCAAAAAATAATGTTAAAATTGGACTTTAAATCCTCTAAAAAATATATTAGTAACAAACGTGAGAAAAAAATATTGTTAAAGATTGGACTTTAAATCATCTAAACAAAAGATTAGGACTCAAAATATTTTAAAAAAAGATTTGTTAGCACTATATTAAACATTAAATATTAATAAGTAGGGGTCTCACATTTCATAGTTCGTTCCCGCATTGTTTAGTTTTTCTCAACCTCTCTCAACCCTCTGCATTAGAATTCATAATTAACATGTAGGTTTTTTTTTCTTTTTCTTTCATGTTACAACTAATCAAAATCGATTAATTTTATGGATTATTTGACTTTGCTGGTTTATAAGTGATTATGATTCAAATTGTTTATGATTAATTTCAATGATTATTTGACTTTAGCATTCTCCTTTTTATATATATAAAGTGAACCGTGGGTTTTTTTAATTATTAAATAAATCATTATTTTGTTTAAAGCAAATGTTTCTTTTACGTAACATGTCATTTATACATTTATGTTATGATGTTACTAATTACTATTAAAATAAACAATAAAAGATCATTATTTTATCTTTATTTTATATGCAGGCAAACTAAAATATGTTGAG
>Ga0228711_1009393_pt1 | contig 13297 bp, 9 predicted proteins | sample MedpolnodulmetaG_2_FD_177996 | JGI IMG/M metagenome (GOLD analysis project Ga0228711, IMG submission 177996) | Root nodule microbial communities from Medicago polymorpha collected in Santa Monica, California, United States - brown nodules | ecosystem: Host-associated > Plants > Roots > Nodule...
TTGTTGCACTCTGTTGCTTGTTTTCCATCTTTGCTCAGTGTCTTGAGTCATTTTCCTGCACAATTAGGTCAAGTAAGATAGATAAAGCGTGAATGGATAAAATTCAATTAACTCTCGGCTTTTTCCTCGATAACTTGCAAAACAAGTTACAAAAAGTGTCATAAATCTTCATTAGAATCACTACTTCTTGGCACTTATCAGAAGTACCATTATAATATTTTTTAAAAACAATCACACCCATATGTTTTTCAAAAAATAAAATAAAATAAAAAATTTAAAATCTTCACTTGCTATCCCGCAATGCAAATGTGTATACTATTTTTATTTCATTTTCAACATTGGCACACATCATAATTGTATAATTTTTGTTTTGAAAGAGTCGTAATTGTATAATTGTAGTTATTTTTTTTAGATTATGATTCTTCGGTCATTAGATGTATAATTTTGAACCTAATATTATTATATTTCAAAACAGTAAAAGGTTAAACAAATAAAAGTTTCTCATACCAAAATTTAGCACTTTTTAAATAAAATATAATTTTTTAAGCGTTTATAACTTAGAAATTCATGTTTAATTCAACTCTTGTAAAAAAAAAGTAAACTTTTTACAAGAGAGATTTCTATGATGTACCGACCATGAATTCAAAAAATATTTCAAAATTTAAAAGGATACACATCATCGTTTTACTTAAAAATATGGATTACAAGTGGTGCCATAAAATATTTGGGAGGACTAGCACTTGATGAAATTTTTTAAAAGGACTAAAAATTAAAATTTTAAAATTCTGCAGAGACCACAAACTTATTTAATCCAATGTTAAATAAATATTTTGGGTAAAGTAAATAAATCGAGGGAGTAAATGATGATATTAGAGAATTAATCAATGCATTGATTAACATACATTCATAAATAAAATAAACATAACTTTTTAAATATTATGTGTTTCATTGATTAGTTTATTTTTGATTGAGTGTTTATTCATGGGAAATGCTAACAAGTGCCCCTTAGAAGTCCAAAAAAGAAATTTTTTATTGGAACTTTTGTTTTCACCACATTGAAAATTCAAAATGAAGCTTTTCTACATGAAATTCATAAATTATTTCATCTTTTGAATCTTTAACCATTGCACTGAGGGCAATGGTTAGCAAGACCTTTTTGGGTGATGTTTAGAGTGCCCTTTAGATAATTAATTAATGCATTGATTAACATTCATTCATAAATAAAATAAGGATGATGTTAACTTGTACCCTTAGGACACATGTTAAGAAACCTAAAAAAAGAAACATTATCTAAAATTTTGTGCATTTAAATAATTAAAAGGTTAAATATTAAATGCAGCGCACACATTTCAATAAAAAAATTTATATTTGAATTATTAACTTGTGTCTCGCCTTGAGGGCACAAGTTAACCTTTCTCATAAAATAAACATAACTTTTGAAATATTATGTGTTTCATTGATTAGTTTATTTTTGATTGAGTGTTTCTTTAATTTATTTATATATGGTTTTTAACGATTAATATATTCATACATACGACTAAGCGAAAAGCCAACAAAAAAGTTTTTAACCCCCTTTTGGGTGATGTTTAGAGTGTTTTATGGTACAAAACATTGTATATTAGTTTTAGAGACAATTTATGCATTGATATTTCAGTAATTTATTGGTAGGAAATACTTAAATGCAGAACATGTGACACCTTAACTTAACCAGAAGCCATCAAAGATTGTTTAGCATTTTTCTACTCTTGGGAGGATATATATACATATACTTCTTGAGCGTTTATGGGAAAAAAATATTATATATGTCTAAGCGACACTTTCTGCAATCACTATCTTCATGCAATTTTTTTTTTTAAAGCCAAAATAGAATATATTACTAACAATAAAAATATTTCTTATAGCATAAGTTATATTAAAGAAGAACACAAGAGTCGCGCAAATTATTGTATAAAGTTTTTAAAACATATGTGAGGCTATTTAATTTTGTATTATACAATTAATCGAGCATGGATCCTCTGTTGAAGTTGGGTAATATCTACATCAATAAATTGTGAGTTAGAACAGAGAAATAATGAGAAAAAAAGTGAGATGATGAAAAGAGAGAAATATAAACGATTTAGAGGTTGTCAGCAAGGATATAAATCCTAAAAGAAGAGGATGACAAACTAAAAAAAAAATGAAGTATGTATATCAAAAAGATATATTAAGTTTGTAGCGTAGCTTCTCTCCACATGTAGAGGTTGAGGTTCCATTATAAACCTAACCAATATTATTTAGGTTAAATAATTTTTTGTTTTTAGTCTATCCAAAGAGTTTCAACAACTTTTGGTCTCCTGATGTTTTCAACCATAACTTTCGATACTTATTTTTAAGTCAACGTATGTGTACTCTTCTTATTTTTGAATAAAATATTTACAAAGGTGTTTAAAATATAATTACAATTTCTCTCACAAAAAATCATTTTTTAAAATAAAAATGAATTAAATAAGAATTTTTAAACACTAAAATATTAAAAGTTCGTATTTTATTGATTCAATGTTAAAAAATTTAAATTTTTGCTAAAGAGATTTGTATAATTTATCAAATGCATGACTGTAAAAAATAATTCAAAATTTCAAATAATACAAATGAGTTTACTTAATAGTGGAGACCAAAAAGTCATTACAGAAAATATTTGAGAGACCAAAACTTGTTGAAAAATTATAGAAGGACTAAAAATAAAATTTGGGTATTTATAAGGATCAAAAAATTATATATATATATATATATATATATATATATATATATATATATATATTTCGTTAGCTTGTTACGGATTAGCATCAACATTGTATTTGTAGAAACTTTTTTTTTCTTCGGAAATTGAGTATCATGGTAAATCAAAATATACAACATTTTTTTTCTTGTTGTCAAAGAGTCTAATGGCTCAGGCTCCCATATTTTAAATACGAACAAATGCGGAGTCTAGAATTCGAACTCCAACCCCTACATATTATCTTTTAAGCTACCAACTAACCCGTGTTTACATCACTATACAACATTATTTATCGGCAAGTTCAAGTTGTCAGACCTTTTTAGAAGCAATGAGCCAATGACAATTTTAAGTTTGAATTGTTGAGGCTTTAATAATCTGCATAGAGGTCCTATTTTGAAGACCATTTATTAGAGCTAGAAACTAGAGTGTAATTTATTTTTTTGTTTGGGACTTTAATTCATTTTGAGAATATGATGTAGGTTAGAAGAACATAGAGTTTTTATCATAGTTTTGCACTGAATATAGAAAGGAGAAGGGGTGGAGTGACAATTGTTATGGTGGGGTTGATATGAATGCTTCAATTTTGAATATCTCTCATAATCATATTTCGATTGTGATTGATGAGCGTGCGGAAGGAGATAAAATCTTTCATGGATATAATCACAAATCAATATTGTTTAGGCATTCTCACGTGAAATGAAAAGAATGTAAGAAAAAATATTTAGTCATATCAATTTACATTATTCAATTTTATCCTTTTTTATTATTTTATGGTTTTGAGTGTGCCTAAATATAGTACTTCATCCGTTTCAAAATACATGACACAATTTTACAATGTGCACTAGTCACGTAGTTTATTTTGACCATAATTTTTTAACTAATATATAAATACAAATGTTAGCATGTAAGATGTTGTTTGATTTGTCTCGATAAACATTTTCAAAATATCAAATATTTATAATTTTTTATTATATGTAATTAAAGATATTAATGATCAAAATTGTCTATTGACATGTGTGCAGTTGTTGATGTGCGCTAGTCACGTAGCTTACTTTGAACATATTTTTTTAACTAATATATAAATACAAATGTTAGCATGTAAGATGTTGTTTGATTTGTTTCGATAAATATTTTCAAAATATCAAATATTTATAATTTTTTATTATATATAATTAAAGATATTAATGATTAAAGTTGTATATTGACATGTGTGTAATTGTTGACTGCGACATATATTTTAGAATAGAAAGGGTATTTATTTGAGGTTCTGCCAAAACAAGTATATCTCGTGAAAGGAAATGGATGGCGGTTTGTGGTATCACAATTTTTTTTGTTGAACAAATCAAAATGAGATTATATATAAACGCGATGATGCCTCCCGCACAAGGTGTGCAAAAGAGGACCACCGACAACAAGTACAAGTATTTACAAGGTCATGGTGCCACCTAAGGACAGCACCAACAGAGAAGCAAAATAAATTACATCATGATACCCTTACAAGCGATGGAGTGTTTCCACCAATCGTGATAACTATAAGCAAACGTGACCTGTTTAGATTTCTACCATAAGAATGGATTTAATTTAACTTTTTCAATGAGAGAGTAATGAGTAGAAACCGTATTTTGGAAAACACGGTTGTTCCGTTCCTTCCAAATCACCCAAATAGTTGCAAACCAAATAATTGTGAAGAACAAATGCGTAGATCTATTCATGCCACCCATCTTAGTGAACTGAGTAAAGTGATGTCGAAGTTAACCAGAATGCACAAAATACATACGAAGCCAAGTCAATACTTGAGACCACAGCTCGCAAGCACATTGCAATGGAGAAACAAATATGTAGCCGATTCAGATGAACCACACCTAGTTGGACAAGCCGTATCAGACACATAGAGAACACCTCGACGAGCCAAATTGTCTTTCGTTGAAATTCTATTGCGAAGAAGGCGCCACACCAAGAGAGAAACCTTTGAAGGGATCTGTTTATACTAATCATCAACAACAAGAGTCTTATCCATCCTTTCACCTGATGAAGTAATATGATGATAGGCACCTCGCACCGAGTAACCGCATACAAGATCTAGTAACCACCGCCAAGAGTCATGAACTGAATCTTGCAAAACAATGTTATTTAAAAGAGCAGCACACTCCCTCACACTCTCCTCCTCCCGCGCAAACAGACGGCTTCTCCACCCCCACGCACCCCCATCTGGCTCCCAGCCGAGCCTCCACATATTCTCCACCGTGCACTCTTTTTCCACCGACAATTCGAATAGGCGAGGAAACTTAACCCTCAACGGCACATCCCCAATCAATCTATCATACCAAAATAAAGTATCCCTCCCATCCCCTACCACCTTTCTAATGTTGTCCTCAAACCAGTTGCCAACCCCTTCTCGAACACGGCACACCGTCTTCCACCAAACCGAATCAAATCTACCCCCTTCCCTAATCCACCCCCAACCTCCCCATAACGGGATTTCAACACCCGATACCACAATCCCTCCTTCTCCCTCAGCAATCTCCAGCACCACTTTCCTAACAAAGAAAAATTAAAAGCTCCAATCCTCCTAACCTCCAACCCCCTTCCTCCTTAGATAAACAAACAGAATCACATTTTATCCAGACAATTTTCCTATTATCCTCACCGCCTCAATTTTTTTTTTTTTAAAAATAGATTCGATAGATAAATTTATGATAGATGACTTTAGGCATTTTAAAATTTGTTGGCCAGCATGTCTACTTTTCCATGGTGTGTCAATGGTGACTATAACAATATTCTTAGTGCTGATGAAAAATGAGGGGGATGATAATGATATATTGTGAAATATTTTTTCAAAAGATACTAGTATAAGGAAATAAGGAGAACATTTTCCAGGCTTATTTTGTGTGGTTGCATTTTCCTTCCTCCGTCAATGAAACATACTACACACACTTATTCCCAAGGGCAAGGTGGATGATCGAATAAACATCATTCATTCATTTCTAACTCTTCGTAAATTAAATTAGTGTCATTTATGTTATTTTGAGCGATGTATCCATATAGACAAAAATGTGTTTTTTTTTTGAAGAAATATAGACAAAAATGTGTCGATTGGCCTGTGTGATAGAAGTATGTAAGTCAACGAGAGAAGATGCCAGAGATAGTTGGTGCTAGAAGGTAAATTTATTTGGTTTTTTTTTATTTTTAGAGGGGTTTGTTTTGTTTTGTTGATATCAAATTTATTTGTTTTGTAATTCTACTTTTTTTTTGAAGGTTGTTTTGTAATTCTACTTGAATATTAACCTATTCTTAATTCCCTCCTACAGTTTTGGATGTCAAGGAAATAGTTCATAAACGGTGAAGAGTACATTCGACATTAGGTTGAGTATGTATTCATAATTCAAATTATTCAATAACATGTCATATTTTTGTATTAACTTATTTAAATAAATTTTATCAACTACCTATTTTAATCAATCAAGATAATACTTGAGGGAGACGGAGTAAATTGTGGTTCAACATCAGTTTTTGATTTTATTTATTTTTTGAAACCATTTTTATTTTTACTTTTGAAATAAATATATGAATAGAAAACATTTGTTAAATATTGAATTTTACATCCTACAGTGGAGCATAAATCAACAAGTACTTTTTTTGACGTTAATCAACAAATACTATTATCACCCTCCTCCAAAAAAAAGAGAGACTATTATCACCAATTTGATAAAACAACTGTAACTATCAAATTACTTTTAAAAAGAATATCAATTTCCATACCTCTTCTGACCCAATCCATCCATTACTAATTAAGTTAATCTGAAATGGCAGCAGCACTATATTCCTATACCAATTCCCTTTTGAGTCAAAAAGATAAAATCCCTATTCCATTTTTTTTTTGTCCAATATACATGCCAATTCCTTATTTAAGCATCGCTTATCATGTTCAAATTTAGAAATACTATAAATACAATTACTAATACGCAATAACCTTTTCCCCCATTAAAACACGCCTTCATAATCATCATAATAAAATAAAAAGAAATAATAAAAAGGACAATGACATGCACCATTGTCATGATGCACACCCTAACACCTTATTAACAATGCTTCCTCAAAAGTCAATTTCTTTCCTCAAATATTTATTCTAAAAGGTTCCTTCCTCGTTTCTTTTTATTTTTGCAAACACTTCGATTTAAAGATCAACTGATTCAGAGGACAAACATTTCCTTATTTTGATTGGGTTTGAGTATGAGTTTAGGTTTTCGCGATTTCAAAACATGGTTATATGACGTGTAATGGAGATATAGATATCCACCTCGTACTTATACTCAAACCAGTCTTAAATATAGAAAATTAATTTATTATCCATTTTATATAAAAAGAACCTCAAACCTTAAATCATTTCACTAAAACAGTAAGAGTTCACTTATCATAATTCTCTCATTCTTTCATATCTCACACTCTCGACCTCTCTCTTCTCCATCACTATAGTCATCGATCTTCATCATCTCATTGATGGATAATGCATTACAACACTATGCTCGAGCTAAAAATTACTTTATTTTTATTAAAAAAATCCAGTGCGGTGATAGAGATGGAGCAGGATACCCGAACCCGTTAGAGAAGAGAATGATATTCAATTTCTCGTTGAATATGGATAAGGTAACAAGCTGTTGAATATGGATAGAGTTGCAGCTTACAAATACTGTCTCCGTTTCTAAATATAAGCAAATTTACTTTTTAAGTTCATTCAAATAATGATGCATGTGGTCCATAATATGAACCACATACATCATTAATTGAATGAACCTAAAAAGTCAATTTTGTTTATACTTAGAAACGAAAGGAGTAAGTAAAAAGAAGTATGATACAGAAACGAAGAAGATAAAACAAATCCTCAATCCGCCTCATTGCGATGGCTATTTGGGACGGTTAGAGTTTTATTTTTTATTATTTTTTGGTCAGGTAGCTTAGTAGCTAAAATTCAGATTTTTCAAAGTGAATAAGGGGGGTTTGAGGTTTGAACCCCAACCTCTACATATGATAATATATGTTCCTGCCAACTGAGCTATGCGAGTTTTACATGTACATGAAAAATATAAGTTGAAATGTAGCTATCGAGGCACATAGAAATAGAATTGATTCGAAATCCACCCCCACCTACCCAATAAATTAATAGCCATTGAATATCCCATAAATAAATATAAATACACACGCTACCTGCACTCCTATTTCCTATATCCAATCTAATTTCGAATATCACGGAGTAGATAGAAACATTTATATACACCAGACCAAAACGGCGTCGTCTTGCCTACGTGGACTACGCCGGTAACAATAACCGGCTATATCAAGTAAAATATTTCTACCTCCGTCTTCGCCTATAAATATAACCTTCCCACCTCATTCTCATTTTTTCCCTTCCCCTACTATTTTCTCCCCCATTCTCTCTCCTTTTCCGGCGAATTCGCCGGCGAACCACCGTCGTTTTAGCCGGAGAGATCTCACTTCGCCGAACCGTTCCATTCCTCCTTAGGTTCTCTCTCTCTCTCTCTCTCTCTCTCTCTCTCTCTCACTCTCTCTCTCCTCCGCATCATTTACTTTCTCTCGTATTCTCAGATCTGTATACTTTTCTTGATGAATTACCGTTTATTCTTGCATTGCAGATACATATTTTCATTTTGTATGCATTTTGTTTTTGTGATTTATTCGGATATTGTTTTCTATGGATCTTGATCTGTTTATTTATTTTCCTTTAATGCGCCATTTCGTTATTTTTGTTCGTTTTGAAAAGTTTGGTGATGAAATTGACATGATATTTGAGAGAAATTTTTGTTTCTATTTGTAGAGCTTAATCAATAATAAGGATTACATAATTGTGATGATTGCGACTCGTTATGATTCTGTTTTATTATATATTTGTTTTATTTGCTATTTTGGATGTTTATAAAATGTTTGTTTCAGACTTGGATTTGACGCTGGATTGAAATAATTTTTTTCGATGTAGATAATATCTCTTTCTGATAAAGTAAATTGATTATCGGAGAATTGGAGAGAATGGATGGGCATATGGGAATTAGGAAAGTCGGCTCTCAGTGTTCGATGGCTGAGATGGATGATTTCGATCTCACCCGTTTGCTTGACAGGCCGAGGCTAAACATAGAGAGACAGAGATCATTTGATGAGAGGTCGCTGAGTGAATTGTCGGTTGGTTTTGCAAGGGCTGGGTTAGATAACTATGACAATTACTCGCCTGGAGGAAGATCTGGTTTTAACACGCCTGCTTCATCTGCTCGCAACTCGTTTGAGCCTCATCCAATGGTTGCCGATGCATGGGAATCTCTCAGGAAATCTCTAGTCCATTTTAGAGGTGCACCTGTTGGCACAATTGCAGCTGTTGATCATCAAGCAGAGGAAGTTCTAAATTACGATCAGGTGAATTTCTTAATTAATACTAAAATTCAATCTAATTTTTAAACATGCCCGTCACAAACTTTAATCGTCTAATCAAAGTAAAGTGAATTAAGCTGTCCTGGCTCCTGAATATGCTTCTTAGTTTGGATAGAATTTTATTCCATATACTTGGACCTGTGTTATGATGTACATTTACCACAACAAGTTTATACCGGCCACATGAACCTGAAATATCATATATATCAAAGGTCTTGTGCAATTGTACCAGACATACAATCTGTGGTAACATGATTAAAATATGATAAGTACGCTCGGACATTCAACATAATCAATCTAATAATATCAAGATTCGTCGACCCCAGATGTCAAAGTTAACTTTGACACCAGATCTCATCTATTTATTTGTTTAAATTTTAATCAAAAGGCACTTATCCATTAATTTTGTTCTATTTTAAGAAAAACATATAATTTATTGGCCTAACAGATTTCTTCCCGAAAATTGCTATCTAGTCTCTATTTGCTCATTGACCTCTTCTTCAGAAGGATAGCAAATTTTTTTAATTTAAAGCCCAATGTGAAACCTATGTGTTAGTCAAGTATTTATTTGTGTGCGTTACTAGATTGCTAGGAAAACAATATGAAACCTGGTGTCAATATAAAGGGATAATTCATATATTTATATATGCCTGTTACCAGATTGATAGGTAAAAAAATAATAATTTTACTAACAAAAGAAAGAGACAATTCTTCTTAGAACATGTGAGTTTAGAGCACGTGTCGGATTAGAAACATGCTTAAATCCCCTTCATTGTTATGGACTGATAAAAATGTAGATTGTAGCTGGATGTTTAATCAAGAAAATCTTTCATTTAACAAACAACTTATATCCATCACATTTTAAAGATAACAATAAGAATTTTATATTAATGACCGTGAAAATTCTACCCTGCAATGAGCAAAACGGGCAATCGAAAACTCAAATATGAAAATATACACATCCATAACTGTTATAATGATTCATTTAAAAATGATTGATTAAGAAAATGAAACTCTGCAGTTGTGTTAGTTGTTGCCTCCACAGAGTACAGTTGACCCAATCTTTCTACCTTTACACAGCCGAGGACATCGGAGAATGAGTATAACATTTAATGATAAATTTTTCTCTTTTAGGTTTTTGTTCGAGATTTTGTCCCAAGTGCTCTAGCCTTTTTGATGAATGGTGAACCGGAAATAGTAAAGAACTTCTTATTAAAGACACTACATCTTCAGGGGTGGGAGAAAAGAGTAGATAGGTTTAAACTTGGGGAAGGTGTGATGCCAGCTAGTTTCAAAGTCCTTCATGACGCCGTTAGGAAAACAGATACTCTTATTGCAGATTTTGGAGAAAGTGCAATTGGAAGAGTTGCTCCTGTTGACTCTGGATTCTGGTGGATCATTTTGCTTCGTGCTTACACAAAATCTACAGGGGACTTAACTCTGTCTGAATCTGATAGTTGTCAAAAAGGAATGAAACTTATATTGACTTTGTGCTTGTCAGAGGGGTTTGACACATTTCCAACTCTGCTTTGTGCTGATGGATGCTGCATGATTGATAGAAGAATGGTAAGGCATAATTTTGAATTGTTTCACAGTATGGAATTTAATTCTTATTGCCAACATTATCTAGTTAGTAGGATGGTACTTGTTGCATTCTATTGTTTATAACAACGTTTTCCAATTTATGGTTCAAGGTTATGCAAATGCAATTACTTTTGCAACTTGTTGTTACAAGTCTTACTTTTATTTAACTATGGGCCTGTTTGGATAAACAAACTATTTGCAGCTTATTGCACAACCGATTATCATGTTTGGATAGGCTGAAGCTATTTTTTATAGAAAAATATAAAATTATGTTAAATTGTATTTGTATATGCTATAAGTTGTCCATACAAGGTATATTGGAGAACTTATGAAAATAAGTTGAAAAAAGCTTATGAAAATTCTCATAAGCTTTTTTCATAAATTCTCCTAAACAGTCTCGCAAAACTTATGCCAGTAGAAAAGCTCAAAATAAGCCTATCCAAACAGGCCCTATGTCAAATTCATCAAATGATGTTGCAACACATTATTGAGTGATACAAGAATTTTTTTCTTTGCACATAGTTTTAATCTCTTTTATATGTGGTTTCAATTCGGGGAACCGTAGTTCAACTCGTATTTCGGTGATTTTGAAGAAAATGAATACTCTATTAATTTTTTTCCTTCTTCCTGCAGGGTGTTTATGGATATCCCATTGAGATTCAAGCACTTTTCTTCATGGCATTGAGAAGTGCTTTGTCCATGCTCAAGCAAGATACTGCTGACGGAAAGGAGTGTGTAGAGCGTGTTGTGAAGCGTTTGCATGCACTAAGTTTTCACATGAGAAGCTACTTTTGGCTTGACTTCCAGCAGCTAAATGACATTTATCGGTACAAGACTGAGGAGTACTCACATACTGCAGTAAATAAGTTTAATGTTATTCCGGATTCAATTCCAGAATGGGTGTTTGACTTTATGCCAACACGTGGTGGCTACTTCATTGGAAATGTCAGTCCGGCTCGAATGGATTTTCGGTGGTTTGCTTTAGGAAACTGTGTTGCAATTCTATCTTCTTTAGCAACTCCAGAGCAGTCAATGGCAATCATGGATCTTATTGAAGCTCGTTGGGATGAGTTGGTTGGAGAAATGCCGCTAAAAATTAGTTACCCTGCAATAGAAAGTCACGAATGGCGAATTGTTACTGGTTGTGATCCCAAAAATACCAGATGGAGTTACCATAACGGAGGATCTTGGCCAGGTTTTCCCTTTCTCTCATCATGCTTAGTTATTCAAAGTTCATTTAACTTGGGGCTTTCTCTGTATAGCTTCGTCGTTGCAAAACTTTAATATAGTTTATTGTGGGATGCATACTAAATACATAGTCATTTTTGGTTAGTCGAACAGATTGGTAATGCTTACCATACCTTTGATTTTGATCTGAGTTCATGCCTTAACTTTTTCTTTTTCCCCTCATCCTTTCTATGGATAATCTGATTTATACCGTGGTTATTGGTTTACGTTTGATAGAAATGATTTGCAACATATTTAGTACATAGTTTTTATGTCCTTACTTCTGACTTTTCATTTTGTTTCATGCTCTTGAGTGCAGTGCTCCTGTGGCTAGTAACAGCTGCTTGCATCAAGACAGGGCGACCACAAATAGCAAGACGTGCAATTGAACTTGCCGAGAGTCGTTTACTGAAGGATGGATGGCCTGAATATTATGATGGTAAACTTGGAAGATATGTTGGCAAACAGGCAAGAAAATACCAAACATGGTCTATTGCAGGTTATCTGGTGGCTAAGATGATGCTGGAGGACCCCTCACACTTGGGGATGATTTCCCTTGAAGAAGACAAGCAGATGAAACCAGTGATTAAAAGATCATCTTCTTGGACTTGCTGAAATATTGGTGATAGATAAATAGTACAAAAAAGAAAGAGAATAGAGAAAACTTAGAAGGTGAGATATTGTTGTTTCTCTCAATACACGGCACTATTCTTTGTGATTTCCTTCATCGTAGGCCTGATTTGATTGGAAGTTTGGCTTGTGTAAAATAGCTGCTGCTGGCATCATGCTTTTTCCTAATAATCAAAGACATTTCAATTCAGTTCTTGTTTGATTAATTGCATGTTACTCTCCCATTTGTTGCTTGGGATTATAAGAAAAATAATGATTCTTCATTAAATTTAAAGTGCTTTCTGACAATTATCAATAAGGTTTCATGAAATAAAGCTTTGGCTTTCTTTATATACATAATTTGGTCTAACTTTCACATTGCAAGAAGAAGAAAAAAAAGGTAAAGTGTGTAATTTCTTCGCAGTGTGTTACATTTGCTTTGAAAACAACTGTCCTTGCAGATTATCACCTATTTGTAAATCAAGACATTTAAACGGGATTTTGCTTAACTTCTGCAATTGAACATTCTAGCCGCTTGTTCTAACCAAGAATTATGCACATTCACTCCCATAATTTAACACTTGTGGAAACTTTGAAATGAGCCTAGATAATGTATTTATTATAGAATTTAACCCTTTTGTTGCCATTAGAAATAGAAAGGATTTCTATACCAAAAAAAAAAAAGAAAAA
>Ga0228711_1009395_pt1 | contig 13292 bp, 5 predicted proteins | sample MedpolnodulmetaG_2_FD_177996 | JGI IMG/M metagenome (GOLD analysis project Ga0228711, IMG submission 177996) | Root nodule microbial communities from Medicago polymorpha collected in Santa Monica, California, United States - brown nodules | ecosystem: Host-associated > Plants > Roots > Nodule...
AAAGTGTGTATATATATATATATATATATATATATATATATATATATATATATATATATATATATATTATAACATGTTTTCAAATACAATAAAAGTAATTCGATCAAAATAATATGCAAATATCCATCTTAAAAATAACTAATAGAATGTCAGTAAGCTTATGTAAAACGTGAAACATTGTTCAAGTAACAAGTTGAAATGTTCATGTATATTTTTATTCACATATATGAATAACTAAGGTCAGTGTCTTACATATTCCTCTTTTCTGTGCTTAATAGTCTTGTTGATATTAGTGGTGCCACTGAACATGGTTGGGATAGACGATCATGTAGGGCCTAAACATAAATGAGATAACTTTTTTTAAAATATACATATGATATGCATAAATATTTAGAAGACCGCTATTTTTTTTTTATAATAGTGCATGTTGATAGATAGAGGAGTAACAATTTTTGTACTCGTATATTTGCAAAAATATCTTTAATTAATGCATGTGTGCACAAACAAGATAGAAAATAAAATGAGAAAATACAAAAGAATAGATGAATATAAATAAGAGACAAAAATAATAATAAACTTAAATGTTTTTCATCTAATTCCAAGGTGATAGATAATATATTTGGTCAAGAAACAAGTTGAAATATTCATGTATACTTTTTATTCACATGTATGAATAGTTAAGGTCAGTGTCTTACATGTTCCTTTTTTTTGTAGTTAATAGTCTCGTTGATGTTAATGGTGCCTCTCAACATGGTTGGGAAGATGATCATGCAGGGCCCTAAACATAAAGGGGATAATTTAAAAAAAAATATATACATATAATATGTAAAAGTATTAAAAAGGACACTATATATATATTTTTTATAATGGTGCATATTGATAGATACAGGAGTAACAATTTATTGTACTCGTATATTTGCAACAATATCTTTTATTGTACTCGTATATTTTATACTTGTCTGCACAAATAAGTTAGAAAATAAAATGAGAAAATACAAAAGAATAGATGAATATAAATAAGAAACAAATAAATAATCAACTTTAATATTTTTCATCGAATTCCAAAGTGATAGATAATATATTTTTTAATTTGTATGCGATCATTTTAATAAAAAAAAAACACCTATTTGATATATAATAGATACATAATTGTAATATGGTTAAAATTTAATATCAAATTGCATTTCTGACATATATAATAATCATTCTCACATGATATGTATCACTCAAAACGTCATATTTAATATATGAAGAATAAGGGAATATATATTTTTATCAAGATATAATGGCAGTTTGTTGATAAACTTGATGTGCGTTGTTTGTGATAGAAATGTATGGCTCAAAGAGTCATGATTGATTCATGATAATGAAAGAAAATCAATATTGTGTGATTTATCTAATATTAAAAATCATTTTTTAATTTAAAATTAATGATGTATTGATTGTGTTTTATTTTTTAAAAATCAATAAAGCATGTACTCACCAACTTCTCATAGATTTCTAAAATTTCTATTCTTTGTTAATTGATTAAAGCAAGTTATAAATCAATTCACAACAACATTAAATATTGTAGTGACTAATTTTTTAGAAGAATTTAATTTGTTTACTCTTTAGGTCATTCTATATCAACAAAAAGAATAAATTTATTGTTTATTGGGATTGTGACTTAGTTAGTTTTGAGAAAAATAGTTTGTAGTGTTATCTTGTATTGTTTGTGTGTGTGTGTCATTGATGCCTACATGCATCAACATTTAACGTGTCAAGAACGTTATCGTTATTATTGATGAGATTATCATCATTCAAATTTTCTCTAGACTGTTAAAGAGTATCTTCTTCTACGACCAATTCATCATTACTTAAAAACTCTCTTACTCATTTACAAACAAATTTATCTATTTTCCCCTTTTGTGATTCTGTTAATTATAACACTTGTTTTTTTTATATATATATATATATATATATATATATATATATATATATATATATATATATTGGTAGCTGACCCCACTTAGTGGAATAAGGCTTGATTGTTGTTGGTTGTATATATTTTGGGGTCTACACTTTAGACTTATTTTTTGGGACTTAGAACGGTAGCCCTCCTCACCCTGCCTCAGGTACAACCCTGGTTCATACCATATGAGAGAGCCATGAATTTTTGTTTATAACCAAAACACAATTTTTGCACGGATGAACACTATGAGGAATGACAAATGACAATATTCCTGCTTGATTTGATTTTTTTTTCCATTAATTCTTCTACAACAATACAATATTTTGCAGGTAAATTTGACCAAGTAGTGGATAGTTGCTATGAAAAAGAAAGAGGAGAAGATTTTGAATAAATACATCGATTGCGACTCATAGATATTATGTCAAAAAGTTGAGTAGCAAGCAGCATCAATATATACAAGAATCACTTTTGGGAGCAAATCTTGATTTCTATTGGGAGAAGTCTTGCTTGGTCACAATCTTATTTCAGCATGTTGAGATATGACTAAAAAATGAGTGTTGAACTTCTTGGAAAAACTGTGGTACGATTTGGAGAAATTGTGGCGCAATTGGTGATGCTTCAAAAATTAGTGTTGTTGATTCGTCAAAAATTGTGGTACGATTTTGCCTAATGACAACAACAGTGTCATGTATGAATTGAAATTGTGGCGTGATCCTGACAAATCATGATATGATTTGCTCGGGGTATGGACTTCATATAAGCATTTTTGCATCAGTTTATTGGGTAATCTCATGAGACTAAAGGAGATCATTTTTGGGAACCTAGGGACTAAGGGTTGAGTGTATATGGGTAAGATTTTTGGAGTGAAAAACAATTATAAATATCTTGGTGAATGAAAATCATTGAGTGTGTTATGAGATTAATATATGAATTATCAAAGGGGGTTGTTCCTCTTTATCTGTTTGAATTTAGGATTGTTCATAGCAATTTCCACTTTCCACCTCTCATGCTCCATAGTATTCGTTCCCAAAATCTAGACGGTGCATAAGAGGGATGATAAACTCGCACCCTCTGTCTCCCTCTTTCTTCTTGAGTTACAAATTTAGTTTTGGTTGACAACGTTTTGTACTACATAATATTCTGTTAATGCAAATGTATTATGAAATCATGTTGGATTAAATCAAATGTGATGAGTTGTTAAATTTTGTTGTCAATTTTAAAATATGTCATTTTAATAATTTGAATTGAATCTAAATAAAATTGGATTAACACAATTCGAATTTTATAATCTAAAAAACATCAAATATGCTTCAAATTATAAAATTTAAACGGAGTAAAATTGTCAAGTTAAAAGACGCGTTTATTCAAAAAAAAAAGTTAAAAGAAGCGTAAAAAGTTAATAAGATCCAAAAAGAAAATCTCAAATATTTGTGCCTAAATTTTACGGTCCAAGTCTTTCATTTTGTAGGGTTTGATGGGTCGGCTCATGCTCATACCATAATGAGTTGGCCTATCTTTAGTGCTATTTTAGTGGCACATTTCTTTTACCATTTTTTTGTATTCAATCCCTTTTCGCATTTCAATTATATAAAACATCTCTTGTCAAAAAATATAATAAACATTTAAAATAAATATTTAGTACTAATATATATTTTAAATACTAAAGGAGAAATCTCCTTCTTTTTTTTTTAAAACTCGGTATCCGATCCAAGGACCGACTAATTCGAGGGGACCAATCCCACCGCCCACTTGCGGGGGCCCCGTTTAAAGCCAGAGCAAGTTCTGTATGGACTTAGCCCACCGAAATTGGCACCAGAGGGAATCGAACCTGAGACATTTGAAGGAGCAAACTCCAAGATCCCCCACTAGGCCACCCCAAATGAGTTTAAAGGAGAAATCTCCTATTAAAGTAGAAATATATATATATATATAAATTTGAGTATAAGTACTCAGATCAAACGATAACAAAAACAACGGGCCTCTATCACAGAAAAACAAGAACAAAAATTAAAACAACAACAACAAAAACCATCTAAACATAAAACAAAGTAGTCAGATCAAATATTTTTTTTGAGGGGGAATTAATAAATATTATGTTTATCATATTTAAACTTAAATATATCATCGTTACTTGATTATGTTACTTACTAATGTCTAAATTAATTTCTTCCTTATTCCTCCAAGTATCATTCTTGTGTTATTTTCGTCTCTAGCATTTTATTTTATTTTTGGTACATCGTCTCTAGCATTTTAATTGCTTTATTCTGATCCTCAAAGTTTTTCTATTGTGCAATAAAGGAATCACCCGATTGTCCCTGAATTTGATCCATATTTCCATTAAGTATTTTGAGTGTATGAGAGGTTGAGTAGCTCAACTTGTTTGAGTTAAAGGATTAATAGTGTTGACAATTAAATGTCCAGACTCAAGACATTAAGAAAAATAATTTAATTAATATACTCTATATAATTACTTTACAAATATGATCGGTTGCAACGTCAATTAATGAATATAAAAGCATATGAGTTGTTTGATTTATTAATTTTTTTTGGGTGGCCGGGGTTCGAACTCCAAACCTTGCATATTTTATGCATTGTCCCTACCAATTGAGCTAAGATCACGAGGACAATCTAATTCGTTAATTGACGTGACAATATATCATTTGATTTTATGTATACGTAAAATAATTTTACACTGTATACTAATTAAGCTCGGAGAAAAATACCAACATAACTATTAATATACTAACATTTGACATTAATAAAAAGTATTGTGATTGTGCATCTCAAATATTGTGATTGTGGGCAATTTAAAAGTTAGATGTCACTTTCTTAAAAAAAACAAAAAAAGTTAGATATCACAATTGTCACCATGACAATACTTAGGACACAAGTAGAGAAAAATTGAGAAAAATTAGGGGAGTTCAAATTTTCCCAATATGTAAAATATTAAGAACGAAAATTGTGTTATTAGAAAAAGGAGTGAGTAAAATTGCACAATGTAAATTTATTTTTAAATGAAGTCCAAAATTTATTGTATTTTTATTGATGTTAACATAAATTAAAAAAGCATTTTTCTTTTCTTGATGTCTATTTCATTTCCAAATCAATGAGAGGCACTATCAGGAACTTTACAAAGCATATAAAACAAGTTCAAAAGGTGTTTCCTTCACATATACATTTGAATGATTTTGTACGTGATTGCTTCTAGAATTACATAAGGATCCATACCTTGCTTGCTAGAGTAATAAAAGAATCTAACCAATGTTACATATAAATAAGGTGGCTAACGACCAATTATAATGCACATTACAATACTTACAATATTCAATTAAACTCATTGTTTCTAACTAATCAATGGCTACTTCAACATTTCTGTCCCTTTCATGCACTCCTCAAAGCATGTTGCATTCCAAACATAAGTCACAAACACAATCCTCAACCATGTCATTGGTGTCACCTCAATTAGGACAAAAACATCTCTATAACCCTCTAAGACACAATGTATCTTCTCCTTTGAAACCTAGGAGAATTCATGTTGGTGGCTTGGTGAAGGCATCAATGAATAACAACAAGGATGTGCATGTGCTTAGCAAGGAGCATCTTGCTGTGTCTTTGGCCAAATATGTTGCTGACCTCTCCGAAAAATACATTAGAGAGAAGGGGCGTTTCACCGTCGTTTTGTCTCCTGGACCCGTCAAGTATCTAAGGTATTGTTTCATCTTTTTTCCTATCATCTTACTTGTTAAAAAGTCGATAGATGAGAAATTATTACTAATTAAAGTGACATTAATGACAAGTAAACAACTATCTCCGAGGAGATTTGAACTCTGTCGTTGAGATTACAAGATGAAACTCCTAGCACTGAGCTGACACCTAAGACCCTATCATCATACTCTTTAACTCAAATTAATTCCATGCGATCATGGAAAGCAGTAAGCACCTAGTCAATGGAGCTCAATCGTTGGTTGGAAATCCATCAGACTTATATTTTGGCTTCTTTTAAAGAGCTTTAAGATACATTTTTGAAATACTAATTATTTGAATTTCATCTAATAGTCGAGATTTTCAGCTATTTGGCCCTAGACAACTGGCAATAAATAGAAACTTTTTCCTTTTTAGTTGAAAAATAAAATGGTGGTAACAAGTGATTATCACATATAAAGTAAGTATGAAAATTCACAAAGTTAATTATTTGGGAAATTCAATGAGTTCTTGAATTCACAATTTCAGGAAGCTTGTGGAACCACCATATTGTGACACCATCGATTGGTCTAAGTGGCACATATTTTTGGTGGATGAGAGAGTAGTGCCAAAGACTCACGTTGATAGCAATTACAAACTTGCTAACGATAGCTTCATCTCCAAGGTATATATTAACTGTTATGTCACATTTGAAAATTTCTTGCTAAATCCTCTCTTTTGCATTCACATTGTAACAAAATTTACTCAAATATTTCAGCACATCTCACTGCATAGACATATGTATAGATATTATTATTAAGGGTTAATTAAGTAAATGGTCTCTATAAATATCTAGAATGTCGTTTTTTATCCCTACAAAATAAAATCACACTTTTTAGTACCTCCAAAATTTTCCATCAACATTTTTAGTCCCTGTAAAAAATTTCATCAGAACTAAATCACATTGTTGTATTTGGAAGGTACCAATTCCCCCACTCAATGTGAGCACAATTGATGATGCATTACCAGCTGATGGAGCAGCAGATGTTTATGAGACAACCCTAAGACGTTTGGTCACAAGCAATGTGATATCAACATCATCACTAACTGGCTTCCCAAAATTTGATCTTATGCTATTAGATATGGGACCTGATGGACATGTAGCATCTCTTTTTCCAGGGTACCCTGCAGTGAATGAGACTAATAAGTGGGTTACATATCTGAAAAATGCACCTAAACCGCCGCCGGAGAGGATTACTTTCACATTGCCAGTGATTAATGCTACTTCAAATATTGCAATGGTTGTGACTGGTGCTGGTAAAGCTGATGCTGTTTATTCTGCACTTGAGAAAGGTCCTAATGATAATAAGCTTCCTATTCAAAAGGTGAATCCTGAGGGAGATATCAAATGGTTCTTGGACAAGGGTGCTGCTTCAAGGCTCTATAGGTAGATGAGATCCAAGTAATTTCGACCCAAGCAACATTCATTCTAACGTTGTGTTTTCAACATTTTCCCTGATATCGAGTGAAATTCGTATAAGTCCAACACTATATATGAGATCCATTTTTAAGATGGTGGGACCTGTGTTAATTTCACTCGATAATGGATAGAATGTTGAAAACAAAATGTAAGAATGAATGCTGCTTCCTTATATATTTCAATTGCTGCTAAAGATAAAATAAAGCAATCTGATGGGACTGCTGGTCATGATTCAAATTAATTAAGTTTTTCTATATGATGTTATACTATTGTCTTGTTTCCAAGACAATAAAAGAAGCATAGAATAACTGTCTTTCTTTTTCTTTTTGAATGTAAATGGATACTGTTAAGTATCCTAAAATGTGTGTTTTTATTGAGCAAAATATGTATGGATAATTACAATGATGATATTATCTATTTAATACATATACTATTGCACTATATCTTGTGTTTTCTATTTTAATATTTATAATAAAGATGATGAGAAACATCATTACTCAATGATTGTAGAGAATGCTTGAAATGATCGATTCAAAAAATTGTTTACTAGATAAGAAAATGGTGTATAAGTACAATGTTGTTTTACAAATACTGTCAATAATTTATGTTACCACTGAATAATTGAGTGATTTTTAAAATAGTTGAACCATATGACACTTTTAAATCATAATCCTTAAAAAAACAGTAAATCATTACATTATGATCCTTCCACTTTTATCAAATAAAGAATGAAGTTGACCTTCGTTATGGTAAAATTGAGTTTGAAATTTTGAAATAAATTCTATCATTATTAGTTTTTTTAATTTGAAATTGAATTAGAATTACATATGATTTGTTAAGAATGGTTTAATGATTATAAAATTTAAAGTAGGATTAGATCAGTTATTTTTAGATAAGCAACACTATATTATAGGAAGTAACACTAATATGGATACTCCAACAAAATATAAAGACAAAAGACTATGCTATCCTATTTGAGTACAACCAACTGATTCTAAAGTCATCTTCACCCTCGTAATAAACCAACACCATGACAATATTTTAATGTGCAATGTAATTCCAAATGAAAAAAAAATGACACCAAACTGAGTTTAATTTGATTCAAGTTTGAAAATAGGATTAAATTCAAATATTTGATTAGATAAAAATATGATAAAATTATAAATAAAATAGTTTAAATATTAAATGAAATTGAAGAAAATAAAACTACATTAAAACATGGTTTTTCAAGTATATATTTACACGATTGCGAAAATAAGCATGGATTTTCACATATAATAAGCAAGGTTTTTAAAGTGTCATTTTCTAATCAAATAATAGGCCCGCAAAGAGTGTCACTTTTTAAACATAAAGTCATACTCATATCGCATCGAAGATTGCTTTTTTGATATTCATTGTGTTTTAATAACACAAGTAAATGACGAAAAAATTCAGTGGCAGTTAACTGCCGGCGTGTTTTTTACCTTTAAGGCAGCGGTAGTTAACTACCGATGGAGGTATTTTAGTCTTTTACTTGTGTTTTTATGAAGTATTGAAAGTCATAAAAGCAATTGTCTATCACATTTGGCACTTGTTTTTCATTTTGTCATTCTATAATTATTTGAATAACTATTGGTTGTTGGTGTGAATTTGGATTTAAAATCATACCAATCAATTTAGACGTGTGGAACAAAAGGAAAATAGTAACCAATATTAAAGTAATCTCGAGCAAAAACAACAATAACCGACCTAGATATAATCTACAAATTAAGTGTAAAGCACAAAACCACAAGCAACAGATAAAGAAAGAAGAGTAACGAACACACCAAGAAATGTTGACTCAGTTCAGCTAACAATGCCCTACTATGGGGGGAGAGAGATCTCTCCACTCACAATCAATGAATTATGTACAAATAGATACAAAATGTTACAAGAAATTAGCTTCAACAAACTCTCCAAGAACAAACTTAATTTCTCCCCATTTCCTAATCTATTCCCATGAACAAGAGACTCAAGCTATGTTTAGTAACACAAATAAGTTAGCTTATAGCTTGTTGGACTAGCTTATAAAATTGTTTTGATAGAATAAGTTGTGTTTGGTAAAAAGCTTTTTCCACTAGCTTTTAGTGTTTTTTGAAAAACTATTTCAAGTAGCTTTTGAGCTTATAGCTGGTAGCTTTTTATAAATTTTTCCAACTTTAACCTTAGTACATTAATTTTAATATTTTATAAAAGAAAAATAAACTACCCACGTTCCCATGTTTATATAGTTTGCTGCAACCAACCTACCCACACGGTATACTTTTTTATATTTTGTTGTTCACTTTTTTTTTATGACATTGCTTTTAATTAATGCAGTATTTAATTTTAAATATAATAATAAATAGGGTTAATTAAGTTTTTAGTCCCTATAAATATTTACAGTTTTGTTTTTAGTCCCTACAAAATAAAATCACACTTTTTAGTCTCTATGAAATTTTCCATCAGCATTTTTAGTCCCTATAAATTTTTCCATCAACACTTTTAGTCCCTGTCAAAAATTTTCATCAACAGTTTTAGTCCCTAAAATGCTAAAGGAAAATGTCACAGGGACTAAAAAGTGTGATTTTATTTTGTAGGGACTAAAAACAAAATTGTGAATATTTATAGGGACTAAAAAACCTAATTAACCCTAATAAATAAATTGTGAAGCTAGTTTAGTTAAATAAAATTCGTCAAAAAATGAAAATTTGTTGAATAAAACATGTTAATTGAGTTAATAAAGCACATTCATTATTTTAGAGTTGAAAGTAATTGGAAATAAATTTTGATATTTAAAAAGAAATACATTAAGTAAAAAGAATTACATATATAATTTATAAAAATAAATAAACAAACATGTCATTTAATGTCATTTTATATTTATCAGTTACTTCGACAACTAACTTTATCAAATACTTTAATTTTAATAAGCTAACTTTTTAAAATTCATAAAAAAATGTCAATTAAATTCATAAAATGCATTTATCATCTTGGAGATGAAAATAGTTTGAAATATTAAAAAGAAATAAATTAGGAAAAAAAATCATATATGTGATTTATAAAGAAATAAAAATAAACAAATATGTCATTTTATATTTAACAGTCATTTCAACAGCTAATTTTACCAAACACTTTAATTTTAATAAGGTAACTTTTCAGCTATCAGCTAGTTTATAGCTTATTTTTACCAAACACACCCTCAGTGATTTCACTCACCCAAGGTGTTTACAAATGTTTCACCAACCTAAGAGAGCCTTACCAAAGACACTCAACCCTAAAGTTACCTCATTTGATTTCTCAAGTTTCTCTCTCTTGAAGCCCTACCTTAAAAATGAATAGTGAAGCATTAAATAGTGCTCAAACTAGCTCAAAATCATGTCACGATTTGCCTAAATCGTGCCATGATAAAGCCAGTACATACTACAATACTACATCCTTATCTCAAAATCGTGTTATGATTTTTACCATCGCACCACGATTTTGTTTAGAGTAACTTCCTCCCATTCTGCCTAAAAAATAAGGATTATTATATTTAAACACCTTTTTTTTTTGTCAAGTACTAGAAATTCACCATTTAAGATGACTAAATGAGGAATCTGAAGTTCAAATCCTATCACATCATCAACATATCATATTTATCACATCATTCGTTCTATTTATTTTTCTCTCAAGACATGTATATAGAGTTTTGGGTGTCGATCCATTGATAATTTTCCTAATATTAATCATGTATGCAATTCTAAAAGAGATGTCATGTCACTAATGTATTTGATCCTTCCTGCATTCTTTTCTTTTTTAAATAATGTATTTGATCCTTCCTTGTTATTTACAAAAGAGACCATTCTTTTAAGGAACCCCTACAAGGGGCCATATCATTTGCTTTATTAGCTTGCTTGGTCGGCAAAAGACAATCAAATATCAAGCACAATGCAAGCGTCATAAAAAATAATTTGGTTCAACATGTTTTTCATGTATATAATCTAAGACAATATATATATATATATATATATATATATATATATATATATATATATATATATATATAATCTAGGCAAAATACTTTTTTTATCCTTTAAGTTTGACAAAAATACTGAGGTAGTCTTTTAAGTTTGTTAAGTTTTAAATAAGTCATTTAAGTTTTCAATAGGTCCTTTTAAAATTTTTTAAGTTCTAAATAGATTCTTTAAGTTGTTAATTTAATGCACCTATTTAATATTTAGTTTTTTAGTTTCAAATAGGTCCTTAAAAGAGTAATAAGGACCTATTTAAAATATAAAAAACTTAAAAGACCAACATAATATTTTTATCAAACTTAAAAGATAAAAAAAATATTTAGCCTATAATCTAAGAATAAATGTTATGCAAATACTAAAAAAGTGAAGTAATGTTTTCTTCATTGTGTTTGATTTGATTCTTGCCGTGTAGTAACAAAAGGAACCGTACTATTTGCTTTACTTCTAACAGAGAAAAAAGAATATAAGATGTAACATATAAATAACATGATCAACAACCAAATGCATACTCAAATCTTAATCAAGATACCACAAATGGCCTTCTCAACAACTTTGACTAATTCAAGCACTCTTCAAAGTAGCTTATTTTGTTCACAAAAATCAAATCCACCATCACTAAAGACATCAATTTTACCAACCCAAATTGGGAAAAAAAATGTTTTTCAACCTCTAAGGCATAATAAAGTGTTTTCACCAAATAGATGTGTCGGAAAAATAGAGGCATCACTTAAGTGGGAAAAGGGTTATAAGAATGTTGAGGTTTTCAGTAAGGAACATCTTGCTGTGTCATTGGCTTATGATGTTGCTCAACTCTCTAACAAATTCATCAAAGAAAGAGGTGCTTTCACTGTTGCTTTGTCTGGTGGATCATTGATCAAGTACCTAAGGTGTGTTAAATTTTGCCAATAAATTTGAAATATCAATTTGAGATATTTGTTAACCTAGTTTAGATTTCATGTGATTTTGATGAAATTGCAATTAGGATTTCAAAAACAAAAAATGCCACCTTAATTATTAATTTCTTGTCTGTAATACGAGCAAAGCTTTGTCAATTTTTTTTATGTTTTGATTTCAGGAAATTGGTTGAGTCTCCATATGCTGAAACCATAGATTGGTCAAAATGGCATGTTTTCTGGGTTGATGAGAGAGTTGTCCCAAAGGATCACTTAGAAAGTAATTATAAGCTTGCCAGTGATGGATTTCTCTCCAAGGTAATTAACTCATGTGCCAAGTTGATTGTTTTGCTTGAAGAAGAATGATGATGACTTTGAAATTAATCATTTTGATGTTGGTCCTTTTAATATAAATGTTACTATTACTTTATAGAAACAAAGATCATGAAATTACTAGCATATTGTGACATGTGGTAGATAGTTGTGTCTCTTAACCATTTGATTAGCTGTTCGATTTCTAGAATGATGTCTCTAAACCCTTCTCTAATTACGATATCATAGATGCGAAGAATATACAAATTCGCTATTAGTTAATTCTCCTCAATAAACCTTTTTGTCCATCTTTTGTGAGGTCTCTCATTCTAATCACATTTTTTTTTTATTGAAGTTTATAATTTTCATTGTTCTTTTGGCAGGTGCCAATTCCCCCTCTCAATGTTTATGCTATTGATGATTCCCTACCACCTGATGGAGCAGCTGATGTTTATGAAACAACCCTAAGACGTTTGGTTACAAGCAATGTGATATCTACATCAATCAATGGCTTACCAAAATTTGATCTCATGCTCCTAGGTATGGGTCCAGATGGACATGTTGCATCTTTATTCCCAGGTCATGCTCTTCTCCAAGAGGATCAGAAATGGGTTACTTTCCTCACTGACTCACCAAAACCACCATCAGAGAGAATTACTTTCACTTTTCCAGTGATCAATGCTTCTTCCAATGTAGCAATGGTGGTGACTGGCGCCGGTAAATCGACCTCAGTTTACACTGCACTTGAGGATGAGAAGAAAACTGTTATGCTGCCTGTTGAAAAGGTTTCACCTCTTGAAGGGGAATTGAAATGGTACTTAGACAAAGGTGCTGCTTCAAAACTGTTTAAGGAGTAAAATGGTACTATATATCATGATATATATGCAAGTAATAACTAATATGCTTTATTTATATAAAGATGCCTTTTGAACCAATTATGTTTGGAAAAGTATTTTTTTTTT
>Ga0228711_1009401_pt1 | contig 13289 bp, 4 predicted proteins | sample MedpolnodulmetaG_2_FD_177996 | JGI IMG/M metagenome (GOLD analysis project Ga0228711, IMG submission 177996) | Root nodule microbial communities from Medicago polymorpha collected in Santa Monica, California, United States - brown nodules | ecosystem: Host-associated > Plants > Roots > Nodule...
CTTCAAGGGAACACTTGGGATGTATTACTGGGCTGGGGTGGCATTGGCATATATTGCCATAATCATGCATTCCATCAGGTGTGCTCTTCTTGGTACATTTTCGAACATCCCTGTTATTAGTGAATCGACTCTCCTTCATTCCCTATTTAATATAAGAGGGTTCCAACAGCCGTTTTAGGAAGTAGTCAAGAGCATATTTGTAATTTACACCTTCCGGTCATTATCTATTATAAGCAAAAATTAACATTTTAGATTCATTGAATGAGTATATGGTCTTGAACTGGAACGAAGGATTGAAGTTATTGTTTGTAGACTGTAGTTGACATTTTATTCAATTATATAGATATATAAAGGATATTGAAATTCTGATACGGATTCTTATAATTGTTATGTTGTTTTTCTTATCTCTTCCTGTCATGCCAAAATTTAGAAGCTTCAGTAATGTACATAAGTATTTTTCACAGAAATTTCCTATACATTTTGTAAGACCAAACAATCTAATAAGGCTCAATGTTAGCTTTTTAAGATTTTTTGGTTAGTTATGGTTAGCAAGAATACATTAATTCATTGTTTGAGGCATTTAGGATGAAAATCAGGTAAAAAACATCCAAAATAGATAGAAACAATTTAATGAATATTTAAATAAATAAAGTTTTACAATTTTTGAGTAAGCTTTATTTATTTTTCAGTCGAATTTAGGATCATTAAAGCTCTTTCATCCGCGAACGGTTGCGTTAACACCAATAACAAAAGTTCTCACATTTTTTAAACAAAAGTTCTTGCATTTTTTTAATTTGATTCATATAAGAACTTAAAAGTTCATAATTTTGTACTATAAACATTTTCTAAGGACTAGATTCATATTTAACTAGAAACCTTATAATTTTGAACTATGAACATATTTCCTAATTTTAAACTATAAACATATTTCCTAAGGATTAAACATGTACTTGACAGATTCAGGTTATAAAATCCGGATTGTCCTTTATTCTAGAAAATACGAGTTTTAAGTATTTAAATTAATTTCAGCGAACATGCATTAAATATAACAACTTCAAATTAACTAAAATGTTAAACGACATAATGCAATATTGTAAAACAACTTAATAAAACACACAAAAGGTCATGGATCAGTCAAACTTAAATTTTCATGTGGTTTATTCATGAGAATCTTGATTTCTTCGTAGTTTCTGGACCGGATCAAACTTTTCAAATATAAGAAAGTGTGCAACTTAATTGGTCCTTTAACAATGTACTAACCAAATATCGAGAACATTGTTTTCACGTCATCGTTGTTCTTTAACTTCATTTGGGCGAACATAACGCTTCCAGTTGAGTAGGTTGATGGACGTAGGTACTCAACACATCCACCATTCTTGTGTCTCTGTGATTGAGTCGACGTTTGATTTAGTCCAATTGATCTTTCAACCTAGACGGTGTGTCTTCACTTCAAACCCTGAACAAATTGAGTTTTCCCCTGTTGCAATAAACTACAACTAGTCAGGATTACAAAATCTAACCTTACCCTACGAAGTACGAGTTTTAAAATAGTCTTGTATCGATTCAAATTATATAATTTGAACATTTTTATTTAATGTTTTCAAATTATATAATCCGAACCATTTTTGAGTGTAGGCGGTGGCGTGGACGACAAGGTTATACAATTTTACACTTGTTTCAATTGAAACAAGTGTGAAACCCTCTTATCCAATTTAATGAAGTTATTAATGTTGACTCCATACAACTACTTCAGTAGTTATAATTAATAAAGATGTTTAAGTAGATAATATAAATTTTATTATTTGAATCAACATGGATAATTTTTTTTTAAACCACGCTCAATCCAAAAGACGGCAGCTAATTTAACACAAAGGGAGTAATATTATAAAAAAGTTTTGAGGTGGAATGATGTTGATGCAATTGTCATCGCTCAAAGGACACAAAGATCTACTATGAATTTTAAGAGTATTAGTACGATGTTGTTAAAGACATTAAGTGATGGTTCAATTTTGCCAATATATGATGTTCATTAGACACCTCCTTTTTGCGGTTTCCATAAGCTTAATTTGACACACCAGGTCCAATAGAGAGGATATTAATGTTGTGGTGAAAGATGATGAACATGTTGCCGTTGCTAGCAAATTTTTTCATTACTAGATTTAGAGGTTGCTGAATCTTTAGCTATGTGGAAGATCTTAAAGTTTGCGAAAGACATGTCTTTTCTGAATTTTATAGGAGAATCATATGCTTCTAAAGTGGTCACAAAATTAAATATTCACCTACAATCTTTATTATTAGAGATTGTATTAGTTTTAATTTTTGTTTTTGTAATCTAAATTTTTAGCATGTTAGACATAAAACCAACCAAATTGCTTATTACTTAATCAAATATGCTCTTTATAATTTATCGTCGGACTTTTATTAATGAAATTGTCTTCAATGTAATATAGTATAAAATAGAAAAAAGAATTTCCCATTTTTAAAATGATGCTAATGGCACCGCCTCAAAGAGGCATTGAAGCTCTAGATCCTTCCACGGAAAAAGGCAACGCTTCTGCCTTCTGTTCTGATAAGTTCTCCTAAAAACTAAAGAAAGAGAAAAATAAAATAAAAAGAAAAGAATAATAGTAATAAAAAGAGGTGGGTAAGGGTCACGGAAGAATCGAGAGTCAGGACGAAGAAAGAAGACGATGATGGCCGGTCAATTAACCGCCGCCACCACAACCACCTTCGCTCCTCATCTCCGCCGTCCTTTTCTCCCGTAACTACCTTTTCTTTCTCTTTTACAATTCTATAGTTTTCTTCTGTGTTGTTTTGATTTTGTTTGATTCGTATTTTTCATGTGTTATTCAATTCAACTCAGTTTTTTTGCGATTCATCAATTCAATCCTCTTTTTTTATATTTTCATTTGAAAATCATGCTTGTTATCTTATCAATCAAATTGTGAATGTTGTTATTTTTCATTTCTGGATATATTATTATATCTTATCGTGTCAATTTTTTATTTTTTTTTAAGAATAATGTGTCAATTGCTGTTCTCCTTAATTTGAAACTAAGGAAGATATATTGTCTCTGTTTGGGAAGCTTTAATAGGTCTTAGTCTTACCCTACTTCAGATTAAATTTTAAATGTTAGTATATGAAACTATGAAGCATGGGATGCGACACGGACATTGGCATGCTGGCACGGCTAATAATTTCAAAAAATCGCATAATTCAGTGTAATTATATGTGTTGGTGTCGGACACGACATATGTCCGACACCGGGATACACCTAATCCAAGGAGTGTCTGTGCTTCATAGCTATGAAATAACCGGACATGACACTGACATTGATAGTAGTTTAAAAAAAACACACAATTGAAAGTTATCACATGTGTGTGTCGTGTCTGACCCAAAGACGTGTCTGACCCGGACACGTGTTAGACACACCTTCGATCATAAGTGTATGTGCTATAGAGTTTTGGAATTTACTCTTTAGGTACTTTACCCGTTGGATTTGAGAATATGTGGCTTGTTGATGTTCTTACTGAAAGATGTAGAGAGATAGAAAGATAGTTTGTCAATTTATAGATTGTTTGTCTCATGATTCAGGATTGTTTACTTTGTTGTTGTTGTTGTGGTTATGAGTTGTGTATGTTTTTCCTTGGTTATCCTCTATTTGTATTTTAATTTTTAATGATCACAATTTATGCGTATTTGATTTTTGATTAGGAATAAAGATTTGATTCAACGAAGACGCGTTTCGTTCAACGTGAAGAAAAAGAATCTTGCCATCACAGCTCTAGCAGGCAGTTCTCTGGGTAATTATGCGTCATACTTCCCAACATTATTTTAATGGATATATCTGTCAATTTTAATCGTAGTTAGCTGCTTTAATATGATTTTGATCAAATATTAGATCTTACTGCAATAATAATTATAATAATAATAATAATGAAATAGGAAGAGTCATGAAACTTGTATATTGATCTTAGGCTCATAACTTGTCTTAACACTTCCTTTATTTGATGCTAAGTCATGAAGACATTTATGCAATGTGCCATCTAAATCCAAAATTGTTTTCAAATTGCATGTGATTTTTGGCTACAGTGCCCATAACTTATTTCTAGTTTTTATATTACCCAATTTTTTTTCTTTCAGGAAAACCAGCTACACGACTCACAGCTGTTTCATCTCCTTTGTTTGCTGATAACCATGGTCACCTCTCACTCAGTGCTCCAATCTCCCAAAGAAGCAGTTCTATTACTTGCCCACAAGCATATATATACCATTGGTCTGGTTTTCGAATCCCTGCAAATTCTGAGAAGCCAGAATGGTGGTGGAGAACTTTATCATGTATACCCTATCTAATAGCATTGCAAATGTCTGCTGCTGGGTATTATCTAGAACCTTTACTTGATAAATTCAAATTATTTGAAAATGTGATCTTCTACATCCCAGGAGCTGTCAACCGATTGCCGACCTGGTTCCCTATATTATACTGCTATTTGGCTATCATGATAGTGGTAAAAAATAGGGACTTCCCCGTTATCTTCAGATTCCATGTAATGATGGGAATGCTACTAGAAATTGCTCTGCAGATTGTATGGGTTGCAAGCAATTTCATGCCATTGATACACTTCAAGGGAACACTTGGGATGTATTACTGGGCTGGTGTGGCGTTGGCATATATTGTCATAATCATGCATTCCATCAGGTGTGCTCTCCTTGGTACATTTTCAAATATCCCTGTTATTAGTGAATCAGCTTTCCTTCATTCCCTACTTAATATAGGAGGGTTCCAGCGGCCGTTTTAGGAAGTTGTCAAGAGCAAATTTGTAAACTATATGTGGTTTTGCATCGGAAGGCAGGATTGATGTTATTGTTTGTAGACTGTAGTTGACATTTTATTTTATTATATAAAGATATAAGGGATATTGAAATTCTGATAGTGATACGTTGCGTTGTTGTTTTATTTGTCTCTAGTCTCTACCTGTGATGCCAAAATTTAGAAGCTTGAGCATTGTATACAAGTTATTTTTCGTAAAACTTGCCTATAAATATTGTCATACCAAAAATTCTAGAACGGCTCAATGTTAGTCCACATTATTACTGCTTAAATCTATTACTATATTAACCTGTCGAAGCATACAAACGAAATCTGCATTATAACGTTTTTTGGTTTTGGAATTGGCCGTATTTGTCCGGTGTCCAGCCCTCTAATTAGAGAGCGAATAAAATAGTTATTTAAACAGTGACTCAATCATCCATATGGTGTGGATGCATTTTGTTGGTATGGATAACTAGAATATGCATGCAATTGGGTGTTATGGATGACTAGGAACAGAATGGTCACTGGTCTTTGACGAGTTAAAGATTCGGACACTCAGATATCAGACTGTTTTGGCTGATATAGCAGTGAAGAAGTGATTAAACTTAAACCTCACTGGTTAGTGTGGTTGTGTACTGTTAATTTAGCTTTAGATCGGAGATGTTTGAGAAAATTAACTATAATAGGTGATAATCTTGCTGTCATATGCCTAGATAGTAGATACCAATGGATGGTGGTAACTTTGCGATAACAGGGTGGTGGTTAAATTTGTGGAAAAGGTTGTGTATTTATTTGAAGTGTTATGCTTGATTGCCTGACTTTTATAGTTTCAACTTTCTAGTATCGAAAATAAATGAGATTAATTGGCACAGTTGCTAAAGTTTTAGGATCCGTATTAATGAAATGATGATGAAACCAATAATAGTGATTGCTTGTGTAAGTGCTTTGTATGAGGTCTAGTCTAGGTCATTTGATGTAGAATATGGAATCTTGATTCTCTCTGTTCTGGTATCGTTATTGACAGAATAGGTAATACTGTTGAAAAGTTTTTATTTTTGGGTTCATTCTTTTAAGGGTAATGTTAACCGGTGTCCTCGGGCACTGGTTAAGGAAGCAAATACAGTAACATCACATTGAAACTTGTGCAGTCAACTCATTAAAAGTCTAAAAAATATTTCTTTTAATTCAAAACTTTCTTTTTTTGGTTTTCTTAGTCAGTGTCCCAGGGGCATTGGTTAACATAACCCTTCTTTTAATCATGTTAAATAGTTTTTTGTCTTGTTTTCTCCCTCTAGTGGGTTTGAATCTTGCTTTTATATCGCCAGAAAATTAAAAGATGAAATGAGCAACCCACATCTACCATAGTTTCTTTATTTTTTTTTTTGAAGAAATCTACCATAGTTTCTTGTTTTCTCCTCCTAGTGTGTTTTTATTTTTTTAATTGAAATTACTGATCTTAATCAGTCACCAATGCTCCGAAAGCGGAGAATCTCTGACTGCAAGGGAGTCAGATGTGTTCTATATAATTTTGTTTATCTCAATTTTCTTACTTATGAATACATTTTATAGTTATACTAGAAATACTTGAACCATTCTCCTCCTTCTTATAAGAGTGTCGTTTGATCCTGATGCACGTAGATGTATATTTAGGATGAATGTGTTTGATTTGGTTTAACGGAGAAAAAAAAGAATGTAATTACATATATCACTTTTTTTTTTTTACAATAAATGTTAGTATTGTTGGTTTTTGTTGAAGGTGGAGTTCGAACTATTAATATCTTTATCATTGCACTCCTCACTCGGCCACCAAATTATTCTTATCTCCTTTAAAAATGTAGATCCAACATTGTGGAAACTATGGCATCTAGTCTTGTCCCTTGTTGCAACGGTGCAACTTTCATTGATTTTGAATCATGCTTTAATTTGAACTTCAAAGTTCAAACCTAATTAGTGGAAAATTTGGATTCAGAAACATTAGTCACAGTTGGTATGTGGGGGAGTACATCAATTACCATCCTAATTCTCTCTATTTCAACAGTGAAACCGTTATTGACTTGTGGAGCTGAGAGGCTTAGTGATCCTTAGAAGCAAAAGCCAATTGAGGTTTTAATTTTGGAGTTAGAAATGCTTGTACAATTTGAAAATCGTCAAACATGTTTGGTCGCTATAGCATTAATTTCACTATGACACAAAATTAGTTCATGGTTTCTTCTTGGTGATAATAACAAACTTTTTATTGTTTACCAGTACCGCTACTTTCATTGCAAGACCAGATGCACTTTTCCAATGGCACATGTTAGTTAGATACTACAACCTTCCTATTAGAGTTTTAGAACCGTTTGATGGTCAGGATAAGATAGAAGAGGTATGATCAGAGTTGGCTGACGATGTAAAAATGGTGGCCAATAATGTTTGCTATAAAAGTTGAATAACGTCTCTAATAAAAGTCATAATTTTTTTTTTTTTGAAGAAGCTAAAATGATATATATTACCAACGGAAAGTGGACTTCCTAGTACAAGGTGTACCAAGGAAGAAACACAAAGTCTGAACAATATTTACAAGGGAAAAGAAAGATATACAAACAGAAAGAAACGATTAACCTATGCCCAACATGGTGAACGGACTAAGCCACCAGCCATGTAAATTGAGGGGAAGAGTAACATACTTCGCCTTCAACCACATATAGGAGATGGACTTAATCCTATCAACCACCTGAAAAACAGGGCAATCTTTGCCTTTGAACAATCGATTGTTTCTTTCCTTCCAAATTTCCCACACCGTTGCGAACCAGATAACCTGCAAAATGGAGCGCCGCCTCCTCCCAAGACCACCACAGAAACCGAACTGATGAAAATGAGCGGACACATAAAAAGGGTTGACCACTGAGAAGCCAATCCAACTATAAATTGAGTGCCAAACTTATATTTGATAATCAAATGGTAACCACTAGCCATATCACATTTGTACATTTTTATATGGTTGCTTTGCAAAGACTTCTATATGTTTAAAACTAAGAAACAAATTTTCGTTTTAGAGTAGAAACTTGTATGCTTAGCAATGAAGGAGCAACATCAATGAAAACTACTCTGTGGCTGGCTTACAAATTATACGTTGTCAAAGAAAGAAAATATTTGCCTGTATGCATATTTAGCTTAAGCCAAAGGTTGCTTACTCAAGGTCATTTTTAACTTTTAAACTAAGTTTTGACCCATCTACCATACATATAGGTAAGCTATTAAGCTCTACAATAGGATTACCCCCTGCAAAATTATTCATTTATTTTAACTAAAAAAATATCTACCAATCAAACTTTCATCCGGTAGGAGAAATCCATGCGATACTACCAACAAGTTCTCATATTACCAAGAGTACAAGACTCATATCTAAAAAAAAAGGGTACAAGAGTCAGTTTAAAAAAATAGAGTAGTATACACACATACAAAAAAAGAAAGGATACCAAAATAAAGTTGGTGAATATATTCAATTTAGTCATTGAAAATATATTTTGTCAACCTAGTTCTTTATATTATCAATATTGTAAAATAATTTTGAGTAAATTACACTCACCTCCTTTAAGAGAAGTTTGAATTACACTTTCCTTTCCTCTTATGTTAAAATATACACTCCCCTTCCTTGAAAAATAATTTTTTTTACTCCCCTCCCCTATAAGATGTTTGAATTACAACCTCCTCCCTTAATAATTAAATATGCATTACACTCTAATCTATTTTAACATAAATAAATATTTTTATGATATATACTAATTTTGAACAACCATTTAAGAAAAATAAATTCATTTCTTTATAATTTAAATATCAATGATAATTAAATTTAAATATTTTGCCATTAATTTATAATTTAGGGTATAAAATTAACTTTTAAATAATCATATTTTATTGTCTTTAGTAATTATTCACATATTTTAATTTTATTTTGGGTTGTTTAATATTTTATAATTGGGTTTAAAACTATATGTTAACGAAATTGTGAATTTAAAATAGCAAAAATATGTATTCAAGTTTTGATTTTAATAAAATAGACCCACGACGCTATTTTTTTTTTATGTGTGTTAGATTATTATTTTTTTTGCTAGAGTTTTAGAAATAATTTTTTTATTAAGGGAGTAAAATTATTAGGGGAGAGGAATGTAATTCAAGCTTCTCTTAGGGAGGGGTGGGGAATGAAATGTTTCCTAATATATTTTGAATAAGAGGGGAGGGGAATGTAATTCAAGCATCTTTGAGGGGAAGGGGGTCAATAATTTTTCTCCAAAAATAATAATATAAAATAATTTCTAAAATTCCTTTAAAAAAATAAAAAATTGTAAAATATTAATCAAATTTGCTTCTCAAACTAAATTTGTTATCAGATGTATCATCAATATTAGTCTGTTTCATTTTCAAATACACTTCAATATATTATCAACTTAATATCATTCCCATCCGTGCAAATACCAACACAGGGAGGAATTAAATTAAATTTTGCAATTTTGAAATTTATTTTAAAATAGAAATGTGTCAGTCAAATACACCATATTTTGACACCATATATAATACACATTAAAGAAAAAAGTATGCATAAGTGTGGATGTTAACTCAAGGGGAAATAAATAATGGTTTAAAAAAGGGGAAGAGTATCTTTATATGATCTATGTGTGTTTTTATGTTTGATTTTTTTTTTTTGGATATATTTTCTTTTTAAAATATTGATTATGTGAGACATAGTTACAATTGGGTTACTTAATGTTAAAGCAACTAACTAAAAAGCCATTTCAACTCTTAAGAAATTTCAAACAAATGGCAGATAGACATTAAAACTAAACAGAAATTTTCTAGTTTTTTCACCCCTCCAATCCATTTGTATTGTACATCTCCACTCTCCTCAATCAACTTCAACTTTCACTATCCCACACAAAAAAAATAAACATTAAGGGCCGGCGAAATAATTATTTATTCCTATTTATACACATTTTACCATTTCAACTCTTAACCGTTGCCAAAATAGCAACAACACCAACAGATATATTGATAAAACCCAAGTGACACGCTCAAACCTTAAAACCTGTAAAGACGAGTTAGACTCAATATAAAATCCTAATAACACCGGCAACTCCAACGTAACGGCAACTTTTCTCTGTCTCGGATGAAGGCCCGAAACACTTCTCCGGTGAACCCTCGTCAACAAAGAAGGTTTGTTCCCTCGCCTTCCACCTCCGTAGAATCCACTGAATTTCCTTCCCCTTCCTCAGTCATACGTAAGTCATCGATTCGGAGCTTGGAAGATGATCGAAGACATAAAATAACAGCTGAAGAATCTGTTCTACGTCGTCAGCTCTGGCCTTCTTCCGCGAAAAATAACTCCGGTACACTAGCTGATCACATAACCGAAGATAGAATCATAGAACAAAATGAGAAAAACAAACACAAACACAACAACAAAACTAGTTTCACTCTTTCACAAAAGAGTCATAGAGAGATTAGAACGTTTGAAAATGATCAAACAAGAGCAATTGGTGGTTCTGCAAGATTCACAGGAAAACTTGCATCTTCTTCTTCATTGAAGAAGCTTAATTCTAATAATGGTTCAGGCATTGTTCCGGGAAGGTTTTCCTTAGATGAAAATGCTAAACTGTTCAAGAGAAATTCAAGCTTAACTAGCTCGGTTGATACCGAATCCAACGATGAAGCTTTGGCTTCTCCGGCAAGAAAACCAGCAGTGGAAGTTCCTACAAGGTTGATGAGTGATGCAACATTGAGAAGGGCTAGAAGAGGAGCTTCTGATTCTAACATTGGGAATTTGAACGGTGATTCGTTGAAACCGATGATGAAGAGGACTAATTCGATTACAGGGTACAAGAGTTCGAAATCTCAATGGGCTTTGTCGCCAGGGAGGTCAGAGTTTTCAAGCCCCACGAAGGCGAAAGGAGTTGAAAAACTACTCAATTTTGGTTTTGATTTCTTCAAGAGTAAAAAATCTGTTGGCCTTAATTCACCGAAGAATGGTTTTGGAAACAATGAAGACGTTCATAAGCTTCGTTTGCTTGATAATCGTTTGATTCAGTGGCGATATGCAAATGCTAGAGCACAAATTGTAAATGCAAACATTTCTCGCCACACTGAGGTACACTTGTTTGTCTAACATATTTATTGAACTTTTATCGAATAAGCACTTCTGTAAGTTGTAAGTTGTTTTCATAAGTTGTCCATTAAACTTGTTGAAATAAACTGAAACTAGGTTACTGATGTCATGTCATTAACTATTTTTATAATCGTGTTAAAACAAAGTTTATGCTGTAAGATAAGTGGTAAATAAGCTAATTCTAAATGCATTACGTTTCTTTTCTTCTTTATGTGATCTTTATAGCTAATGAGAAATTGAATTAACACTATCTTGGTTTATGAATGTTTTTAGAGCAATTTGATGTGTGTCTGGGATGGTCTCATCAAGTTCAGAAATACTGTTATGAAAAAGAAGATACAGTTTGCAAGAGAAAAGCTTGAAATGAAAAAAGCTTTTATATTATATTACCAAGTAAGTAGTAAACCTAATTTTGATTAATATCTGCCAAACTTGTTTTTGTAATTAATTCAATATTCTTAACTGATTTATTGTTGTTTTTGACAGTTAAAGTTATTAGAAGCTTGGGGAAGCATGGAAAGGCAACATGCATCAACAATTACTGCCACCAAAGAGTGTTTGCATTCTGCTGTGTGCAGAATTCCTCTTTTGGAAGGTGCTAAGGTACATCGGCATGTCGAGTAAAAAGTCTAAGTGATATTTTTCGATTTAAGGGATTAAATTGACCGACCGTTACAAAATATTAAATTGTCTATTTACTCTAAACATGTGCATTAAAATTTTTTATACGTATGTACATAGTCTAAGTGATCATATGATAGGGATGGTGCATTGACAGGATTTTTTTTTATGCTTAACTTATAGGTGAACATACAATTTACATCCATTGCTATTCGTCAGGCTTCTGATCTCACAGCTTCCATTAAGTCAATGTTAACTTCTTTTTCACCTGCAGTAAGTTTCAAAGTTGTTAATGACGCAAAACATCGTGGTTAATGACGCTAAATATCGTGGTTAATTAGGTTCAATGAATGATTAATGAGTTGTTGATTGAACGTAATTAACTATATATTTGAACTATTGTCGTCAAATTTTGTGTCCAAATATATCTTTTAATTTCCGAGGGCTGCATTCATATGGAAAAATTTCTCTGTCAACAGGTTGACAAGACTACTGCAATACTATCAGAATTGGCAAAAGTTGTTACACAAGAGAAGCAGCTCTTAGAAGAGTTTTATGATCTTTTACATAACATATCTGTCGTTGAGGTATACTAGTTATTATTATTTGCTTGTAATGCTTATTACAATTAGACATAAAATCATTTTAATTTATTTATGGTTGATTTTATCACTATGTATATTGGCAGCTTCAAGAAAGCAGTGTAAAATGCAGCCTGGTTCAATTTGAAGGTTGGCAAAGGAAATATCAACTGCAGGATTTACTGCTAGGGATTACTTCATAGGTCTCCATCTAGATATAGATCAGGAAAACTAACATATATGACAATATCTTCATGTAAACTAGTAGTAGAAGTTTAGACAAACAGAAATATAGATTGACATATGTTCCTTATTTTGCAAGTTTTCTACTGTATACATGGTCCTTAGATCAAACCTATAACATGTAGGATTAGTTTACTAATTTTAATGCACATTTCTTAAGTTTTATTTCTCCATATTTTTGAGAAATATTTATTAAATATATGCAAGCCTTATTAGTTGGAATACATTTGCCAATGATTGTTTAATTATTTGGTTATATATAGGTTCTGCTTGTGTTGTAGTTTGGTGATATAACTGAAGTGTCATATTTGGTGGAGTGATTTCTTGTGTATAGTACAAGCATTGTGACATTTCTAGTCTAATCTTTGCACATTTTGTGCCTAGACTATATTTTACTTTTACATTTTTCCTTTCAAAAAGGAGTTTGTGCTGTATATCAAACTCAAAATTTTTACTAAGAACACTTGAATGAGATGATAATGAATCTCTTCCAGCTTAACTAGAGGTTCTGGGTTCGAATCCAGCTCTCGTAATGCAACAATGTTAAATCTTTTGAGGAAGAGTTTTGTCATCCATTTCGGTCTAACCCAACTTGATGGATTAGTCTCTGCAGTTGCACACAGATGATATCCAGATATAAAAAAAAAACTCAAACTTAGTTTTTGCTTTATCAAACTCAAAATGAGATGATAATGAATCTCTTTCCACTTAGCTAGAGGTTTTGAGTTCGAATCTAGCTCTCGGAATACAATAATGTTAAATCTCTTGAGGAAGAGTTTTGTCATCCATTTCGGTCTAACCCAACTTGATGGATTAGTCTCTGCAGTTGCACACAGATGATATCCAGATATAAAAAAAAAACTCAAACTTAGTTTTTGCTTTATCAAACTCA
>Ga0228711_1009404_pt1 | contig 13285 bp, 11 predicted proteins | sample MedpolnodulmetaG_2_FD_177996 | JGI IMG/M metagenome (GOLD analysis project Ga0228711, IMG submission 177996) | Root nodule microbial communities from Medicago polymorpha collected in Santa Monica, California, United States - brown nodules | ecosystem: Host-associated > Plants > Roots > Nodule...
ATCCTTGTCTTCATGTAGAGACAAAGATTGCAGAGATGGTGGTTGCAGAGTTAGTGGTCGTACACTTCGTACATTGTCCTTTGTCAACTCTGGTGAAGTTGCTTCTGACGAGATATGCTTCTGATGATCATTGCTTCTGATGACCTTGCTTCTGATGACGTGTCTTCAGGAGCCCTTTTTTGGACCCGTTTCTTCAGACGCACTTCTTCAGACGCATTTCTTCAGATGCATTCTTCCAGACGCTTATAAGCTTCAAATAAAATTCCTTTGCTCTTGAACTTGTTCAATCAGAATCTTTATGAAAAGTACTTTGATTATGGATCCTGTACACTTGAACAAATTGTTTAGCATATCCAATTGATGATTTTTAATACCTTGTTATTATCAAAACTTAAGAGGTGATTTTGAGAAACACCCTTTGTTCCAACACACACTCCAACATCTAAATCTAACACCACCAGGCTAATCCAAGTGGGTTACATACAATGACATTCTGGTAATCGATTTGTGTCTCTTTCTAATCTTTTCAAGAAGCAAAGACAATTATTTTGTGAAATAATCCAAAAACAAAGTTTCAGTTTGAAGTCTAGCAAACTAATCCAAAGAACATGTGATTGTGCTTCACCTTTAGGTATCAACCAGATAGAGTTCCAAACTTGTTGGGATAACTTCAAGTAGCAACAGTCAAAACTGACTCACTATTTTTGAAGTTGCACCTTTCTAACTTTTATAATTCGACGGTTTAAATTCGAGATGATATGAAATGCTTGTTTCATTCCATTAGAAGATATTTTCATTATACAATATTATTGCTTTCTCCGTGTGCTCACTGTTTAACAAGCCAGAAACTAGAGCAGTGTATGTTACATTATACGGTTCTAGTCCTCGGTCAATAATGTCGTTATACAATAACCTTTTATCGTAATTTTGTTAGTTACAACATCGGGTGTAAATCCAATCCAAAGGAATAAATCAAACAAAGAGCGAACGTTCCATCAGTAAGCTGCAAAACAATACAGATTCAAAGTCGCCACCCCGGCTTCCTTCGTTACATCAAAAACACACGAAACGTATATATTATAATTATTAACCCCACAGCCGTATATATTATAATTATTCTGTATGGTCTCAGTGTAGTCTATCAAAGCCGTATATATTATAAATTTAATGTTGCATTTCCCGCTGTATTGATTATTATTACAGCTTTCGATCTCTAATACACAGATTCATCGCTCTAGTTGTCAGTGCCCTCGAATTTGCTCTATACTATTGCAAGTTGCAACAAATAGTTTAAAAAGTTTGAAATCACTGGATCAATTAAAACTATGTTGGACATGTGTATCCTTACAACCAAGTTCATGAAATCCAATAATGTTTACTATGCAAAATGGAGAATAATGTTATAGGTCAAACTAGAAAATCATAATTTCCAAAAGAGGCTTCCAATGTATGTGAAGATATGTTCAAATAATGAGTTTGAGTATTAAGATGTTATAACAACATGCTACTACAGATTGTATAATCAAAAAAATGTTACACAGTTTAAAATCTTAGGGACCAACCCTAGCAAATGTTACCTAAAACTTTGGACTTGGCATTCTTCATAAGTGCATAAAATTTGAAAACAGTGAGGTTGACAGTAATAATAATCAGCATGAGTGGTGTTATATAAGTGTGGCAACTAACGAACACGATTAATATACACGCATTTAATCTAGCAGATTTGGATTACACTTAGTAACAAGGAGGACACCAAGCAAGAAATTTATTTGACTTTGTTAAATTCAAATTACATCTTAAAACCAAAACATTATATGCACATGAAAATTATGAGACAGAAAGATAAATTGCCATAATAATATACATTGAAAAGAGTATTTATACTATAAATGATCTCACAGTAGTAACCAAAATTTATTACTAATTAGGATTAGGTTACTATATAATGTTGTCTATGAACTTAGACTCTAAGTTGCTGGTCTATTGTTTAAGCTGTAAGCAACGACTTTCCTCACTTCAATTTCTTTGGGAAAAAGGAGTTGAATCGTGTTCCAGAGAGTCGTATTCACAGGGAAGGATCCTGCATTGCTGCAACATATGAATATGATCAAGAAAAAATTGATGAGCTACTGATATAATATTGTTGAACAGAAGCCTTATACGCATGATTTCAAATTGCAGGTTTCATAATATATTACGACAACAATAAAAAGGTCCCAGCAGACACAACAATTGTTACCGCATCGGACACGTTTGTGTACAAGCTTTTGCAAATACTGTAACATAACTGAAACGAGAATTTAAAACCTTGTTGATGTGAGCTTTTAGTATAAAGTTAAAATGAAAACTTTACCTTATCGATTGTTTGCAATTGGGACAATTTCTCCATTTGTTTGCAGTAGATTGCAGACATATTTTACAAAAGCTGCAAAATTGTAGATTGACAATAAGAAATCTAGGATTCAATCAATATATACAAAATCAATCACAAACTACGGTTAAATTGTAGATTGCAAACATATTTTATCTTTGGAAACTCCGGTCGGGGGACCAATCCCAGAGTACACTGGAGGAAGACTCATTGACTAACCCTACATAAATTGGCACTGGAAGGATTCGAACCTCAAACCTTGAGAGGAGCACACTTCAAGGTCTCAAACCTACATCACCAGACCAACCCACCCCACGTGGGTATGACTAGTAAGTTTACGTCTCTATTAACTAATGCAACCCCTTTGGAGATACTCTTAATGAGCATTAACCATTTTTTAAGTCTCGGAATCAATCAATATATACAACATCAATTAAAAACTATTAATAGGGCTGCGTTTGAATTTGATACCTGTGACCACAAGGAGTGGTACTTGGCTCAAAGAATAACTCAAAACACATCTGCATAATAACAAGTGAATAAAAAAAAAATCAGTATATTGTATCAAAAACAAAGGCATTAAACCAAAGGGAACAAGAAACAAACTCTTACTGCGCAAGAAAGCTCTTCCCTTAACTGATCAATACAAGGAACATCAAAGCCCTTTTGAGTCAACTTGTTTTCACTAGATGTCTTTTTTTTCTTTTTACGAGAGGTCTTTTTAGTCAACGTTTTTGCACCACCAAAGGTAGGAAGAACATCATAGAATAAATAAAGAACATGTGGAAAAATGGAGAACATCAAACTCATCATTGTCATACCAGTTCTCTTGTATATCCAAATTTGCAAAAAAACAAGAAGAATTAATCTAACATAAATACTTTTCAACAGCCAAAACATTGTTGGGCTTATGGATTCACCCAGAGATTGCGGCAACTCAAAGACGACGTCGGGAAGGAGCTTCTGCGGCTGTTGAAGGAGCTTGTTCCGATCAGAGAACTTTGGCTTTTCGGTAGAATAGGGTTTGTATTGACGGTGGGTTTCTTTTTACATGCATGTATATATTGTAATAAGGCAGGTATTTAGGTTTTGACAAAACGGGTCAATTTATCTTGTTTTGGCCCGACAGTCAAATTCCTTGGATGCAGGAACAAACTTAGGTAGGGTTGAAACATAATAAAAAAAAGGATTCTATCAATTAAATATTTATCAATTAAATACTTATTATAAAACATTAATTTTTAATCTTTATAAGAATAAATTGACACAATTTTATAGACATAATTTTCACTTTAATTTCTTTAACATTTGTTTTAAGGGTACAAGTTAGCATTTTTCTAAAAAAATATGCTTAATTGGACATTTGGTCGACCCTTACATATTTTGCAGATTTCATATTGGTGCCTGATTAATAAAAGTTACATTTTGCTTCCTTAAATCATTCCCCGTCAGCCATTTTGGTCCCTTCTGTTAGTTTATGTAAAAAAATATTAAGTTGTTCACACATGTCATATCAATGACATTTTTTATGTTTTTTTAGTGAGAAGGGAATACTAAAAGACCATATTTTGGTCTTTTAGTATGACATGTGTGAACAACTTAAATTTTATTTATAAACACTAATAGAAGGGACTAAAATAGTTGACGGAGAATGATTTAAGAGACCAAAATGTAACTTTTATTAATTAGGGGACCAATATAAAACATAATAAATATATAAAATAAATAAAGAACCAATTTAGTCCCTTATAATTTAGGGTGGAAACTCGGTCTTATGTTATTTTGCAGTACGCACATCAATAAAAGGACAAAGAATCGTTTTGGTCCTTGCAATTTTTTCACGATCCAATTGAGTCTCCATAAAAAACAATACTCAAAAATGTCTTTGACATTTTTATACCGATAATATATTAGCCTTTTTGTTGTAAGGATTCAAGGACTAATTTGTCATACGTATACAAATATCACAGATTTTACTTTTTGTCAAAAACTAAATTCCGCTAGAAATTTGTGAGGGTCCAAATTGAGTATTTAGTATTTTTTTTATTTTTTTTCTATCAAGAAGAAAGGACAAACAAAGTAAAACCTACAATCTTAGGCGAGCAACTCCAAGAACATCGGCAAGAAGGGAGTGATGCGGTTGAAGAGGTCAAAAAAACAACCCAATCTTGATGATGGAGATGGATAATCTTACTAATCAAAGGAGCAAGGATGACGAGGTTGGACATCCAACATGATTAGATAATGAGCCACCCTAGAATTAGATTCAAGAATAATGCTCGTGTCCAACATCATATGCAATGCGAAGGCTATGAAAGGTGGCATACAATTCAGCTCTCAGGTAAGAAATAAATACCACAAAAACCAATGAAACTCAACAACCAATTACCATTATTGTTTCTTATAAGACCTCCAAAACGTGATATTCTATGATTAGAAAGAAAACTATTGTCTTTTTTTTTTGTTGACAAAACTATTGTCAACATTAACTTCGGTGATATTATCTATAGGAAGAATTTATTTAACGTGTCGAATGGGTATTTAGTATTTACTCTTAAAATTAAATTAAACAAATTAATTTCTGTGTATAATTGTATTTTTGGTTCTAAATACCTGGATTAACATTATTTATTGACATGTTATCCAACTATAATTTTTTTTTGTCTAGTAGTTTAATGGTCAGAATTTTACCTCTTAAGATGAATAAGTGATGAATTTGAGGTTCGACCTTCGACCGCGACATATTACAATGTCTCCACCAACTGCAACATATTACAATGTCCGTACCAACCGAATTATGCTAAATATTTCATTCACTAAACTACTTAAAAAAAAAAATATGAATTAGTGCAAGGCTGCGAGATCATGCTAACACCAACTCAGGTAATCATTATGTTTCAAATTAGTGTTTTTTTTTTGTTGGAAAAAACTTAACTGACTTGACCCACCAACCTACATCATAACAGCTACGTTTTCCCAGCTACGTATTAAACATGGAAGGAGTAAGTCTTCTATAGTCACAAACCCAAATCAAAAAGATTTGGATACACTCACATAAAATTAAAAAAATTAAATGAGAATAAAATTCAATGATATTACTTGATGTGACTATTTTTTTTTTGTTTTGTTTTGATTTTTGCATTTTATATGAGTGTGCCTAAACCTTTTTTATTTGGGGTTGTGACCATAGTAGAGATATTGACGCACAAGGCAAGATTTGTCGCCAAAATATTCCTGCAAAATCAAGGTTTTGGCGTCCATACCATTTAGATGTTAAATCAAAATTCTTAAATGGTACCTTGGAAGAGACTTTATTTGTTGCACAACCTCCTAGTTTTGTTATCAAAGGAAAAGAAAGAAGATAGTGTATACAGATTACACAAAGCTTTATATGGCATAAAACAAGCTCCAAGGGCTTGGAACAAAAGAATAGACAAGTTCTTTCTGGAACAAGGATTCAAAAGGTGCAATGTTGATCATATATAATGTGTATGTGAAAGACAAATAAGGAGTTAATCTACTAACCATATGCCCTACATATATAGATGAATTATTGGTAACTGGGAGTTGTGAACAGGAGATAGATGTATTCAAGACTAGAATAAGGTCAGAATTTTTGCAATTATGCAATCACACAAGCTGAGGTTAGCAATAGAGGTGTAGGGATACCAGATGAAGAATGTTTGGTCCTACTTTGTTTATTAGCTAGAAGATAGTTAGTTGGTTATAGACTAATCAATTCAGTACAAGTTAGAATAACAACTTGCTTGTAACTCACGTAATTGAATTAGATGTACTATAAAAGGTGTTCTATGCCTTGTGATTCAAAACAACTTGTATTCAATTAATTCACAAGTCTCAAATACTTTTCTCTACTCAATAATCCCTCTCTCTTTCGGTTTCTTCTCCAATTGTGTGTGATTGTTTCAATGTTGCATAAATGATTGGAAGTCAGTGTGAAAGGGTGTGGTAGAGGTGGCAAAATGGGTCAGGTCACCGTGTTTTGGCACACGCCATGGACCCTTCTAAAAAAGTGCGGTCAACATCCTCTTTTAAATCAATAACCCGTACCGCTGGCCACTGTCCTGTTTTTACAGCGGATTAAACAGGGTGGACTAACTTCAGTGATTAGTATAAAACTTCATCTCGTTCCACCTAAAACAGCGGATTAAACCGGCTTCCCTTTTGGACTCTAACGCCTTCTGCCAACCGTAATGGTGTGAAGGTGATATTGGCAAAACATATTGCAGGGGCGCTGAAATTGGCTAATGCATGGTGGGCAAATGTTATATCACTTTTTATTGCCAAACATTATATTATACGAAGCTTAAAGTAACACACCTATATCACAAAACTGGGAGTGGAGAAGTTTTGAAGCAGTACTGAATATATAGGCTGCTGCATTATTTTCTATCATTTTGACAAGATGAGGTTATCAATGCCTAGATGTGAATTGTGTAGTGTATGCTAAACTAGCCTATTTTTATCCAGAAAAATAACTAGCCTATTTTTGGGTGCATATATATGTTTGCTAGGTGCTGTAGTCTTGGTGGTGTAAGAGGAGATCCATATCTTTTCTTGGTGTTTTCTGATTTTTGCACGCCTTGGTGCTTGGATTAATGTCTACTGTCTAGTAATACACAGTTTGCCTTTTCAAAAGAAAAAATCAAGAGTATAATTTGAAATTTATACCTAAAGGTCTAACCAATTTAACAAAATTAACTAACATCTAATCTAAGAAATTATAGCAACAACCTGCTTACATATATTAGCATACACCACAAACATATCACATTGCCAAACATTCAAAATCAATCAAACATAAAAAGGGTCCTATATATTGCAAGTTCTTCGCACACAAAATATAACGCAATTTTAGTTGCTACATTTATACCCTACCATGGTTAAGTTATTGGGTTGATCAGTCTAAAACAAAAATATATTAAAAAGAATACTTATTGGTTAAGTTATACCCTACCATGGTTAAGTTATTGGGTTGATCAGTCTAAAACAAAAATATATTAAAAAGAATACTTATTGATGTTCTGTATGATCTCAGACAGCAGTCAAACACAGCTGCTTATACAATTTAATGTTACATTCCCCTTGTTGTCATTATTATTACATCCTTCGATCTCTAATACGGAGATCCATCGCTCTAGTTGCCATAGCCCTCAAATTTGCTCTAGCTAATAAATTGGAGGAAGATGACTGTTCCTGGTTTCTACTAGTAAAAGCTTGCATAAACTCCTCTCTTTGCAACCTTAGAGCAATTGCAGCATCTTCATCTTGGCCTGAAACCCCTCTTCTTGTCCTCCCTCTTACACTTATTGATGATGATGAGGTTTGATTCCTTGAATTACCACCATGAACCCTAGTTGTTGTCGATGTTCTATGGTTGTTGTTTTGTCCATCAAGTTCTCTCTGTAACCTTCTAGCCAATTCAGCATCCTCATCATCATCCAGTATTATTTCCTCGTTTCTTCTAGAATTCATACCCCTACTTGATGGATATGGCTGAATGCTTCTATTCCTTCGGTTATTGTAAAATGCTGTTTCTGGAATTGGATTCTGAGCTGCTTCTTGTCTATTATTTAAGGTGCTAGCAGCAACTTTCCTAGCTTCAATTTCTTGAGGAAATAGGAGCTGAATTGTGTTCCACAGAACGGTGTTCACAGTGCACGATCGTCCATTGCTGCAGGATATAGTTTTATTATCATGATCATTTGATTAGCTACTAACATGATACTGTTGAACAAAATCCATTATAAGCATGATTTTTAATTGCAACCCCATTAGCATGGAAATTGCTGCACATCGCCCACGCTTGTGGGCAAGTTTTTGCAATACAAAGGATTGCAACGTAAGTGCAGCCGTAATTTAAAACCTTGCCAATATGTCATTTAATGATAATCAAGTTAAAAAAGAAAATATTGTGAAGACCTTATCAATTGTCTGCATTTAGGACACTTTTTGCCACACTTGTCTGCAGCAGATCTCAGACATTTTCTACAAAAGCTGCAAAATTGGCCAAATCAGAAATTTAGGAATCAATTCATACAACTTAGAACATGAAATTTAATCAGTTAATATTGTGTTTGAATTGAATACCTGTGACCACAAGAAGTGGTACTTGGCTCAAAGCATATCTCTAAACAAATCTGCATAATCAGCAAGTAATTAATTACTACTGCGTCACACAAAAAATCATGAAACCAAAACAAAATAGAAAAAAAATCACAAGAATCTTACAGCACATGAAAGCTCTTCTCTTAGCTTATCCATACAAGGAAGAGCAGCAGAAGAACTAGTCGAATTGACATCAGATCCCTTCTGAGTCAATTCCTTTTCTCCTACTTTACTTCCTTCATTAACACAATTTTTCTTTTCTTTCTTCTTTTTCCCACTATCTGTTCGTCAACAACAGCATCACATCAATTAAAAAGAAAACAATTTAAAATTATGAAGCACATACACAGACTCAAACACACGACACGACACAGACACTGACACATCCACACTAATAATAATTTGAGCAAATGACATAATTTAGTGTAATTATGTGTCTGAGTCGGACATGGACGCGTGTCCAACACTGGGACACGGGACACGCCTAATCCGACGAGTAATTATGCTTCATAGGTTTAAAATTTCAAACCAATTTCAGACCAGTCAAAATTAATGATAATTACCTTTCTTGGGGGTTTCTCCTTCATCAAGATCCAGAACAATTGGTTGCGGTGGATTCCTAGCTCTGCGTTTCCTAAACACAAAATAAACATTCAAATCAACCCAATAATCAGAACCAGATCCATTAATCAAAATCGAATCAACCCAATTCAAATCGACCCATCAATCAAACTAATCTAATTAACCAACAATCTTAATAAAAATCAAATCCAAATCAACCCAATAACAAAACTAATGAAATTAACGAAATTCTTCAACATAAAAAAAAACAAATCTTTAAACCAAAAAAACATCAAATTCAAATGGGTTTTTCAAATGATGAACAAAAAAGTGATAAATCAAGATTACCTTGATGAATTGGAGAGCGGAGATTTCGAATTCAAAACAAAACGTCTTTTCTGTTTAGAATCTCGATCTCGATCAGGGGTATCTTCAACAATTAGGGTTGCAAGTAAAATTGCTTCTTCATCCCAACCAGCCATAGCAGCAGCAGATTTGAATCTCGGACTGATAAGCGAAGCCATGTTTTGGCTATTCGTCGCTGTTTTCTTTCGGATCACAGGGCTTCGTTTTTGTTCATCACTTTCCACCATTTTCGTCACTGTTACTCTCTCGCAAACGAACAATGTTACTGGTTCTGGTTGATTTCGTTATGATTTTGCAGTGTGTGTAAGAGAAGAAAGGTTAACGGGTGAAGAAAAAAAGACTCCGGGTTTTCATAAAAAGGAAATATATTATTTTCCTACGGTCGAATTAGTTTGAATGAGGTCATAGTGATGGTTTTCTTAACGGCTATATTTCGAGGGTTATAATGTCAATTTATCATTTCTAGTGTAATAATGTCATAGTCATCATATTTTACTATTTTCACTCATTACTATTTTTTAAACAAATTTTTTTTAGGGGGACCAATTTATCATTTATAATTAGAATTAATTTTTATTGCTTTTAAAATTGAGCAAATAGTCACTTTAGTCCCTGACTCTGCACCTCGCTGTCGCAAAAGTTCCTGACTCAGGATTAAATACAAATAAGTCTCTGACTCTACACTTCCGCTATCACTTTAGTCCCTGACGTTAAATGAGTTTTGTAAAACTAAAACATAAATGTTAGTATAAGAGTGAATATGTGCATAAACAATTGTCATTTTTCATTGGATTATTTAACAAAGAAAAACTCATAGGAAGGTAGTTTTATTGCATCAAATAGACCTAGTGAGAGATAAAACTACACAAACATCGTCAACTTATAGTAGATGTAAATGAATTACATGGCTTGTTTTTTATGGATTAAAAGAAAATTGACATTCAATAATTTAAAGATTATTTTTATAGACTTTATAAAAAAGAATAATCAATTTGTGTTTATTATCGTAATAACATTCACATCTTTGAAAAAACAATTTAATTTGTTTGGATACAATTATATAAAATAGATTTTTTTTAACAAAACTACATTTATCTTTTGATATTTATTTTCTCTATCCTCTAAAAAAAATTGAAAAGGTACTCTTAATATCACTTCATTTGAAACTATTTTTATTTTTTTTTCTTTTTGTAGATCCTTTTTTTTAAAAACTACAACAAACATAGACAATGCTCTTTAAAGTGATTTTTTTTATAAAAAAAATAAATTCCAACAAACGGCCCCATAGAGCATGTTTGTTACAAATTAGAATAAAAATGATTTTGACATTTATTTTTTGGTAACGAAAGGGAAAAACAAAAAGGAAAAAAAAGAAGCTAAAAAAGACTCATACTAGGATCGAACAAACTCAACACTCATTGCATCTGCTAAGAGGACAAAGACCATATCAAGCGGGGCTTCATTCAAAATAACAAGGCTACTATCACTAAGAGCACCCTTTTTAGCTAGAAAATCAGTTGTAGTGTTACCCTCATTGCATCTGTAACACCCCGTTTTCCCAACAATGTAAATAATACAAATAATCAGAGTATTCAACGTAAAACGGAATGTCACACTACTTTTAAAACATAAATAGAGTAAAGTTACTATTTATCAAAAACAACCCTGTCAAAAAATTCATTTATATCGCAGCGGAAAATTATTTCAAAATCAACAACTTTGTTCAACAATCTTTGGCACTACGGCCTCAACATAAATAACTTAAAGGAAAATCTTAATCCAAAAAGGTTCGACAATATAGTTCATAAAACAATACGTAACAATGGAAAGCAAAGCAAGAATCCCCATCCCGTTACGTATCAGAGCGACCCTAAGACGACACACGAGAGAGTCAACTCACATCAACAGCTAAGCCTGATTATCTGCACGTTACCAACATAGGGCCAGCATTCAAACAGAAGGGGTGAGATTTCACATTCAATAATAATAAGCATATAATTCATCAACGGAATTTTAACAACCTAAACCACAATAATTAACAACAATAATAGTTCACATATACTTATCATCAATAATGTTTCACATATGCTTCATTTGTTTCACTTAGCATTTAAAACAACAACAACAACAACAACAACAACTCAACATTGACGACAATGCAACGACGCAACAACAACTCGACTATGCAGTATGCATGTGGTACCAATTAACGTGTTAGAGGAAAAAGCTCTTCAAGCAACGCTGGAGTAATAAACCTCTAAATTCAACGCTGGAGCATAGCTCCTAAAATCAACACTGGAGCAGCAAACTCCTAAAGGCCAGCTGGAGCAAATAACTCCTCAAAGACAACGCTGGAGTAACAAACTCCTAAACACAACGCTGGAGTATAAACTCCTAGAATCAACGCAATATGAATGTTTAATATTCAACAGGGCATGAGCCCCCAACTTTATATGAGTATGCATGGACTCAACAACTTAATCAACAACAACGTACAACATCAACGACTTGACGACAACATCAACACAACAACAACATCAACAACAACGTACAGCTTCAATATGATAATCTCATAGATATTTATCATTTAATTTCAACATCATATAATCATCATGTTTAATTCAACATATGCATTCATATAGTAATTCATGAATCAAGGTTATTCATAAAATAATTCATCGACATATATATTCATGTAATAGTTCATCAATCAAAGTTATTCATATAATAATCATCAACATATACATTCATGTAGCAATTCATGACAAACAAAGTTAGACTCATCACAACATAGGTTAAATACTCTTAACAACCAATTCTACGTGTTCTTTCATCAAATCCGGTTTTAAACCCTAATTCTCAATTTCCATGAACAACAACAAAACTACATGCTAAATTCAATTTCAGAATATACAACCTAAGATTAGAGAATATTAGTCTCATCCTTACCTTAGATTAGATGATTGCAAGGTTCTACGAATTCTTCTCTTCTCTTGGTTCTCTTCTTCTCTAGGTTCTCCTCTTCTCTTGGTTCTCCTCTTTTTCTCCAAAAGCTTCTAACCTAATTTGTGTCTGGCTCTTAGCTTTTATATCTCACACCCTCAACATATTTTTCAACTAAATCCACGTATTTTCTAACTACATCCACACATATTTTCTAACTACATCAACGTATTTTCTAACTAAATCCAAACCACGTATTTTCTTACTAAATCCAAACAACGTATTTTCTTACTAAATCCAAACCAGCCCCCTCAAATATATTTATTCTAAATATCCAACATATTCTACTAAAAAATATAATATAAAGCCACTTAATAAAATATTAAAACACCACAACACGTCAGAAATCAACAAAAATCATATAAGTCATATAAAAGACTCTAAACTAAACCAAGAATAATTAAATACAAAAATAGGACGTTACAGCATCTACGAAGAAGGTGTTTAATAGCCATGATTAAATTTCCATATTTGTGATGAACATTCAAATTCTTTTGGATGAGGTCAACAACAGTAGTTGAATCAGAGAGACACACCACATGCTTAAATCCAGTATCCCAACACAGCTTCAAACCATGGTATAAATTCAAAATATCAATATAGAGAATGCAAGGTCAACTAATTTTTCCAAAGAAACGATGCAAAAAAAAATCTGTATGATCCCCAATAAGACAACCAAAGCCTTTGTTTCACGACTGAACATTTAATTTTAAGAGAAAAGGGGAAACAAGTTCGAAACACCCCTTTGAAAAGATTTAGGGTTCGGGGGTTAGTTACATAAAGGGAAGGTGTTAGCACCCTTTATGTCCGTAGTACTCTACGGGAACCTCTTGGTTTTATTTAACGTTTTGTGCT
>Ga0228711_1009405_pt1 | contig 13284 bp, 10 predicted proteins | sample MedpolnodulmetaG_2_FD_177996 | JGI IMG/M metagenome (GOLD analysis project Ga0228711, IMG submission 177996) | Root nodule microbial communities from Medicago polymorpha collected in Santa Monica, California, United States - brown nodules | ecosystem: Host-associated > Plants > Roots > Nodule...
CTGAACTCACTCAGACTCTGAATTACTTCAGACTCTGAACCTGAGAACAGTTCTTCAACGTAAGGAACGAAAAAGTTTTTGAGAACACAATTCAACCCCCCCTTCTTGTGTTTTTCTCACCTTCAGAATTTAGGACATCATATATAAAAATGTGAAGGCGTAAGAAAACTTATCTCTTGAACACGTCCTTTTAATGTTGATTTGATGCTCTTGAGTGTCTCTCTTGCATGATTATAAGATATAATCGTCATCTCCTTTCTCAAGTCTCAATGGATAAGCATACAATGACATCAAACCTCTCATTACACATATGCCATAAAAGTTACTATAGTCTAGTTATTCAAGGCATTGCCCTTATGTCCAACATATAGAGAAAGTGGAGAGAGGACATACCCTTTCATAAAGGGTTATAATGGTTCTACAAAAACTTTTATGAATAGTTATAAGGTACCAAACCATACTCTTTCTTGAAGAGTTGAATGGTTCTACACCATCACGGGATACACTATTCAAACACACTCACCATGTGATGTCGAATATTCATTGGTCACAAGATAAATATCCCGTCAAGATATTATTCAACCAATATTTAATAAATCAATAGAAGACAAAATAAAATTTAATAAATCAACATTTGAAAATAAAATTTCTAACAGCCTACACTAGCTCAGATAATGATTCCTTGTAGTGAATCGGAATTTAGTATGATCACTTTAGCAAATATTGCTTTGTTAGTGAGATCATTATTTAATAAATAAAAAGTATTTTGAATTAGCTGAATTGTTTTAGTCTAACTTTTAGAAAATTCTAATCAAATATATTTGTGTGGATGTACTATTCAATAGTTTAACAAAAAACTGGTTTAACATATATGTCATTAGTCCATTATATATAAAAATAATTTTATAGTTTATTTATATATATTTAGCTGAAACTATAGCCCCGTTCTTGGCAGGGGCTTACATACTAGTTCCCCTTAAATAGGTATATTGCGCCACATCAATTGCAATGAGTACAACTACACAAGACCTCATTATTAATAGCAAAAATGGAAATTTATTACCATAGATAGATAATATAATGAAATCTAAGGTGTTAGTTACAAAGTAATAATAATACAAGGAAAATCCTCATCTTGGGCCAAAGGACTATGTTGTGTGCACCCTTTTGGTGATGATATTTAACACATATAACCAACCAAATTCATCCCTGTATGTGTAACCTTGGTAACATCTTTTGACAAGATATTTGGCAAGATATGACCCATAAAGCTGACTAAATCAATATAACCATATTGAAGTGCTCTATTCTGATTGAAGTCTGTAATCAAGCATCTCCTTGATATTTAACCTGACTGAAGGCCCCATTGCTGAGCAAATGTGTGCACTTTTCCAGTACACACCTTTCGCACCCGATGGTTTGTTTGCTTCTACTGATTTCTGCAAATTAGAACAATGGTTAATAGTTTATCATTGAGTGAACTACAGATAGAAAACTCTTTGAGGTAGAACATACAATTGCAGAAAGCAAGTTTGTGAGAAGATCCTCTTCTGAAAAATCGGCTTTTCCAAAAGGCAAGTGAACAATTCCTGTTTTATCTGCCCTGTATTCAACTTTTCCCTGTTTGAATTCTGCTATAGCCTGTAAAAAGAATTATGCAATCACGGTTAGTTCATGTACAGTTTGCTAAAAAGAAAAGGTTCTCTCTATGAGTATGTGTGTGCGCGCGCGCAGTTAAAGTGAAACTAAGAAAGAAAAGAAACAATTAAAGTAGTTGATTGTGCACCTGAGGAATATTAGCTGTTACAGTGCCAGCTTTTGGATTTGGCATGAGTCCTCTTGGCCCCAGAATCTTCCCAAGGCTAGCAACCTGAAACAATCAACAATGGCAACTAACTGAGTTTCCATCCAAATAATAAATGCTAGAAACAACATGATGGGCCCATAACCCATTGGTCCCTGTATCGTCACGCTCTGATGTTAAATAGTTTAGAATGATCAACTTGCATTACACAGAGAATCCCCCAAAAGAAGGAAAAATAATAACCTAAGGAAACTGTATTGACAATATTAAATAGAGAGAATGATAATAATTATGACTATAATCAACGGAACTCTTCAATACTAACAGAAAACTTTGCAGAATGCTAGTAACAACTGATTGACATTTACGTTTATTAATTGATAAGCTCTTTGAAAATCAACCATGAATATGAGCATAGCATCAAGTATGGATCTTTTATTGATATTACATCATTTTCTCAAACTATTAAATGAATAAAAAATTCAACAAGAGAAAATAAAAACTCAAATTAGAACAAGATAATGAGCAACACCTTAGGCATCATATCTGGAGAAGCAATTAATTTATCAAATTCCATGTATCCTCCTTTTATCTCTTCTATCAGATCCTCTCCACCTACCAAATCTGCTCCTGCAAGTTTTGCTTCATCGAACTTTTCACCTGTCAAAATGAACTATAAATTAGAATAACCAAAGAGACGGACAATAAATAGTTTGTGAATTATTAAGTGGCGATTCAATTGGCTAGCCCAGTTGTACATAGTAAATGGTAGAATACTAGTTTGCTTTTCGCTTATCTTATTCCTATTAGAAACTGTTAAGAACCAGACAATATTCCAATTAACAAGTTATTGGGATGAACCCTCAATCCACCCATTAACTTATCTATGATGTATGGGTGTTATCCCGTCCACTTTATACTGTTTAACTTTAAGTCCATCGACCATGTTTTGGTGAGGAATATGAATATCAATACCCAATTTAATATTCAATCTAATCAGCATAAAATACTTGAAATTTCATAAGTCATCTCTTCCCAAGCTCAAACTACACTTTCAATAAAAAGCAAGATTAGCAATTCAAAGAATATTTAATTAGAAATAAAAAATGAAAATAAAATTATCCGCCAAAGAGAAGGATCAAAAGAACAGGGAAATGATAAAATAAAAAATACAGCAAGGCTGTCCAGTTACTTGGCATTTAAGGACTGAAAATTCCCTTGAAAATGCTATGTGCCATATAAAATCCATAAACAGCATCCCAATTCCATAACAGACTTAGGGGTAAAAGAAAACAAAATAAACCTCGCCCTCCATAGTAGTTTGCCTCCTCATTCTAACTAAACTTTTTTTAAACAAAGTGTTAGAACCTACTCAAAATTCAAGGTGCGTGAATCTCATCATTGCATACTAAACAGATTCAACAATAGTTTAATAACTTCACTAGTTAAAAAATTGCATCAAAAGTAGACAATACATAAAATTTATAAAAAAAAAAGAAGGATATGGCTCCTCAAAACTGAGAAACTAACTTTAGAATGTAAAGTGGGTAATATCAACTGTTGGTTAGTAAATTAAAGGTAGATATTGTTGGTACATCTTAACAAATCAAGAGTTTGTTACAATAACAACCCTTGATTTTCTCACTTTAGAGGATCCTTGCCCTTCAAAAAGGGTTTGGAACCAGCCTAGTTATTACAACCATGTTAAAAATATATGGACATGAACATTTTCGATTTCAATTTTAGTAGGCTAGTTTTCTGTAGATATAAACCTTTTGTCAACACAAATATCAAGAAACTCGGTTGTTATGCATAAATGGATATCAGAGAGATTAATAGTTAATACACAACCATAGGCAACTCAACGAACCCATAGTTATCTACACACGAAGCAGTTCAATTACGTGACCAAAAGTAGATGTACTTAGTTCATGGAGCTCAAGTTTTGTAAGCATTACTGAGTACTAGTCACTTAAAATTCTGATGTGATTATATATGTATGCAGTGGCAAAGAAACTTCATTTATGCAAATGCCAGGACAATGCCATGTCTACCACTTCGGGAGAAAAGACCTATCATCTTATGTCCATGTCCATCCATAAGGAAGTTTACATAATTGATACATTTCCTTTCATACACATCCCTTTACAAGAAAATGTTTTTTCAGCATGATCAGAACACTTTTAATTAACTAGAAGTGTAAATGCGAATCGAAAGCATAATCACCTTGAGTAAGAACGGCTATTTTTATAGGTTTTCCAGTTCCCTTCGGCAGACTTACCTATTAAGAGAAGATGGATGAAAGACTCGGAATTAGCACATGTATTGTATAGTTTTCAATGTGCATGTATATACTAGAATCAAACGAATGGTAGGAGGAGACTCACTGTAGCTCTTAACTGTTGATCATTATATTTAGGGTCAATGTTGAGGCGGAAATGGGCTTCTACTGTTTCTACAAACTTGGTTTTAGCTGTTCCTTTTACCAAAGAAATTGCTGTCTTCAAGTCGTACTCTTTCTTAAACTCCCTCAATTTTTGAATTTCCAAGAATCTCTTAGATCTCACCTGGTGAAACATGGATAGTGAAAACAACAATTATTCATAAAATAAATGGGAAAAACATTTTCCAAACATGAATAATTCAATGATCCAAACAATCAACTTGATCTTAGAAAGAAACAAATGGCTATCTTATAACATTTACACCATCACTATCCAAGTAGGCAATCAAATATGCTGGAATATAAAGACCAACCAAGCAAAAATATTGCATATAATGGTAGGACAAACAGCACAGTAACTACTGTTTATATGCATCTCTCACCCTCACTCATGCTAAATTTCAGAAGATATTGGAAGGTAAATGAAGTTAAATAGAACAATTTATTTCCACTAAAAAGAAAGTCTGGCTATAAATATGGCTCAGATAAAACTAAATGAGTATGCAACCATGTATATTTTATGAAATTATGTATATCCTCTGAAGCCACTATCTTATATCATTCTATTATTTCTTAAAGCTTGTTTGTAATGTTACAAGATGGCGATACATGATTAAATTCCCAGGTAAAACTATGGTTATTTCCTGTTTACGTGAAAATTCTCAGGTAAAACTACGGTTATTTCATGTTTACGTGAAAAATGAAATAGACAATTGCCAAAATGTAGCGTCCATAATTAGCATCAACTAATAGTCTAATACCCACAACACAGCTACAAGGTTAGGTATAAGTGGTTAATGTCCTCCATCTAAAGGTACCAACTCGTTGGTACCCACACCAGTAATAGAACAATTTGTGGCCGTAGTTCCCTCACCTCTTGGCTGATCACACCCTAGATAATATGTGTTAAAACCATAATCACGTGATTTTCAATTCTCTTTGGTACGTGGTACAGGTATACGGTTTGCTGCCTACTAAGTATTGGTTACATTGGGGGTATAATCGGTACATTTGGGTTCATGATAAAATGCTACTAGTAGTTTTTTTTTTTTTTACTTCTTTTATCAAATTAATAGTTATAAATTGCCTGATGTAAAATATTTACATTGATTGGTGATTGCACATCTTTATAGTCTTTCAAATAATATCATAACAACAAGCATGCAATTTCTTCAATTATCCTTCAGCACAATTTGTCCAACACATTTTACTCTAAAATTACTATTCTCTCTCCCACCCAAGTCTCCCGCGTGAACGATGAACCCTTCATCTTCCTAAACTCCCTGGTTCCAAAAAAATTTCCAATCACTCCATTGCTGCCCACGCAATATTACCCAATCGATCTTTTCAAGATCTCGCCGAGCTTAATGAGAAAGAGATTCAACACATCTTCCTTTGACTCTTCTACTGTCATAAACATTCAGTCTTTTATCTTACTTTAAACTGTATCCGGATTCAGTGACTTTAAGGTGGGTAATTCAAGGTGACTTCGGTGTAATTTTGTGTATTTTTATGAGACAAAATAATAGATAAGATAAGAGATAGAAATAAAGTCACCTCGACTTTCCTACCTTAAAGTCACTAAATCATGAGATAACTCAGTTCTTCCCTTTTAACAAATTATCCAGCAAACTGGCGAAAACCAATTCATAAAAGTACAACAAATTGATATTCAAATACCAATTTGTCGTTCGTAATTGTGGCACAATCTCTATAGCACCGACCCTTCTGATTGACGGCATGACTGATATCCGATACATGCCACTGTCTGACACTGTACTTGCATTAATTACATTCAATGATATCATTTTTATTTTTTTTTCAAATTCTATGTCGACGTGTCAATATCGTGTCAGATGTTCGCGACTATGGTTCATATGGTCATACCCACCAACACAATTAATTCCCTTAATAATAAATACTAATAATCCACAAAACCAGAACCCCAATTGTAGTTAATAAAATTCAACAAAAACCCATCAAGAAAAACAAGAAAAGAATAGAATTCGAAGAAGATTACCCTATCACTCTTGAGAAGTAATGCAGCTTTCCCTTTCTTAGGCTTAGTAGCAACAACAGTGACAGTTTCAGCAACATCATCATCATCATCAACACCATCCTTCTCATCTTCATCAACAGTTTCAGCAGTGACAGCGGCAGCAGCAAGTGAAAAATAAGACCTAGACTGGTAGGTTAGATTAACCGACTTAGAAGGCTTGAAAACGAGGGGAGAGAGGAAGAAGGTTCTGGGAAAAGAACGGAGAGAAGAAGGAGAAAGGTCTTGGGGGGTGAGAATAGAAGAAGAGGGGTGTGTTAGCATAAGAGAAGATGATGAAGTTGTTGTTGTACATGAAGCCATGTTTGGGAAGAGAGTGTGGTGGTGAAAGCAGGACATTAAGTGGTTATCTATTCGTTTGGGCGATGGTGATATGAAAATGAAAATGAAAATGATGAATTGAATTATGAGGAGATAAGAATGTGATGTGCCCTATCGTCTTGCAAATGCCGCGTGGATTTCTTCTTCTTCTTTTTGTTTTTTGTCATATACTACTACTTATTTTCCATTTTTTATTATTACAAAAAAATAATTTTTGTTGTATTATTGTACTAATAAATTGAGTTTTAACTCGTCCCTGTGAGCTTAGTTCAGCAGAGACTAGAGACAAATGCACAATATTTGTAAAGGTTGGGGTTCCAACCTCAAACACGTCACTTCTCCATATTTAAATTGTTTGAGCTTCAAGCACTAGACTACTTGACAAAAAAAATTGTGTTTTAATTTTAAAGTTTTGATACAGTGATAAAAAGATAAAATAAATGTTATTATCCTTAAAAGAAATGATGCTATTGGAAATTTAGGGCGAGTAAATGATGCTTATTGTTCTACTTTAAGAGAGGGAAGACTATCGAGATTAAATAATACTTATAAAAATATTTACATTTATCTCATTTTAAAGTGAGTTGTATTTCTTCTTCTTTTTTAGATGTGAGATGTTTCAAATTCGAGACTTTGAAAGTCCATTTTAGCTTCTCAAAAATTTACAATACTTAATTTAGTCATGAGAAAAATAATTTGTATTTATAATTTGGTTTCTTCTATCTTTTTTTCATACCAAATTATTTAATAATATCTTCTTTAAACTTTATTTGCTTTCTTCTACCGTTCTTTTATTAACTAAACATAGTATAAAGAGGTTAAGGATTAACTTGTTCCGATTTTATTTTTTTAAAGATTTAAAGTTACTTTTATTTTTATCAGAAACTAAATTGGGTCTTGTGAATTGTCTAAGGACTTAAATGGACATTCACTTTTTCTAAATAAACTGAATTTTTGTTATGAAAAATAAATTATTAAGTTAATAGATATTCATTGTTGGAATAAACTAATTTGATATTTATTTTAATTAAACATTAGTGTAAATTAGTTTACGCAGATGGTTGTTTAAAACAAAATTAAACGGATGGTTCATATTTTTTTCTTCTAAAATTGACAATGCAAATTATTTTTTGTGGTTCTTGTTTATTTTATTTATCTAATACTGGATCGATTACTGATGTTGATTATTTTAGCATAACTACAAGACAATAAGGATAACTATAACTACAAAATAGACTACCATTATATATGGGTGTTTGTTTGAAGGTTGGAAAAATAATTCCCAGAACACACAGAAGTTATAATCATAGACCCTATGTTCGTTTTAAAGTTAAAAAATTAAAACTGAGGAATAGCATGTTCCTAGCAAAAATATAACTTCCTTTTTCTTTTTTTTTTTAAGAAACTAAGAAAAATTATATTAAAGCAGCATACAACTCCTCAAGCACAAGGACTGTTTAAGGTAGCTGCAAAGTAACAGTTACAAAATGTTCAACCACAAACAGCCAAAAAGGCAAAAACTAGCAATTACACAATCGCTTTAAGACAACAAAGAGGATTCTGCCTCCAAACAGAGTAATCAAAATCAAACAAAATGTAGTACGATTTCAACCACCTACACGTTTGAAGTTTAACCTTTTCAGCAAGAGTTTCAAGATGATTCGACTTGTTGTGGAAAATCCTTCTGTTGTGATCTTTCCAAATAACAAAAAGAACGGAAGTCCAAATAGTTGTAAACGCACACTGGGTTTTTGGAAAATCCTCCAAGGCCATGAAACTAATGAGCATGAGTAATAGTGTCGCCATGAAAAGCCGCCTCGAACCCCAACCACTTCGTAACCAAAGCCCACAACCGCCCATAAACGTCAGATCGAAAGAACAAATTATTATGGTCTTCAGATTCCCCACAAAAGGCAGTTGAGTAGCATCAATAACACCTCTCCTAAGCAGATTATCCTTAGTGGAGAGCCTTTAAAAAGATGTGCCATATAAAGATATTCACCTTCAACGAAACCGCTTTAAGCCACAAAAAACTATCGAACTCTTCATTAAGGTTGGTGTTAATCGTTGTTAAGTAAGAGTAAGCTGATTTAACTGTGTAACACTGCATCTCATGTAGTTTCCACACCCACCTATCAATCGTTCCAACCTGCAAAACACTAGTAGAAAAACGCTCCACACACTCCATGACTAATCCTTCCTCCCAAGCAAATAACCTCCTCCGCCATTTCCACGCCTCACCTCCATAACCCCTCCCTAACTCACACATCTCCGACACCGTGACTAGTTTGTTGTCCACAAGCTGATAAAGTCTACTATAAGACCTTTCAAGTGGGCAATCATCCAACCACGGATCCACCCAAAACAAATTAGATCGGCCACCCCCCACCCTCCTAACAATGTTGTCTGACATCCACCTATTATCAACAAATCCCACCCCCGATCGAATTGGGTTCAAAGTGCGCCACCAAACCGATCCACCAGGAAAACCAAACTGCACCCTCCTCTCCATATTTGGCGCGGAGAACAACATTCCACAGGCTCTCCCTCTCTTCCAACAACCTCCACACCCATTTACCTAACAAAGAAATATTAAATTCCTTCAACATTTTCACCCTCAAACCTCCATTCTTCGTTTGTAAGCAAATAGTATCTCATTTAATCCAAGATATTTTCCTAACATCCTCACTACCCCTCCAAAAAAAATTGCAAAAGATAGAATCAAGGGAAGAAATAATACTTGATAGAATCAAGGGAAGAAATAATACATGAGGGAGCTTTGAAGAAAGAAAGAAAATAAACCGGAATAGCAGACAGAACGGACTTAAGCAGAACCAACCGACCACCCAAAGATAAATTTTTACACTTTCACCCAGACAAGCGACTACGGATCCTATCAACCAACGGATACCAAAACTGAAGTTTCCTAGGATCTCCACCAATAGGCAGCCCCAAATACATAAAAGGAAGAAGGCCATGCTTACCCCTCATAACCGAAGCTGCCTCATGAAGCCAAGAATCATTGACATTAACCCCAAATAACATACTTTTGTTAAAATTGACTTTCAAGCCAAAGATCGATTCAAATAACAATAAAGCCGCCTTCATTGCTCGAACATTAGCCCAACTTTTAACCCCGACCAACAGGGTATCATCCGCAAACTGAAGGTGGGAAACAGACACAGTGGTTTGCACCCCCAATGCTATAAGGAGTGAAAATATTATTGGACACAATGCCGACATTATAACATTAAGCCCTTCGGCTGCCAACAAAAACAGGAAAGGAGAGAAAGGATCCCCTTGCCGCAGACCACGCTCAAAGCAAAACTCATTTGTCGGACACCCATTAACCAACACTGACGTTGTTGCTGTCGTAACACGCTCCATAATCCAAGAGCGCCATAAGATAGGAAAATTCATTTTAAACATCACGTCATCAAGGTAGCCCCAATGCACCGAATCATACGCTTTTTCAAAATTAACTTTAAATAGGAGAAGATCGTTTTTGGCTTGCTTAGCACCATCAACAATTTCATTTGCTATCAAGATTCCGTCCAAAATTTGCTACCCTTAATGAAAGTTGACTGAGCTGTAGAAACAACTTTACCGACTACCTTCCTTAATCTGTTGGCCAACACTTTGGATAGAATTTTATAAACGTTACTCACCAAAGAAATTGGGCGAAAATCATCCACCCCTTGCGGATTTCCAACCTTAAGGATCAAAGCTATAAAATTAGAAATGATACCCTTAGTCAGCTTACCATTGCGGTAAAATTCGGCAAAAAAAATCAGCAAATCAATCTTCAACACCTCCCAAAAATCCTTAAAGAAACCCAAATTAATACCATCGGGGGCCAGGACATTTGAAGCTATCACAGTCCCATATTGCGTCTTTAATTTCTTCGAGCAGAAAGGGTTTAATGAGATCAGCCCCTTCCACTACAGAGATCGAATTAAACACCAACCCGCCAATATCTTATCGGAGAAACGGTGACCTCTAAAAATGATTTTTGAAATGTTGAAAGACAGTATGTCGCACCTCTGTTACCCCTTTAATTGGCGCCCCATTAACATTTAAGGAAATTAGCGCATTTGAGCGCCTACGAGTGGACATAATACCATGGAAAAATTCAGAGTTTGCATCTCCTTCTTTCAACCATGTAACTCGCGACTTCTACCACGACATACTAGCTTGCAACTTTGAGAAAGCCATGATGTCAGCCGCTAAATCATGCAACTCGGCCTCCTCCTCAAAAGACAAGTCACGGCCCTCCCCGATAACATCTAAAGCCGCCACTCTAATTTTAGTATTCCGAACTTTACTATCAATATTCAAAGTATCATTCGAATGCCAACATCTCAACTGCTCCTTTAACAACTTTAACTTTTCCTTAAGAACAAAACCACTCCAACCAAACACACGAGTATCCTGCCAAAAGTCTTTTCAAAATCAAAATAATCGGGGATATCCGGCCAACACTTTAACATTCTAAGAGGTTTTGGCCCCCAATTTTGTTCATCAACTGTTAAAATAATAGGACAATGATCCGACAACCCTCTCAGGAGAGCCGCTTGAATACAATTAGGAAAAACTGAAATCCAGACTTCTAACAATAAAAAGCAATCTAATCGACTCATTGATAAACCATCTCCGCGATACCAAGTAAAGTTACGACCACATAGAGGTAAATCTATAAGAAAATTACCGTCAATGAATTGGTTGAAGGGAGCAAAATCATCATTACCACTGATCGTTGAACGACTTCTCCTCTCTTCACAAGAGCAAACGGCGTTGAAATCACCAAGAACACACCAAGCATCTGTACTATACCTCTGAACCAGGATGTTTAACTCATTCCACAATAATTGTCGACCTCTATTATCACACGGAGCATAAACATTGGCCATAACAAAGTCAACATTATTTTTTATAAATTTCCCTTTGACAATCAAAGCATTAGATAAAATCAAAGACATCCAAATGTCCACCACGCTAGAATCCCACATCGTCAGAATACCCCCTAACGCTCCAACTAACAGTTTAAAAGAATAAGACACATCATCGGACCCCCACAAAGTACGACACAAAACATCATCCACCACTTCCAATTTGGTTTCCTGAATAGAAAAAACATTCGGACGCATCTTTGTAATTAACCTCCTTATCTCCCTCTTTTTTTCCACCGTCCCAACCCACAAATTATAAAAGAAAAAATCTTCATTTCAAACCTCTACCCCTACCCCTACCACCCCACAACCGCCACCCTCACACCCTACTTCCCACCTCCTCTAGATAACACTTGAAAACTGTTGTTACACCTAATACCAATAACCTTCCCAACATCCATTATATCAGCCTCCACCCCCTTAGCATCACTATGTACAGTAACCCAATTCTCCCAATCTTTGGATTTAGCAGGATTTCCTGACCTGGAAGACAATGATACATATTTCTTGATACCTGATGAGGATTTTCAAGTATTCACCTTCGCCTTCTTTTTTTTGAACGTTTCAGAGAGCAAATCAATTCATTTCTATTTGTTGTGGATAACCTTGCAATCTTTTTTAACCCCGTCAACGTTGGAGTCACTTTTCTTCTTTTACGAACTTGTTGAGAAGAGGTAGACTCATTACTCGGCTTTACCATTGTTGTACCTTCACTGCTTACGGCCAGAGATTTGCTAATAAGGCGACATCTCTTTTCCTTCTCCACAAATTGATCGGTGTTTGACTGTAACTTTGTAGGTTGTTGATTGATAGTAACACTCTGAACCTCCTTTTCTTCATCTGTTTTAGAAACCCAATCTTCATGTATTTGTTTCACAAGTGCATCCACAATTGGCTCATCCTATTTTAACACTTCAGAAATCGAACACTGTGACTTATTGATAAGTGCTCAAAAGTAACATATTTCATGTGTTAAGCTAGGCATTTTAGTGACTTGTTCTGCAAGTTATCTAAGGAAAAGCTACCAAATTATGTTCTTTTAACCATTTATGCTTTACATGCCTGATTTTCCCCTTCTTATGCAGGAAATGACAAGCAAGGGACAAGAAAGAAGCTGACGAACTAAAGTCAGTACGCTTAAGCGTCCTCAGCACGCTTAAGCGTACTAGGTCCAGTAGCAAACCTTGTTGTACGCTATTGGTACGCTGCAGAACGCTTCCAAGATTCAGACAGTACGCTTAAGCGACCCGTTGTACGCTTAAGCGTACTAGGTCCAGTAGCAAACCTTGTTGTACGCTTTCCACACGCTTACAGTTCGCTTGCCAAAGCTTCCAGCTGTACGCTTACGCGACCTACTGTACGCTTAAGCGTACCAAATGTCGAGAGCTCAGACCTGTACGCTGATTGCACGCTTCCGGTACGCTTAAGCGAACTTCGTCAGATGCAAGTGGATAAGGCACACGTGGCTGTTCCCAATTGGGTAAAAGGAAGATTTCCAGATGGTACGCTTAAGCGTACCCCTATACGCTTAAGCGTGCTAGCACGAATTTGGCCATATAAATAGCTTTCTCTTCTCTTTCCAATGGAGATTACATAGTTTTTGATATTTTTCTGGTTTTAGAGAGAGATTAGGGTATTTTCTTGAGAGAGAAACACAAAGCAAGGTAGTTAGGAGTAGATTCAACCCAAGATTTGTTGAGACATCATGGAT
>Ga0228711_1009408_pt1 | contig 13282 bp, 6 predicted proteins | sample MedpolnodulmetaG_2_FD_177996 | JGI IMG/M metagenome (GOLD analysis project Ga0228711, IMG submission 177996) | Root nodule microbial communities from Medicago polymorpha collected in Santa Monica, California, United States - brown nodules | ecosystem: Host-associated > Plants > Roots > Nodule...
AGAGAAGAGACACAGACAACACGTTTTTTTTCTTTTGAAGTGAGGGTAGCACTTGAGCGAGTTGATGATATTAGTCTACCACGATGTTATAAGTGACTTTTTTTTTTTATTAGGTTTTTTTTTTTTGCAATTATGATATTATAGTTGTTTAATATCACAAATATCATTAACTACAATGTCAATCAAGTGCTATTCAGGGAGACATAGACCACATGTAATATAGATAACCTCTTTAGCAAAATTTATTTAAAAATCTTGATTAAAAAAAATTATTAATTTTTTTTGATATCATGACCGTACAATAAGCTTCTACAAGGAAGTAAGAAAATGTATTTGAATACATGATGCATATTTCTTTTAAAGCTTGTTTGATGGTCAAGATAAAAGATATGATATGATAATTATATACCATGTTTCAATCTAATATTTGATGGTCAAGATAATTATATCATACATTATTTCAATCAAATGTTTGATGAGACATCAAAATTCGATAAACTAATTCCGACCATCAAACGAGCTTTAAAAGGAAAAAAAATACTAATTTAAATTTTTTAATAAGGAAATTTTTTTTTTTGCAAGGATAGTTTTTCATTTATGTATAATATATATCATATATTTATTTGGCTCTTGAGCATAACTCAGTTGGTATGGACAATGCATAATATATGCAAGGTTCAAGGTTTGAACCCCGGCCACCACAAAAAAAAACATATATAAGAGAATTCCTCAAAAAAAAAAACATATATAAGAGAATTATTTATTTACTCGTGTTTTTTTTAAATAAAATTGTTTATTTAGTAGTGGTAATGAATATTCTTAAAAATTTATATAAAATTATTTAACTGCTTATACATTTTTTTCGAATATTTTTAATTTATAAAATTTAAAATATTAAAAACTAATATAATACACACACACCAACATGTCACTGTTATGAGTTGCACTAAAAATATGATGTGATAAAATAATGATATTTTTATTTTTTGAAAGGATAAAATAATGATATCTTGTTTGTTATCTCGTATGTATCAAATATATGTCAGCACAAGTGTTTATCTTGCCCCTATTTTATGATATTTTATTTATCTTTGTATCATATATTATCTCTATCTTCTTCATTCTATTAGAAGGGTCTTTGTAGTGTCTTTAATTATATTCTTGAATTGTTTTTTCTTATCGGTTTTTTCTTTTTATCCTTGAAGGTAAAAATAATCTAACAGATCTTCCACTTGGACCATGTGATGACCAGAAGGATTAACATTAAACCATAATTGTATATCGTACATTAAATTTTTTAATCAATCATATACAATTGAACATAGATAATTGGATCATGGCGGTCACAAGTTATTCATCATCTTGATTTATGCATCACAAATCAACTCAAAAAACTTTTAAAGATTTTTTTTTTTTAGGTTTCCATATTATAAGTATACAACTTCCGTTTAGCATTGATTAATCTCTGTCGAGGAAGGTGTTGGGCACACAAACCGAGCTCTTTCCTTTCAATCTAATTTTATATATACGCGAAGAAATTAAACCCCTAATTACTTGCTTAAGAGTTTAAATATTTTACCACTTAAACAAATTCATTATAAATTTTAAATAATACCTTAATCTGTGTCTTTAACGTCTTTTTGAAGACACGTTTTGTCATCACGAGAAAACAATAATGTATACCATATAACGCGGGTAACAAGAAAAGAAAATTAAAACATAATGCATATGAAATAGACTCCATTTCGTTTTTTCTTTTCCTTTTCAAAGTAATGTTTGAGCAATATATGTCTTGTTGAGACAATGATGAAGCACAAATCGCACGGCAAAGTTAGCAAAAAACTAGAAAAAGAAGAGACATGCAACACATGGACTATAGATAACCTTGTCAAATTCACATTTATGATGGACTAGGCAAACAACCAGAGATTGAAAAAGATCTCTGTCTTTCAATATTCACACTCATTGATTTAGCCTTACTAGTATACAATTTCTTTACATTAGAACTTTGATCCTGCATTAACCTAGCCAAGCTTCTCTTAGCGTTGGCTCTAAAAGGACAATTTGAAGCCAAAAAACCATCCACTAAATGTAGGTAAGCTTCCAAGTCATGACAACATGCCATGTCAGCATCCGGCTTCAAAAATGGAGACATCTTCGTATCCACACGCAGCTCGGATCCCACATGAGTGTAAGCCAATGGTGTTTTCTCATCAAGCATGTCAACTACACCACCAAAGTTAAAACTTCTCAATTTTTGTTCAAACTCTTCACTCAATAACATTCCAGGAACTCTAGTAATCACGTCTTGGGAATTTACTATTCTCAAAACTTTCACGTTTTGGGAAGTGATTTTGTTCCCATAAGCCTTGTTACCAACTTTGGGTCCACCAAAGGAAAAAACAGCCACGGGTGGCACGTTTGGACTACAAGTGCTAATGTCATCAGCTACCAATAAAGCCAAGGCTGCGCCGAGGCTGTGACCGGTTACCGTTATGCTTAGTGTCTCGCCTTCGTAAACTTCCATGAGTCGCTTCACTTCTTCGATCACCGACTCGCCTAAGCTCGGGATGTGGGTCCCTTTTGTTTTGTATAAACTAAGGAAACCACACTCGACTTTGGCCTTTTTTCCGTGTTGTTCTTCCGCTTCTATTAATTGGGCTCGCATATTCTCGGCCCATTCAAGACACGTGGCAGTTCCACGAAGAGAGATAACAATATCTCTCCTTCCTAATCTTGAAATCTCTCTTTTGTCGTCGCAAACAGCCACATATCCAATCCAGCTGGATCTCTGGGTCATCCATCCGAGATCCGGAGCCACATCATCAACCCATTTAGGTAAACCAATTGATGATGTGGCATATAAACTTTTAGTTACTTTATACGATTTATCTGGAAGTGACACATGGCGTGTTTGTGGATCATCTTGTCCTGACATGGCTGGGTTGGAGTGAAAAGAATGATACGCGGCTTGTACAAACTCACCGTAACGAACAACCTCTCGACGAAGATTCTCGTCGAGAGGATCTAACATTCCTTTCCAATCATTGCAGCCATGGTATTCTCTCCAATGACTGCCAAGCGTGTTACGGGGAGAATACTCAGCTGTTTTGGAAAGGAGACGGTGGAGATTTTTGAGGTGATGCGGTGACATTTGATCATCTGTTGTTTTCTTGTCTGATGACCATAAGTTTGATAGGTCAAGATTTTCTAAAATGTTCTTTGTTTTCTTCTCAATTATGGTTGTTGTTGTGGTTGGATCATTTGTTTGAATTGGTGGTTGTTGTTTATGGAGAAATTTATCAAGATTTGAGAGATGTAACTTGGTGGAAGAAAGTGGTTTACGAGGAGGACAAATTGGTGGGAGTTGGTGGTTAATGGAAGAGGCTGATCGGCATGTGAAGGTGGGGTGTTGTCTAGTTTGGAACATGTTAAGGTTGTGAGATGGTAGAGTTGAATTGATCATCATAATGTTGAAGACAAAGACAGACAGCAGAGGAATGAGAATTTTATTGTGATGTGCTGTCCTGTCCTCTCGCAACGCAAGCTACTTGAAAACAACCAACTAGTCTGAAATGAAATGGATGAAGGTGTGTATTTAAAGAGGAGTCTTTGGTTGGATATTGACAATGTTGTTTTTCGTCATTTATTAGTAAAAGAATCAATAAATCGTGGGATGGGACCTTTGATAAAATAATTAAACGGGGGAAATATTTTATGCTGCAGTCAACACGCCCGGATCCATTTTGTTTTTCCTTTCAAACAAACAATAATATCCAACTCGCTTTTGCATAGACCATAGAGCAAAAACATTTGGAAAATATTTTTTTGTACCCTAAATAAAGAACAAAAGGGAATAATATGCGGGCGATGTGATTTTTTTTTTATTTTAAAAAAAAGCCAAAATGGTGTATATATATATATATATAAAGAAAACTACCCCTTACGACATACTTTTAGGTTGAACTTTTCTTTTCAAAAATACCCTTAATTTTTAATTTTAATTTTATTTTAAATAAAAATAGCACATGTAACAAATAGATAAAAATAAATTTAATTTAAAGAGAAAACTCACACAATTCCTTATGAATTGTTCTTACTCTTAGCCAATTATAAAATAACACGTGGATTACTAATCCATGTCACAAATCGTCCCCGTTAACTCTATTTTACCTCGTTAACCACGTATCAAACTCACAAAAAACTAGCTCAAAACAAAAATCCATGTTACATTTTTATCAGCCGATTTTATGTTGTACATCTGTATTATTTCCCTCAATACAACTGACAAAGATTGCCAAGTATTTTCATATCCTTCCAAAAAAAGCAGTATTTCCATATTATTTTATTACTTCCACAAAAAACAGTATTTTCATTTATTTTATTATTTTATTCTTCCTTAACTTTTGATCAATTGTAAAAAAATGAGCAAAAAATAACGGTAAAGATTGGACTTTAAAACCTCTAAAAAACAGATTAGTAACAAACGTGAGCAAAAATATTGTTAATGATTGGACTTTAAATCCTCTAAAAAAATATTAGTAACAAACGTGAGCAAAAAATGATGTTAAAGATTGGACTTTAAATCCTCTAAAAAAAGATTAGTAACAAGCGCGAGCAAAAAAAATAATGTTAAAGATTGGACTTTAAATACTCTAAAAAAAATATTAGTAACAAACGTGAGCAAAAAAAATGTTAACGATTGAACTTTAAATCTTCTGAAAAAAGATTAGTAACAAACATGAGAAAAATATAATGTTAAAGATTGAATTTTAAATCCTTAAAAAAGATTGGTAACAAACATGAGCAAAAAATATTGCTAAAGATTGGACTTTAAATCCTCTATAAAAATATTAGGACTCAAAATATTTTAGAAAAAGATTTGTTAGCACTATATTAAATATAATAAGTAGTGTTATCATAAATCATAGTTCGTTCCCGCAATGTTTAGTTTTTCTCAACCTCTCAGCCCTCTACATCAGAATTCAGAATTAACCTTTAAGTTTTTTTCTTTTTCTTTCATGTTACAACTAATCAAAGTCGATTTTTCTTTTTCGTTCATGTTACAACTAATCAAAGTCGATTAATTTTATGGATTATATTTGACTTTGCTGGTTTGTAAGTGATTATGATTCAAAAATAATTTTGTAATATGTCTTGACAATATTTTGTTTACAAATCAATATATCAATAATTTTCATTAATATTTTAAAATTTTAATCAAAATTATACAAACAAACATAATAAAATAATCACGTGTGTTAGCGGAGTATAAAGAGCGCGTGCCCGTCTTTCCGCTAGTATATATATAAATAAAAAGAACCACTAAACGCTTTAGCACAGGGAGTGCCAAAACGCCTAAACACAATAAAAGTTCAGACATCTTATACAACGCTATTGAGGTGCAAGAGAAACATAACAAGAAGAATGAAACACAGAAAAACAACAAGCTAAAAAACTGAGTTCAAGCAGGTTAAAGGACAGCGCCGCCACTCTTGATAATCAAAATCAAAATCAGTGTATTTCGATTTCAACCACCAGAAAGACTGAAGCTTTACCATTTCACCTAACACAAGCAAGTTGTCCTCTTTTCTTTGAAAAATTCTATTATTTTGTTCTTTCCATATTGTCCAGACAACTAACAGCCACATAATGTGCATGGATTCTGTCGTCTTCTTTGAAAAACCACGCAGGCCACCAAACTGATGCAAGTGCTCAAAAAACTGACAATGAAAAATTGTTGAGAGACTAAGCGAATCGGCGACAAGCTTCCACAAATCACCAAAGAAACTGCACGTAATAAATAAATGCTCCCCGTCCTCATTGGAACCGCAATTAGCAACACATCCTTGATCAGATATTTGTAAGACCCTCCGTTCGAAGAGTTTAACTCTAGTAGGAATCCGGTCAAGAAAGAGACGCCAAGCAAAAATCAACACTTTAAGAGGCACCGCTTTTAGCCACAAGAAATTAATATTATTATGTTGCCGATGCCTATCGTGCTCCAATTTTGTTAAAAAATAATAAGCAGAACTAACAGTGTAACAATTAGTAGCATGTAACTTCCAAATTCATTTATCGACACGGTCAACCTGAAAAGTGAACTGTGTTAGGCGAAGACTCTCCCGCTCTTGCAAAATCCTCCACCACCACTTACCTAAAAGAGCAAGATTAAACTCCCTCAACCTCCGCACTCCCAAACCTCCCTCCTCCTTTTGCAAACAAACAATCTCCCATTTTATCCAAGTAATTTTCCTAATATCCTAACATCCCCCCCTCTCCCCCCACAAAAAAAAATTCATTAAAAATAGATTCAAGGGTAGAGATTATACCGGAGAGGGCTTTGAAGAAGGAAAGAAAGTAGACCGGGATTGAGGACTTGACATACTTAAGTAAAATCAAACAATCACCCATCGAAAGGTTACGACTCTTCCAACCAGATAATCTTTTTTTAATGCGCTCAACCAAAGGGTACCAAAAAAAAATCTTCCTCGGATCACCACCAATAGGCAGCCCCAAATATAAAAAAGGAAGTCTGCCATGTTTACAGTGCATCACCGAAGCCGCCTCGTGCAACCAAGAATCAGAGACATTGATCCAATAAAGCATACTCTTATGGAAATTAACTTTTAAGCCATAAGTAAATTCAAACAACCTCAATAGAAATTTTAAAATTCTAATATTCCCCAAACTTTTTGCCCCCATCAAAAGGGTGTCGTCAGCGAACTGCAAATGGGAGATAACAACATCACCATGTGTCCCTACCTTGTAAGGTTCAAACATTCCCTGCTCCATTACTGAATTCATCATAACATGTAAACCTTCGGCCGCAATAAGAAAAAGAAACGGAGAAAGAGGATCACCCTGACGAAGGCCCCTCTCCAACTTAAACTCCTCAGTAGGGCTACCATTCACCAAAACAGACACTGACGGTGTCGAAATGCATTCCATCATCCACTTGCGCCACACAATAGGGAAATTCATCCTTCGCAACACAGTATCAAGGTAATTCCAGTCCACCGAGTCATAAGCTTTTTCAAAGTTGACCTTGAACAATAAAAGATCCTTCTTTCGTTTACGGGCTTCATCCACCAACTCGTTAGCTATCAAAAGACCACCTAGAATTTGACGACCGGGCACAAACGCTGACTGCGACGAAGAGATAACACCATCAACAACTCTACGAAGCCAGTTTTCTAGGACCTTCGAAAAAATCTTGTAAAGGCAATTTACCAAGGATATAGGACAAAAATCCGACAAACATTGAGGGCTCTCAACCTTCGGAATCAATACAATAAAAGTACTATTAATTCCTTTCGTCAATCTGCCAAGTCTATGAAAATCATTGAAAAATCGGAGCAAATCCTCCTTGAGTAACTCCCAAAAATCCTTAATAAAACCAAGATTAATGCCATCAGGACTCGGGCTTTTAAAACTATCACAATTCCAAACTGTCTGCTTAATCTCATCCTCTGAAAATTGCCCTATCAAGGACATCCCTTCCTCTGCAAACAACGTGTTAACATCAAATCATCAACACTGGGGCGCCTTGAATTAAGAGATTTAAAATGATTGCGGAAATGATTTAAAACCGCCCCACGCACACCTTCAACCCCTTCAACTTGGACCCGATCAACATTAATAAAAAGAAGAGCATTTGCACGCCGTCTTGCAAACATGATACCATGAAAGAATTTGGAGTTGGCGTCGCCTTCACGGAGCCATTTAATCTAGATTTTTGCCATTGAATACCCGCATGAAGTTTTGATAAGGAAAGAACTTCAGCTGACAGCAAATGTATCTCCTTCAACTCCTCCTCTTCTAAATCATGATCTTCCGCCTTCACATCCAAACAAGAAATACGGTCCTTTACCGACTGAATTTTACCTTCCAAATTTTGGGTATGAGACTGATGCCACAATTTCTGACAGCCTTTGATCAATTTTAATTTCTCCTTTAGGACATAGCCGCCCCACCCATCTATCCTGAATGACTGCCATTTCTCCGTTACAAACTCCTTATAACCAGGTAAATCGGACCAACACTTCAACAAACGATTCGGTCTTGGTCTCCAATTAGCTTCGGCGGGTGATGTGATTAAAAGAGTGATAGAGAGGCAAAATGAAATGTTGAGTTGATATATGAAATTTAGAAGTGTCAATTTATATTTTTTCACAACAAAAATAGTAACCAAAAGTTTGAGTGAACCTTGTTTTCTTCTGTAAATATGTGAGACGTTGACATGGTCCAGGAATATATTAGACTGTTTTTTTAATAAATTTAATAACTAATTAACTAAGGGACATATATATCCAAAGGTAAATTAACTGGTATTTTTGAAAGGCTAGTTAAAGGATAAAAAATAACTAATGAATATACATATTTATGTGTTTGTAATTTTCGTACTTCATGTATGTGAACACAAGATACATGGGCTACCATATGGAACTACCTAAAAAGAGTTTTAAGAATACTCTTAAATAACTGGTAAAAATATATTGTTGAAGTTATAATGATAATGGTCCATTTCTTTAAATAATGGACATCTTTTTAGTCCTTTGGACTCATTAGGTTATGATCTAGAGTTTCTCATTCCTCATCAGATACAAGTATTGTAGCGGGTGAAGCTGACTCCTCATTCTCAATGCAGCTCATTCGTACATGGCATATGAAGCTGAAACATGCTTCCAAAAAATGGTGGTCATTCGTACAAGACATGTGTAGCTAGAACACATGTGTCTTAAGTCAATGCTCTGTGCTAGACGCATGGCAACCCATGTAGAACTTGACAGTGGGAACTAGAACAAGCTAGCCTACACAGCTGAACCGACATCAATTTTGAAATGGTTGGGTCGAGCTAGGCATGACTTTAACAGTTAAACTTAGGACATGGTTGGTTGAGGTAAGCAAGGGATGACTTGAACAATCAAACTATATTTAGTCAGACCTGAACAATCAAATTAGTAATAAGTAGAACCTACTTGTTGACGTGAGTTGGACATAACTTGAACAGCCAGTTTATTGTTGAGTAGGACCTGGCTCGTTGAGGTGCATTAGTCATTACTTGAACAATAAATAATGTTGAGATATTAAGGTCCTCGTGATATGATCCTCCACTCAAATTCACAACCCACCAAGCATCGAACCTTTCAAGACATAGACATTTGTTTTTGTAAATATATTTAAAGATTAATGTGAGAGGGTCTCACACATTTAAATCGCCAAGTGGGTGTTTTTTTAATTAACCATTTGTATTGTATGGTAACAAGTTCTTTATTTGGTTCTTAATTTTTTTTTTTATAATTGGCTAAATCTGGTACAACTCTTTGTTGATAAAACCTTTGGTGCATTATTTTTTTGGTGTGAATCGGGTATATCTTCAACGTGTAAATGTAGAGACTAATCTCTCGAGTCGGGTAGGATTTCTATTGAAACGTATATTTAATTTATTTATTTTTTACAAAAACTGAAGAAGAGAAAATTTTTATTAATTAAAATGGTGCATTAACTTTTTACAATCATCCTTATATGAAGATTTAAAGTATGATTGAGATTATAAGTTAAAACTCTTACGTCATCATGCCATTGAATTAGTTAATGTCTCAATTGTAAAATATCGAATTTTTATTTAGTGTTTTGATTTAAACCTTTGATGGTTTTATTTTAATCGGTAAATGTAAAATTATTAATATTATTATATATTTTACTAAGGGCCCACAAGATCTAGCTTATTTTTATTAATATATTGCTGCATGAATATTCTATTGACTCAATCAATACTGTAAAATTGAACTCATTATGTCTTCACCAAAACTGAAATGAATATGAAACCTGGGTGTCATGCTCTACGTATGTCTGCGACCAATACGAAACGGTGTCGCTCAATTTTAATTAGGCTGAATTGACTGATTTATTCAGCTGAGAAACAATATGCAGTGTTTGACATTTTTGTATCACCCAACCCAACTACTTCAACTGTTGACAAAATTTGTTTTTATCAACTTCGTGCACTGTCTGGCACTATTATTTTGGTAAAATTTAATGTTAATAGTCATGTTGAGGCCATGGCTTAGTGAAATTTGTTTATAGATCAAAATGTATTCATGTATCTATATATCTCTTCAATTTTCTCATTCATTAATGATGTTGAACATGCGATCGATGATGCCAAAGTACGTTAAAATTTCAGTTGATATATATATATATATAAAGTTTTGCTAGAAGACACCTTTTATGAAGGTGTCTTTTACCAAGTTATTCTATGAACATTTGTTAAAAGTCGCCGACTAATTTTTATGAAGGTGTCTTTTAGCAAAGTTATAACTAAAAAATAGAAATCACACTTTGAGATGTGTGTTGCTAAAAGACACCTTTATGGATGGTTTCAAGCAAAAACTCATATATATATATATATATATATATATATATATATATATATTATGGCGGTTATATATATGACCACTTAGCTAAAATTTTGTATCTTAGACCAAAAACTTGAAAATTGCATGATTATATATCCTTTTTCTCATGAATTATAAGACGGTGATTCAATAAAAATAAGTGATAACAAATTTAAGTTGAGTTATGTAACATTCACATTAGTTTGTTTCCCTTGTTTTGTTTGACATGTACCACTCAGATCATTGTCTCACTCATTCAAACTAGTTAGTGGTTGAACCTTTAATTACTTTTTGTTTTTGTTTTTCGAACCTTTAATTACTTACAACAAGTTATGTGATCAGTTGTTGGAATTTTGGATAAATTTCAAGTGTTGGTAGACATAATAGATTGTCTATCAAAGTTGTTCACAATATATTGAATTTGATATATTTTATTAGGTTAATATATTCGGAACTTCATATATGTAGTTTTTTTTATGGTGAATATGTACCTAATATAAGTGTGTATACATGCGTGGATAAGAGAAAAAAGTCAAGCCACATGTTAGTTTCACCGAATTACTCTAAACCGAGTTGGTTAAAAGTTTTCACATTTGGAGATCAACTTGGAATTTACATACATTTGCTCCAAATTAAATTATATCGTATATATGTAGACTTCTTTGATTTATATATTTTAAACAAGAGCTAAAGTAAATGTATGTTGATCATTTCAAGAGCTCAATGGTCTAAAATGTTTGATTCATAAAGTAATTAATTTGTTTTAAAATAGTTTGAACATTGAATTATAATAAAGAGCCGGTTCAAGTCAAATTGAACCTTACTGGAAATAATTCCTCAGTTAGACATTTTAATTAACATTATATATTCACTTTATAGGTATTATATACATATTTTGGTTGAACTCGAACAGGTCCAAATATACATTACACGAACTCTGACGCAATCTTACTTCGGCTCTAAGTTGCAGTAAATGAAGCTATTTAATCAAAAACAAGCTTTTGCAAAATATTCAAAAGTTATTCACCATATTAAAATACATGAAGTATATATTAAAAAGTTTTAACGATTACGAGCAGATCAGATCTATAATAGACTATTTACGTCAGTATATAATTATTTTGCACATGTATTTGATCATGTGTTGTCATGTCAATTAATGAATATGACAACTCATGTGTATATTCGTTAATTAACTTGATAACATATTATTGAATATATGAGTAAAATAATTATATAAGGACCAAATATACTAATTAAATTCTAAACTACATGTATTTTGATTTTCCTAAGGTCTAATGCAGTGCACATATATAATCCTGGCTTGACTATGAGAAAATGCCGCCAGTTGCAGAATTGAGTCCTAGTCAATACTCAATACAGTATTATTTTTATTTTTGTTGAATAGGTTGTAATTTTGTATTCTTTCAAAGAAAAAAGGTAGTAATTTTGAAAAAAGGTGATATATTTTTTTAAAAACAAAGAAGGTAGTAATTTTGTTGTGCATCCCTTCTATTTTTTTTTTAATTCCGAATCCTCTCATGTTTACCGTCTCCTGCCATCTCTCCTGCGCTGTATTCCATCGTCCGGTCAATCCAATGGTTAAAAAGAGAAAAAATAAACAATCGAGAAACATAATCAATCATCAAGCACAAACCATTCATCGTTGGCGAGTACACACAACGGCCATGAGTTAGACATGGCAACGGGGCGGATCGGGGGCGGGTTTAAGCATCCCCGCCCCTGCTTCCATGCACCTGACCCGCCCCCGTTCCCAAACTATATCGGGGGTAAAAATTGAACACCCAACCCTGCCCCCAACGGGGACGGGTCTCCCAGCCCCGCCCAACCCCCACCCGCAAAAACTCTATTTTTTATAAAATATTTAAAAAATGCATATTTTTTCATAGCAACAAAAAACAATAATTATATTAATAATTAAATATTTCATAAACTTTTTTCAAAAGAGCAAAATAATTATATAAATATGTTTATAAAGAGTAATAATATATTAAAATAGGTTAGTGCTTATAGAAATAAGATTAAAAAATTTAATAAAGTATATTTCAAAGAGCGGGTGTGGGGCGGGGGTGGGTGCGGGCGGGTGTAAGCATCCCCCACCCCCGCCCCCGTACTAAAAATCAAAATTTTTCCCACACCTGCACCCAATTAAATCGGCTTTTTCCCGTTAAATTTGGGGCGGGGTGGCCGGGTCCGGCGGAGACGGGTTTTGTTGTCATGTCTATGAGTTAGTCTTTGAATGAGCACAACGTTTTCGGCGGCGGAGGAGGATTAGCGCACAATGGAGAAATCGATTATGCTATACAGAAAAAAAAAATATCTGGGTAAACAAAGAAATAGAAGGGATGCACAATCTATTTAAAAAAGAAATAGAAATGAAGTTTGTTTCTCTCTCTTTAAAATTGTTCTTTTATATTTTATCTATTTATTTACTTACTTTATTTGTCAGCCATTGGATCAAGGGCAGGATGATGGCAGAAAAAATATGGCGTCCTATTCCTAATATTTTTTGTGCATCCCTTCTATTTTTTTTTTAATAGATTGTGCATCCCTTCTATATTTTTTTAATGTTCCACATCGTGCTAATCTTTGTCATAGACGTAGGCACCTTTATTTTTCTTTTTAATAATTATGATTTTTTTTATCAATGGAGAAACAAGAAAAATGGTTGGCCAACATATTTATGTGGCTAAAATAAATTTTATAGCAAGGTCTTTTTGTTATTCTAAGGTCTTTTAAAAAAAAAAAAAAATTAACGTCCCGTGAACTTAACTCAGTTTGTAGGGATAAATGCATAATATATGCATGGACCGGGGTTCGAACACCGGACACCCACTTCTCTACATTTAAAATGTGTGAGC